>Ga0123352_10011718_pt1 | contig 13834 bp, 4 predicted proteins | sample TergutLab28metaG_FD_89700 | JGI IMG/M metagenome (GOLD analysis project Ga0123352, IMG submission 89700) | Labiotermes labralis P1 segment gut microbial communities from Petit-Saut dam, French Guiana - Lab288 P1 | ecosystem: Host-associated > Arthropoda: Insects > Digestive system > Gut ...
AGTCAATAACACAACAAATATTTCTAATGATGTTTATTAGAGGATGATAACAACTACATGTTTCGGCCTACTCCGGCCATCATCAGGTTTTCCTCCGAAAGAGTATTAGTACTTATAAGATTTATGTTGTTATGTCACGATGGTGAGATCTCATCATCTGTGGTGTTTATTATTATTACTATTAAGAGACGTGGATTTGGGGGGGTTTCTGTGATGTTGGTATGCGCTAGCTTGGTGTGCAAAGCTCGCGTAGGTGTCTATCGTTGCAGCTGTCCTGTGTGGGTTTCCGGCTTATTGTCTATCCTTCATCGATGTCTGTCCTTCATAACAGCATAAATCTTATAAAGCACTAATACTCTTTCGGAGGAAAACTTGATGATGGCCGGAGTAGGCCGAAACATGTAGTTGTTATCCTCTAATAAACATCATTGGATAAAATTATTGTGTCATTGACTAAATATCTGTGTCTATTTATTTATACACACAACGGGGATGGCACATTTCAGAATTGAAAAGCGAATTTGCGTCAAGGAATTTTCTCACCAATTTACCACCACAAAACTAATGTCACCCCAGTCAGATACTGAGCCCAAGACAACCGGGACTTGTTTTTATTCTTAGTAATTAACCAACTTAATGCACATTAAGTTGATTAATTACTAAGATTATACTGAGATGCACGGTCAGCAAAACATCAAAATTTGTTTTGTTTTTGTTTCAGCCCTAAAAGCGCTTGAAAATGTACCCGTCACTTAGCTATTCAGAGTCCGTAGTGTTTTGCACCTCCCGAAAGCCAATCTTCTAGGTTTTGTTCCTCTTCTAATCCAGTGTATTGCCCCTCTATTCCTGTGTATTAATTCTCTATGGTGGTAACAACCCTTGTGCTGGAATTTTATTTCTGACGAATGTACAACAGTTTCCATGTTTTTTTAAGTAAGGAAGAAGTTCAAAATATTATTTTTACATGGCTGAACGACCCTAGCGGGCCTACGCCTCCTCATCGTTGAGGTTTCGAGATCACACGCAATTCGACACACAACATTTGGTGGGTATCCTCTGGACGAGTGATCGGCCCGACACAGAGACCTCTACCTGACAACACACAGCACTCAAAACTGATAGACATCAATGCCCCCTGCGGGATTTGAGCTCTCTATTCCAACAAGTGAGCGGCTCCAAACCCACAACTTAGAACGCGTGGCCATTAGGATAGGCAAGTGAGAAATTAATGATGTACAAACCTAAGAATGTAATCGACTTGAGGAACTGCGTATATAACCACACAATCAAATGAGTAAATCATGACATAGCGAGCCAACAAATGAAATAAGATTACAGGTAGCTAGCTAATTAGCAGGCACACTACCTCTCAAATTCCTTTCTTGACTGACACTCAAAGCGGGCTAATTAACTAGTCCTTGCAGTGTCATATTTCATAGTGTTAGTCAAAGGATTCTTAGCTTGGCAACACGGTTTGAGTCCCGGGATAGTTCATGTGCGAAACTTGATGGAGATAGAACACTCGTATAGTTTTTTTTTCCCGCGTGCTTCTATTTTACCGTGACATTTGCCGATCTGGTTTCAAAATTAGTCTCACTAAATTTATGCCACTATTTTGAACAAACTAAATAGCTAAGATACTGTCCAATAAGATGAATGCTCCCAGAGAATTGTTCGGGAAATTTCATTAATTTACTCTTTGTAATAAACCAATATAATGCACAAATTCTTGTTCAATATTAAGTTTATTATATGCCTTTACATGTTTCGAGCACTAGGTGCTCATCATCAGGAGGTCAAAATTGTATTATACAGCATCTGATATCATCATATCTTTAGGTGGCCGTCCGGTGCACAGGTCGAGAGAGGACTGTGCACCGGACGGCCACCTACAGAGTGTGACGATAACAGATGCTGTATAATACAATTTTGACCTCCTGATGATGAGCACATAGTGCTCGAAACATGTAGAGGCATATAATAAACTTATTAAAGAACAAGAATTTGTGCATTAAGTTGGTTAATTACCGAGATAAATATACTGAGATGCACGGTCAGCAAAATACCAAAATTCACTAATTTTCATTTATTTATTTTGCTGCCGTTTTTCTTAAGGCTGGTGTCCGTAACGTACAATAGTGTTCATATATTCTGAGATTCAGTAAAGTAAATGCAAAATATGACTCAATTCAAAATCAGCTTAATTCCCTTAATATTTTCCTAGAATGCTTTCTTAAGGCGAATTCAATAATAACATCCAATTTGACCGTGGCTTTCAAATATACATTTTTCGGAAGATATTAAAGATGAAACAATCTGGACGTAGGAAAGTAAGAGGAGATGGAGAAAATTGCAAAATTAGGAGATCCATAATTTTCCTTCTTCTCCGAAATTATTATATCGATCAAATAAACACAGAATAATGAGCGGAGTGTATATTGCACTTGCGATCGAAAATCTGAAGGGGAGGAGGAAATTGTGCTTTTTATTTTTCGTGGAGTTTTTAGCCAAGAATTTGCATAATTTTATTTTCGTCAGCGTCCTTGCACATGGTTGGCATATCTCAAACCGTCCGAAGTAACATCTTTGAACCATTTATGGCGTAAAATGTGATACAGCCCGGCGTACAGGTAATACATCTACAGCTTGAAAACACCCGCTGACGGTTGCTTATAGTCTATTTCTGGTATTCTTCTACCTTATTTTTTGAGGTTTTCATCATATTGCTATGTTTCTGTACGTGACTGTAAACGAGGGCTATTTAACCCTTAGCCTACTAACGTAGAGATTATGGTGAGCTCCTAGTAATGCCAGCAATATTAACGTGTACTCTTTGGTGACCTACGTTAGACAACACTGACAGCCCTCTCTTGTTATTTTCTGCAAAATGTCTCAACACTGAATCAATCATGAAAGGCGCCCTGTGTCATATTTGTATGTAAAACTTAGTCGGGTTTTTCGAAAATCATGCGCAAAATTTAAATATCCCGCAGAATAATTGGGAGAGCTGGGTTTTACAGATGGGATTTAACTCGACGTTTAAAGGGTTAACGGTATAGGAACAGTGTGAAACTTACTATATGAAAATATTTTCAAATTTTAAGAAGTTCAACAAATATATATATATATATATCAAGTACAAGACAAAATCTGAAAAAAATGTGCAACCACATAACAATCTATGTCACTTCCATGTAGTGCTGAGATTAATGAATGGGGCAACTTATCGACTACCACTATACACATTTATGGCATAGAGGGGCAATTTTGCCCTCTTCTATAAAAATATCAGCTTAATGTAACGCTCTTTACAACTGGAGCCGTTGAAACTTCGTCTTCTTTTAATTGAGGGTAGAGATTCGTCATTTATATCTCCGTCTCCTTTCTGTTCCGGCATAGGCTTTTGATGGGGGTGACCTTTACATTTACTCTAAGGTAAGGGTGGCCACTACGCCGCTCGCTTATGTCACTACTGTTTCTCGCCCCAGCTGCGTGTAAAAATTATTAGCCGCTAGTTTACATATAGGTTGAGAGAGGACCGGTGCACGGGACGGCCACCTACAGGTGTGACGATACCAGATGCTGTATAATACAATTCTGACCTCCTGATGATGAGCACATAGTGCTCTAAACATGTACAGGAATATGATAAACTTATTATAAAACAAGAATTTGTGCATTAAGTTGGTTAATTACTAAGATTATGGTGAGATGCAGGTCAGCAAAGCATAAAAAAAAAGCGGTAGGTGTTTGTGGAGAGGACCTGAGGAATTCCAAGAAAACTTGAGCCGGTATAATCCATATCTCAATATATATTCGAACCTGGAATGTCTCCAAAATATGTTACAAACGTAACCGTTTTTAAAGTCGCTTGTTCGGTCACACTAAGTGATTAGCTGTGTCAGACCATTCATTTCTCTTACCACAACTTCGACGAGGGCACACGTTCAGGATATGAGGGATATCACGTGACATTTAATAGCTCCGGAAGCAAATCCACGCATCACAGGACATACTCAGGATGAAAAATGTTAAAGGCAGGATCACATTTGTTCGCGGTTCTTGTTTCTGTGAAGCACAACTATACACTCTCCCACACAAACACTCTCTATTTCTGTAGAGTGCTTCCAGAGCACAAACAACTCATCTTTTGAGGAACAAGACAAGACAAATGGAGGTTCAACCGAAGCATGTAGGAAATAAATAAGAGTAAAATACGTAATAGTAGTACTGTGTATTTGTTGGCACAGTAAGAATTTGTTAACCGATTCACAATGCACGGAATGAACGACATGAAAGCGGGGTAATTTACATACAACGTAACCTTGAGGTGCATTCGCTTAACAATTTTTGCCGTCGAAAAGCAATACTTACTTACTTACTTACTCCATGGTGCAGGGTCCTTCTTGAGCAGCTAACTGTTTTGCAGCTAGTCAAGAAATTCCCCGCATTTCACGGAACCCGATGGTTCATTACCGCACTCACAAGCGTCCGCCACGTGTCTCTATCCTGGGCCAGCTCAACCCAGTCCATTTACCCACATCCCACCTCCTGGAGATCTGTCCTCCACCTCCTGGAGATCCGTCCTGTCGAAAAGCAATAAGCATTACATGTTAACGAGTGTGTGTTTTCTAGACTTAGTTGTCCAGCATGCAAAGCGCGTGGCCCGTAATCTCATCTGTGGCCTGTCCGGCCGCAGCCTATCTTTGCACATTATTCCGTAAACGGCACGGTCTTCGGGAAAACGTTATTGAACATACGTGTTTTGATTTTCTCTACAAATTCAGTCTGAAACATTTGGCATTCTAAGAAGAACTGAGTCAGATATTATCATAACTGTAAAGACATCTTCATTTAGGTAGACCATGTAAGAAAAGAGCTGACGACCTAATTAAGTTAAGTAGGCATCAACTAAAAATGGTAACTGCGATCTACACAGGGCATGCTCCTGTTAGGGGCACCTGCACACTATGGGCCTGTTTGATGGAGATCCAATCTGCAGATTTTGCTGGATGGAGACCGAAACAGTGCAGCACATTATTTGCTGTTGCGAGGCGTTGGCTCGTCAGCGCTATAATGTCTTTGGGAGGCTGATTGTAGAACCAAAAGACATAAGCACAGCCTCAGTAAGGTACCTTTGCCTCTTCATACGAGGCGCAGGGTTACTGAGGCTGTGCTGAACGAAATATTAGAGCTGCACAATAAGCCTAAGGCTGCGATGCATGCGGTGCATAAGCTGACGGGCCCTAAGAAAAAGAAGAAGAAGAAAAAGAAGAACGAGATCTTCATGTAGAGTATCCGTGATACTTGAATTTTCTCGACAGAGTTTTGAGAAAAATCCTAGTATGAAATTTCGTGAAAATCTCTCCCGTGGGAGCCCAAATGTTTAATGCGGATAGACGTATGGATCATGGGCAGACATGACGAAGCTAAAAGTCGCTTTTCCCAACTTTGCGAACGCGCCTAAAATTATTATTATTATGCACGATATTATCTATATATAATGTGTTTTACGCTCCCTCAAGATATGGGAGGAATAGAATTGTCGAAGGACCTTGAGTGGGTTAACTTAGACGTAGAAAGTTCATAATCCAAAAAAGGAGTCTTTTTTCCTCTGATTTGAAAAGTTTCCTTTTCCTAAAGTTTGGATCACCCTCTTCTAGGGGCGACTTTGTATAAAGCAGGAAACTAGACCTATAGTGAAAAGTATAATAATAAATAAATATTAAGCAAAGTTATTCTTATATTATTATAATAAAACCAACTAGATGCACTAATTTCTCAAATTTATTTTTGGAATGAAATTCTACATGTTTCGGAGAGTTCCTCTGTCCATCATCAGGAGTTTTTCACTGTACACACAGCAATGGTATATGTCATACAGCTTTGCTGACAGCTCGCAAGCTGTCAGCAAACCTGTAAGACATATAGAATTTTTGTACAACAATCAGAATTTTTTATATTGTTGACAGTGACAAGTAAATCAATAATACACGGGGATGCATTGTTGCATTTACATTGCAACAATGAACACGAGAACGCACTGCGATGTTACGTTATACGTTTATTGTCTATCTGGTTTCATCTAGTGTCTACGTGAGACTCTCAGACACATGGTTTTTGCTATTTGGTCTTGTCGTACATGAGACAGCCTACACATATTTAATAAACAGATCTATACTATGCCGAAAGTGCAGATACTGGTTACAGAATTCTGCCGTCATGTCATTTCTTCCCGCTGTCATTACTATCTACTGTCGAATTTCAGAATGCTATTTTACTGACCGAGGCGCCATCGGCGTTCATTTCGCTCTTGTTTCTTCGTCTTCTTTTTTTATATTGGTACGTGCGACGCCGCAGGTTCTCGCATGGTGCGCTGGTATCGCTTCGGAAACAGTTGCGAGTCGCCTGCCGTGCTGGCTCTGAGTAGACTGTCCGACTATTTGTGAACGTGCAGTGTGCATCACGTCTTTTTGTGTGCGTCTAGCCCTTGTTTCGTTATAGTTTGTTGTTTTTTTCTCTCCGTGTCTACGTCCTATATATATATATATCGATATTTATAAAGACTGGTGTTATTGTTGTTGTTATTTTTGTTAAGTACGTATTTAAGAATAATTGAAAATCAAAAGGTATCATTATATTTTTACTATTATAAGTGTTGTGTGAATATTAACATAGGAGATACTGTGTTGTGAAAGAAGAAAGAGCAAGAAAGAAACTCACATATCGCATTTCTACTGTCTGTAAGGTAAGTCGAACGATGTCATGGTTTTGGGTAGCACGTGGTCCGGACGCTACGGTACATGTTCTACTCTGCCCTTACGTTCACAGGCATACCAACACCAGTGTCACATAACCTTTGCCAGAACCAGCGCAGGAGCGAAGGTTTATAATGGATATAAAATTAAAGGGGAGAGAGGGTTTCGCTTTAAAGTAATGCTTGATTTTTATTTCACTTCCTTTCAACCCTGTAAACTAATAACTTTGGAATCAATGGCGTACCGAGGAGAGGGGGTTTTGGGGTGTTCAAACCCCCCCCCCCGAAATTCCGAAGGCCCTCCAAAATCGTGCCAAACTCAACCCGATTGTGAAAACTGTTAAAAACTGCTGAACTTAGGACGCCAACACACAAAGATGTTCGGAAAAAAGGCAGTACAATTCTAAAATTACCGCCGGTTCGCAATTGTTTTATATTAGCAATGACAAATAAATTGGTTGTCATATACACACGAGGTCCCATCTAGGTTTACTACACACTTCCCCACAAAAAAGACATTACAGCTAATATCTACCTTTTCCCCGCTTGTTACAGCGCAGCACACCACGTGTAATAACACACGTCTTGTTCTCCTGAAGATGGGCATAATGATGCCCGAAACATGGTGTGAAAGTATTGATAATAAACATCTAACTGTTGCATCTTGTTGGTTTTCTCTCTCACTTCACAATTTGCTCACGATGCACGGTCACAGAAACCTAAAGCTTAAAAAATAATTGTTTGTCGTCATAAATAGTCTTAAAGTACCGAAAATTAAGAAAATTTTACTATATAAAATTAAATTTCTTGTACCAAATTACAGCTACCTCCAGAACCCCTGACTAGGGGGCTACTGCCCCAGATCCCCGTTCTCTCTGTCCTCAACTGAATTTGTTGAAACCCCCCCCCCCTCCCGAATAAAATTCCTGGGTACGCCACTGTTTGGAATTGATAGTCTGCAGGGATATGCTGTAGTAAAGATGTTTTTTTCTTCTCTCACTTTGATATCGAAAAGAAGCACAGCTAATTACGACAGGTTCAGGTACCTCTTCCTCAATTGCGGTGGTAAAAATACTTCGCTAAAGTGTCATAAATCATCCTTAACACGCTAGTACTTAGCACGTGTAACTCACGCATGTTCCATTGCGCTGTACCATGTTCCTTCATGAAATACGTTTGCATACTAAGATTTATCAAGCGCTATAGAAATGATGAATGGTACTTTTAAGTAGTGATACAAACGGCTTTGGAGAAGATAAGTAGCTGGTGATTACGTTATAAATATGCGGTGACATCACTTAACATTGAAAAATTCACGATTACCCAATTTTGAAGGGGCTTCGATGTACTGGATATTTTAAAGGCAGCGTTATCTTATTCAAAATAGTTATTGTAAATTTACCTCGACTTCTGATCTCCGTTCCAGATGTTAGTAAATATGTCTTAATATTTTGCAGGCATTTTTAATGCGGATTATTTTTTGGGGGTTTTAAAGAGAGAGAATATAGCCTGTGCTCATCATGAATACCAACTGGTTAAAACAATGTAGGGAAATAATGCAATTTGTTGAAAGACTTATATGCAAACATGAATAAATTCCGTTGTTAAAAAGTAAATTTTCTTAATATTATAGCAGGTGGTGTATATTGCTTCCACCTTCATTTTAATATTCAAGTTCCAACAAAATATTCCTTAACATTTTATGCAGTATTTCATCCATATAGCCTTCACACCTGAAAATGTGGACAAATATTTTAAGTAGCCTAATACAAGAGCGCTGTGCAAAAAGTCATTAGAAATTTGGGAAAAGTTAATGATTTTGAAACGAATGGAAATCTATAATTAAATTTTACACAATTTAGGACAAACCAGGCTTACACATGTAAGCTATTCAACCGTTAAAATCGCTGATTGCTTTTAAAAAAGACTGTTAATTGCAGTAGGTGCAGAACTGTAATTCTACATAATTGTAAATTAGGTATAATGATGTAACAGAAGGCGGGCCTGTTTTTAAATTTGAATCTTAATTAACCTTATCGAGATTCTTTTGTGTTGGGCTATATTTTTTTTTTTCAAAAACACACCTCTCGCTTTTCATTGGGTCAATTCCCATATCCTCCAGCGCCACACACGTAGTTTGCAGTTCGAACAGCGTCGTAGAAGAACGTAAGAATTAGTTATACACCGAATAACCTAGCATAACTATGTAGAAAAGGTCGTTAAACTGATCCAGTGTAACAGAATTAGGGGCCGTTTATTTAGTTGGGTGCCGTATTGGACTTGGTACTGCGCCACGCAAGCTTGACCACGTGATCTGTTGTATTGTCAGCCGGCCAGTAGTAGCACTGTTGAGACAGAGCGTGCTACGTCAACAGCGCAGCCACACTTGTTTAAAACGTTTGAACGTCACGTAATAATAGCATCGAGGGTTGCTGAAATTGTTCAAAATGCTGGGAAGGATTTTGGGACTTGAAAAATATGGAGAAAAGAATGAAAATTTAATCTTATTCCCGAGGAATATTATCATTAGGAAGATTCATAAATGGGCGGGATATTAACTGTATAGGATAAAGTGTGCCTTGTATTTACATATTTAGTTCGTACCGCACAGTAAACACATCGCTTCTGTTATATAAACTTGTCAGTTAATATTGTGTTAGGAAAAATTGTTGTATTTTCTGGTATCCGTTAAAATGCCCTGTGTGGGCAGAATGTAGAATTTTGAATGCTAAGCTTGGTATTATATAAAGTAACAAGATATGTAAGTGGTTGAATTGGACTCGGATGATTGAGAACATGTTCAAATGGCGGGATTCTGCTGAGAAGGTAGTGAACGGCTGAGGCCCACGCCACCGGAAAATTTATAGGTCGGCTGACAACTTTCAATTTTTGAAGCTTCACCCTGTCATTTTGTACAATTTCTTTACCTTTCGTACATCAAGAGGATGTCAATAGCTCACACTACATAGGCCTTTACTCTCGATAGCAGAATCAATAGCGTAGCTAGTTTTTTTGGGTGTCTGAGCGAGTAAAATTTATGACTGCCCGTAACAGAATATATGAACTTTAGAAACGTCATAACCAAATATTGAATTTATTTTGACTTGTCTCAGTAACTTAAAATTTTCTGGTAGCAGAAAATATATATTTTTTTAAATTTAAATATTTATTTTGCCACCAATTTTGCCGCCCTTAGTCTCTACCACCCACAGATGCGACACCATTCGCTCACCCCTTTCTTGCTACGCCCCTGGGTGGAATATTTTGCCTGTGACGATTTAGAAATGATTAGGAAGCAAGCAGCTTTGGCCTAATCGATTTTCTATCTTGGAATTTACCTGGAGGAAAAGAAGGAAAGCATGGTAAATCGGTCAGGATAAGAGGTGTAGGATGTTGAAGTCGAATTTGGCGCCTGTTGTGGGAGAGTTCTACAGTGCTACTGATATAGGAAATTGATGGGTGTCACTGAATTTGATGTTAACGTATTGCAGTGATGAATGTACAGCAGCAAGTTTAACTCTTATGAATCAACTCTTGTGGGGAAAAAAACTGAGTTATTTTTCCTTGTACTTCGTCAAATACTGTCCATAGTGCAATGTGCAGATCGTCAGATTTCCTGGACTTGATATAGCGATTGAGCGATTGTGATTAAGTCACATCCTATGTGCCATGGAAAAAAAATTGTTACCGAGCGATTCTCTGTGAGGTACGAGCTTTGTTGAAGAACAAGTTTTTATAAATGAGAAAAAGTGTGGGAATTATGAAGTACAGGAAGACGGTGAAAGAAAAGCTGAGCTTTGAGCATACAGTACAGAGAAACGCAACCAGATGGCAGCAGTCTGATAGATGAAATTAAGGCGGGACTTACGAGTACGAATAAAGAAACAAACGATGAAATTGGCCGTGGAGTAGCGCGTTAAAATTGTGGCTTCCTCTGATGACGTCACGCGGGTGGTTGTTAAAATAAAAGCAGAGTTGTTAATGACGTCTGTAGTTTCCGTTATGTTTAATGTTCTTTATTGACAGCTTTTTTTGTGAAATTCTATGTTAGTTTCTGAAACTGTATGAGGTCGATGTTGTTTTCGAGCCGAAACATGTAGAAGGGCAGATAGACTCCCATAACATCCCAGGTTTTCGTTCATTTTACGAGATTTGTGCAATTAAAGCACAATTTACTCGTGATTCTGCATTTTTTGCTTTAATTAAATGAGAGTATGAGAATTGATTCTACCCCTACCACGCCTATAAACTGTAGAGATATGATTGGTTAGCCAGTTATCGTTACGTCATTCGTCAGAGCTGCCACGAACCGAAGCAATCACACTTCTCCGCTGTTTGTATCAAAACATGAATTAAAATATTTATCAAACGCTGCAGAATATACTTTGAGTTTTCGAAAACATGATCCGTCACATCATGGACACATACTTAGATATAGTTTAAGGTTTCTCTGTTCTGGAATGTAACGCCTCATATTTTGGTAGAAATATACTGTGCTATTAAGAATTCAAGAGTATTGATGTGTCAATACACAGGGCCAAGCTTTGAGATATATCGTCAATAATAAGGGAGTATGTGGAGCGTACTTAAATTTCATCGATTGATCATTGAATATAAAAGGCAAAGCAGTCCCGTTACAGGTCTGGAGTGGCCCAGAGGGTTCCAGGAATTTAAAGTTCCCAGATTTCATGGCAACGCACCGGCCGCCTTTATCCCCAGGAAATACTCCTGGTACTCATTTCTGTTAGAGGCTGAGTCTACCCCAGGGCCATAGTGCGATCGGAAGGGTTTCATGTCAATAAAAAATTCCAAAGACACCAGCTGGGATCGAACTAGCGACCTTAACCACTGTGCTACCGCGGTCACCGAATTTGAAAGGTCTGATGTTAAATTTGTAAGCCACCTGCGGTAAATGAGGTCTTCGCTCTTCTTAGATGTTACGCAGCGTATAGTGGTAGTTACCGACTTTTCGGGACACAATATCTGTCCAAACTTCAACGCTCAAGTAGTCTTGGTCTGCTGTCTTATTACCGCAAACCTCAAAATTAGGATCTTTTAGGAACGTCACACATTTCTTCATTTGCAGTACTAGTGGTCTCCTAGAGAAACCTGTTGCTCGTACACTGTGGGTTGAGCTCCTCCTGTGTAATAGACATTAATAGTCGGGGCAGCACATTTATTTCGCAGATAGTTTTAAAAACAATCACTGACACAAGCAAAACACATGGAGATAAAAGTATCTAGGTACATCAGCTTGCATTGTGCAATGTCGAGTGTTTTGTGTTTAATTGATCTCTTTACATTCTGGTTATGAAACACTTTCCAACCTTACACTTTTATGGAATACTGCACCGCTTTTATTGTTACATTCACATGGGTTACGATAAATGAAGAATAAGGACAAACTAGATGCTACTTATTGTTTTATTATACTTATGATAAGCTCAACATGTTTCGGGCACTGTTATGCCCATAATCAGGAGCCCACGACTACAGTGATGATTACCACATTGGCCGTCCCGTTCTTGGGTTGCTGTTGGTTGGAAGTTGGAAGCTGGATAAGTGTCCGGGCTGCAGGCCATATAGCTTGCAGCCCGGACACTTATCCAGCCTGCCTGCACCTAGCTTCCAACCAAAAGGAACTCTAGAATGGGACGGCCAATGTGGTAATCAGCACTATAGTCGTGAATTTGAAAGGAAGCGTCACGATGTGCTCTCAACGTTATATAATATTATATAGTGCACATCAGCACAGTCACTTTATTATATAAGATAATACAAGGCTACATGTTTCGAATATAACCTAGTCATCTTCAGGCCTATATTAACAGTTGTGTTACCAGATGCTATGCAAACGATGGGATCCCAAAGTGTGCATAGCATCTTGTACCATAAATGTTAATATAGGCCTGAATATGACTAGGTTAGAGTCGAAACATGTAGCCTTGTATTACCTTATATAATAAAGTGACTGTGCTGACGTGCACTATACAATATTATACTATAGCCGTGAGCTCCTGATGATGGGCATATCGGTATATATGAAGGTGCTAAAATTTAAAATACTTTCGGGCTGGGCAGAAGTTGGAATTCAAACCGTAGTGTCATTGGAGGCTTAAATAATTCTTGTATTGGCTTTCACCCATTAAGCTCCCAGGGCTAAACTGGGCTCAACTCCTTAGTGTAATGGCAAGAATTGTGATCCCGACTCCTGAATACTATTACGCACGGTCGTGGTATATTTATGTGCAGTCCTCCAGGTCTTTGCGGAAATCCGGGTTCGAATAACTGAAGACGAATTGCAGGCCTGACATGAATTTCAATCCGTTTTATGAAGTGACATCCAGGTTAGTATCAGTTTAACGGAACTGTATGAGGATAGGCCTGTTCAGACTGCGCTTTTCAAGATATACGAGTCGTGATAATCATGGTATTTAGTGCTGTATAGACTCTTCCGCTGATTTAGTAATGTTAAAAAACTAAAATCAGAGAGGAGTACATTCTCCCAGAAACAAAAACCAAAAGTCAGAATACTGTCCTGATATTATTTTATGAAATTTCTTACACAGTTGACACACCACACACACACACACACACACACACACTCACACACACACACACATGTGCGGATGTTGTAAAGTAGAGATGTGAAAGGTTATCAGTATGTCGTGATAAAAGCTTGCTTATAAACATCATGTTTTCTGTGTGTGTATTTATGTGAGGTCCAAGAGTTAAGGTCAGGCATCTACATTTAAAACATGGTTCTTGTGGGAATCTATATGCTCACCTTGATTACGGTAAGGCATTTAGCTCTATAATGCACCGTAACTGGTCTAAGTTACTTACTTACTCCATGGTGCAGAGTCCTTCTTGAGAAGCTAACTGGTTTGCAGCTAGTCAAGAAATTCCCCGCATTTCACGCAACCCGAAGGTTCATTACCGCACTCACAAGCTTCCGCCACCTGTCTCTATCCTGGGCCAGCCCAATCCGGTCCATATACCCACATCCCACCTCCTGGAGATCCATCCTAATATTATCCACCCATCTACGCCTAGGTCTCCCCAGTGGTCTCCTTC
>Ga0123352_10011721_pt1 | contig 13833 bp, 8 predicted proteins | sample TergutLab28metaG_FD_89700 | JGI IMG/M metagenome (GOLD analysis project Ga0123352, IMG submission 89700) | Labiotermes labralis P1 segment gut microbial communities from Petit-Saut dam, French Guiana - Lab288 P1 | ecosystem: Host-associated > Arthropoda: Insects > Digestive system > Gut ...
CTAGACTCTTTGATTGTCTGAGACACATATGCAACTCTGAGTGCAATTCTTGAACGTTGCACTGCATAAGTTTTCCTATGCACAGAGAGAGAGAGAGAGAGAGAGAAGAAAATTTTACTTTAACTCAAATTAGTTCTGAAAAATAGTGGGCGATTTAATTATAACATTATGTTTAACGAGGAGACGGCAATGGTAGAAAGGGAATGAGTAAGAAGGGGGAGGGGTGGGTGACTTGATGTGGAACAAAGAGTATAATAAGAAGGAAGGAATTAAGGAGGCAGAAGACACAACAAACTTACTATTCTGCGGTCCGGATGAAACACAGGACATCGCCTTAGTTGTTATTCCACTTAATATCTTGCTGTTGTTAACTCTGTAGCTGTGAACTGTGAAATGTACTTCTTACAAATAAAACTCCTGCCTGACACTTCGTGCTGACCAACTTTTAAACAAAAAACATCCTGCCACACTGCTTGCACGTCGTGTCTTTACACTCCAGCAGTCTGTTGGCCCTGAGAAGCGATTTCACTTCAAAAATGTTATTTAATTTACTTATCACGCAATTTATTCATTCAAAGCAAGAGACTGTTCCCATTTAACAGGCGGCAAATGTACAGTCAGTTACACCAACTGTACAGTCAGTTACACCAACTGTACAGTCAATTACACCAACTGTACAGTCAATTACACCACCACAGCCCTGCCGTTAAGTATATAGCTGATACTTAATCTTACTATGAATCATCCCCAGTGTGTTTAAGACAGACTACAAATGCAGGGTTTCTCATTCAAAACAAAATTTTACTCTTTAACAAACCAGCTGCATGTTTCGGCCACTGTAAGTCGCCGTCAGCAGGCTGATTACAAGAATATAAAAAGAAATAACACAGCTACAATGTTTTTCAGAGATCTCGGACCTCACAATGTGCTATTTACAGTATATGGTGTACATGATTTGTTTATAAGAAGAATTAAATTATGATGTTTAAAATGAGTAACTTTTTATATTTGGGGTAGATATAGATTTTTAATGACTGCAGTAGCAGTAAAATCGTAAAATACGACAATTAAAATAGGAAGGTGGAAGAAGGCAAAATTTTAAAGACGGCTGGTGTATATTCTCTCTTTTGCGGAGGTAGAATAATCTTGCTCAAGAAGTGATAATTCCTTTGATTATGCTATTATGCTGTACGTGAAAAGTGTGAATAGCTTAAAAGCAGATTCGTATAATTTAAGAGGCTAAGGTTATTGTCTTGAGCACGTATTGGTTGTTCTATAAATTTATTCAGTTCACTTCAGCAAGTATCTCTTGGTGCTTACGAGCACCTTTAATTACAGGAATTTTTGCCTCAATATGTTAAAGAAGACTCGAAAAGATTAAATTTCTTGTTCCGTGTCAAAACTTAGATTGTGTCTGGAAGAAAATTGCTGAAGCGGACGTTTACACTTAGGAAACAGGCAGTAATGGGAAAAAAGCAATAAGGGGTGCTTATGTAAGACTTTCATAAAATATATTATTTATCAAATGTAATTGGAGTTATTAAATGAGGTATATGGGCAAAAAAATGTGCTGCCCATAAGAACAGTAAGAAATGAGTACAAAATTTTCATAGAAACACTTAGTGGATATTCTTTAAAAGTTAAGCAGCATAGACGTTAGAGCTCATAGAAATGTGACGTGATATTATGAATTGAATTCAGCTGACTTGAAATTGATATTTATGCCAGCAATGGAGAATGAGGTTATGAATTTTCGAACTCCATGAAAATACGGGATTTCATGAAAAGCCTAGAAAAATATTCAAGAATGGCTTTTGTAATGAATTCTGTTACGTTAAAATATTGTGTCAACTTGTGTCTGGTAGAAATGGCATAAATAACAAGAAAACGAATACATCCTGCTCCAATTTCATTACACTCTATTATAAATATAAACTTGAGTAATATTTTTGCGTGGAAATTACAAGAATGTTGTGAGGATGTTGTAGTTACTTCAGCAACGCAGTAACTGAAACTGCAGTGCTCCCGTAGCTACACACTGCAGAGTTACCGCCCAGTGGACGGCAGCATTGCTTAAGAGTCTTCCACAGTGAGGTTCTGCTAACCTGTAGGAACGATTGCTGTGCTATGAATGTTGTTGGGGTGAGTTTTATATTGGTCCTCCTTTCTCTGTTATAGAAAGATTAGATTAATTTCATATTGAACTTTAAGTAATGTCTCTAAGAAGTCTCACTAACATATTGGTCATGGCGTTAACGTAATTCCTTAGACCGTATTGAACTTTGTGTTCTGTGTCTGAAATTCTGATCAGAGAATTTATCTTCACTTACGAATTTCAGCCCAGTAAAATTTTGAATTTAATGTAGATCGAAACGAAAGATTTATGACAGATTTTTTTCTGTAAGCCGCAGGAAAACCCACATCGAAATTACGTTTTGTTTAAGAAGGAATTCGCGGACTACCTAACAAGCCCACAAATTTCTACAGGAATCATTTGTGACTGCTGGTCTTGTTGCCCTCCGTTTTTTACTCTGAAACTCCTGTGCAATTTAACAGTATATAGCTTAAGAGATATTCAGCATATAGGATTTGTAAGAAAATGTATATATATATATATATATGAGTGTTATTTTGGGGCATTGATATAAAAGTGGTGGCGAAAACAGCTTCGCCCCCGACTTAAGTAATTACATTTTTTATAAATAAAGTTTTTCTGTGTGTTCACGCTAAGGACAAATTTTATGTCATAAATGATTTACTGTTTCTTTATTCTAATTCCTGTGCGCCAGCGGTTGCACAATATAGAGTTGGGATTGAGATTAAGGCGGGAACTGATGTCATATTGTCCCTCCTTCGTGACGCGTGGGGCTTCAGTCCTCGCAGTGAGGCCATCAGTTACGGCCGTGTCGTTAATGTCACTAGAATGAAGGGTTCTAGCAATGCTACACCATAGGGGTGTGTGTTTGTGAGTTCATAGGGAACAACATAAGTGTACATAATTAGTGCAAAGGCGTGTGCATTGTTCAAGTAGTTAAGTGCATTATAGTGACGCAGTACATAACTATTAATTTGCTGAAGCAATTAAGTGCATTTAAGTTTTTGTGTTTATTAGTGATTACTAATAATAAATGGGTCCGTGTTAATCCTGTCATATATCGGAACAGACTTGTTCAACCCGCATGTGTTCGAACCAGAGCGAAAACTGTGATGTTTCGGTTCTCTCATTCTGGCGTCTACGAAATTTTTGCTAGATAAGCCCACACGTTGCGGTACAAAAAAGACGTACCGCAGGTAATGAATGTGTTGAACTTCAGTCTGTGTGCTTCGGGCAGTCGGATAGGCCAATGTCAGATAAAAGCCGACAAGAATATCCAGCGCATTGATTGATATAAGTAAACACACACATACAAACCAACATACATATATATATATATATGTGTGTGTGTGTGTTGCTTTGTATGTGTTTGTATGTACTACGTACGTATGAATGTGTGTGTATGTATGTATGAACGGATGTATGTATGCATGTATGTATGTATGTACACATAAACACACGTCGACCCTAATAACGGGGCACATTCGGTTTCTAAACCCTTTCTTGTTAACCCAACTCTGGTGCAGTATATCGCCCAGAACACTTAACATTCAGATGTTGCTTAAAGTAAGTTATGTTCGTTAGCATGACAAGCTTATCAACCCCAACCGAATATATGATGAGATATTATCAGGAAATGAAGAACATACCGGCTTCTTTGTAATTATATATTTTCGCCATGTTGTTAAAATTTTAGTTAAAAAGAAGTTAATTTAGAAAAGTTGCCTACCTGAAACCAGCTGTCACCACATGCATTGGCACAGTGCCTCATACCGCAGTGCCTGTTGTATCCAGAAGTGCATACAGTGCCAACTGAGGCATTTCACAGCACAATCCATAGCTGCTGCCGTTCCTGGTTCGTCTTTACTCCAATATTTGGAGCTTCTGAACTGGTGCTGCGGTGTCGTGTACGTTTTTGTGTGTTTTAATAAAGCTGTCACTGACAGAGTGAAACATCGTCTGTGGTGGATGACAACGTGTACGGTTTATTGGCAAAACTGCTGTCTTTACGGATACAATCCGTTGTTCTAATTCGTGACAACGTTTATACGTTCCGTCTAAGAGAACTTAAAATTCAGTATAGTAATTTAATGCCTTTACATGTACACTGCATATTCCGGTCTCAGCTAAGACCATTTTCATTTTTGTCAATACGAAGTTTGCATAAGATAAATAATTAAAAAATAAAGAGACTCCTTTTTACAAATATTATCACGTATGATATATACATGTGTTCACATAATAATAAAATTCCTATAAGTAAAATCTCAAAATTATGGAACAAAAGGTTTCATGTTTTTTGTTTTTTTGTCTTCGAAGAAAACATTATGTTGGATATAAGACACTGTGTCTTCTCGTGGTACATAACCTCAAATTAAATCGTAATGTAAAGTGGTCGGTGTTGTAGGTTGAATTATAAGACCTGCAACATAACAGACAAATAACAGTTTATTTTATCAGATTGTCCCAGCTACGATGGCGGTACAGTGTGTTACAACATCGTTCTTAAAGAGTCGCGGTGCGCAGTTGTTAGTCATGAATGATTCAAGTGGCCCTGCATTAGTAGTCGAGGCACAGGCCGCTGTGTTAGCTGTCTGTAAGGATAGCAGTCGCTCTCATAACGTACTTTTACGTCGAATATTTAATTTTTCCAGATGTCGAATTTTCATTTATTTGATTGCTTTTCATCGATTCATAGTAAATAGAAAAATTCTCTAGGGAGTTCGTATATTTCACTTTCTTGGTGTAGCATAAAATAATGTATATGTGATCTGTTACATCCTGTCGCGTGAGTGTCCACTGTCTTGCAGGTGTACAATTGCTGAGTGTGTCCCAGTGCCACTTTGTCTCCAAGCCCCACAGATCACTGGATTGGCGCCCGTTAAGTCTTTACGCCTCTGAATGCGATGTTCAGACAAAACTGTTGGGTGTGACCTCTGAGAGTGCTTCGAACAGCTGGAGAGTTGTGCTGTTCCAGCAAGACACGTGACAGTATATTTGCCTGTAAGATAGTGACGAACTTATGCGATAAAACCCTCTTCATAGATACACAAATAACAATGACTTGTATTAATGACGTCAGATTAATATGACGCAGTGGCCGCTGGTTTTAAGATACCTGCAGTCGATGACTGGATAACTAAGTTCATATTTCGCTAAATGCAGCGATACGGCTAACATGTTATTCTGGGTCTTAACTAATTACATTTATTCATGCACTTAAATGTCTGTTTATGATGTCTGTAATGCAACTATTATCTTATTTTCCTTACTCCTTCCACCCTATAGTTCTCTCTGTAATCCTTTCTTTTTCTAATCTTCCACTTCGCTTTCTCTATCCGTTTCCCTATTTGTACGTTAGTTCCTGCTTTCCTTTCCGGTTTTTCTCTCCAGTATTTATATTGCAGCTGTCCCATGTGACTTTCCATCCTTTACCTTTACGTGTTCTCATGCTGTCCATGACCGAGCTGAGAAGAGCCACCTGAAGTTATTACAATCCCACAACATTGCTCAATCGTGCTTGTAGAAAGATAAGGCAGTTTACCAACCCGCGTACTCGCAATAGGAAGTTTGTTTTGCCATTTTTTGTGTGTGTGTTTGTAAAGAGAATTTTCAATTACCGACGGTGGGCGGTACCGAATTGTGCTCAGGTACGGGCCTTCACTTTTCGCTACGACAGTGGCTGAATAACTTATTTGAATCCATCGAATTTTCAAACGAAAAATAGTCTTGCCTGATAACCGGAGAGATCATTTGAATTTGTAATAACTCAGCGGACCTCAAAACGTCTCAATCATAGATGAATATTTGACCTATGTGGATCCATACACCACTTCGACATATTATTTTTTGTTCTCCAGTAAGGCATCTAAAAAGTCTGTGTTTATAATTAATATTAATATTTAATGAAAACTTTTCCTGTCTTCTGCGGAGTACGAGTATAGCGCCTGTGTTGGGCCTCTAAAGCAAGGTTCCTTCGGATTAGTGTTTTCACCTGAGAACGGAAGCAGATACATGTCGAAAAGTAATGTTGGTGTTGAATATTGGTGACAATGAATGTTGGTGATATTACGCCTGAAAAAAAAAACATTGTCAGAAATATTTTTGTTGAAGAAGATTCTGACATGCTTTAAATACGTCTTCCTTGAATCTTAGTACAAAAGCTGATAAAATTAGCGATAAATATTAGACATGAAATGAACTGGCATGTGAATGAGCATATGGGGCGTTGCCCTGTCACGAGGTACCATTTAATATGGCGGACCGCTCTTCCGCTCATCATGCCAGGAGACAGTTAATGTGAATAATAAGCAAATGAGCTGTGTGCATGCCGGCTGGGTTCAGTTTTAGCTCGCTACAAAATAATATTTCGTTATACACTAAATACAATATTCTGATCTCAGTTGTCTAGCTACATCCTTCCGCCGTTACTGCGAGTGAGATTTGTCGACAATAAGGGCAGTTCTGTCTGAATCGCTGAATTGTGACCGAAGTACACAGCAAATCTTTTGTTTTTCTGGAAAATGCAACAAAAAGTGTTAAGCAGAACTGAGCAAGCCAGGAGAGCAGCAACAGCACTGAACAGCCTGCTTTGTTTTAAATATATTTCAGTAAACACAAAGAAACGAATATTTTGTAGAGCAATAAAAAGAATTTAATTTACAGTTGGGCAATCTGGACACGGGATTACAAGTTAAAGAAAAAAACAGTTAAGTACGGAAATGGATTTCTTGAGAAGAGCTACAAGGACCTCCACCCAGACTACTAAAAGTAGGAAATGAAGTGGTCAGGGAAAATTGGAGGTAACAAAACGATTCTGGTAACAATGGAAAACAACATTTTGAAATGGTATGAAAACGTTATAAGAATGTAAAAATAATATTGCGTCAGCGAATAATGACCTGGTAATTGGGAGGAAGACGACGACAGTGACGACCGGAAGTGAAGTAGGAAAAGAATGTGGATAGGGTTATGAAGCAGAGGAGTTTAACATGTGACGAAGAAATGAAGCGGAAAATACTGCGACAGAAAACGGTGCCGGTGGGCAACTGGAATACTTGTAGGTAAAAGAGAGATGGATAGATAAATGATAGATGGATATTAGGTAAATAGATGATCGGTAGATAGGTGATAGATGCATGAAAGGTAGGTAGGTAGGTAGGTGGATAGATAGATAGATAGATGGATGGATGGATGGATGGATGGATGGATGGATGGATGGATGGATCTGTGATTATGTTATGCTTTTGTAAATTGCTTCCGCGACTTCTATCGACGTCTGAAGTTGTATAGCTCCAAATGTGAAGAAACCAAAAGTGTGAAGGCTCGGTGTCGTGGATTTTCTTTCAGTGGAACTTTGTTGTGCTTTAGAAAGCATAAGGGTCGATGGTAATGATGCTAGTGTTTCTGAAGATATCGTGCGGCTCGATACGTCATCCAACATACCGCATGCGCGTATCTGCCACGGCGCAGGGAAGATAATTTATGAACTATGGAAGCCGTTTCATGAGGTTGATTCGGATGTGGATAACAATACAGGGCATTATTTCTTGGAGTCATGGTGATGTATTGTTTCTTGTACAGACTTGGCTAAAATAGCGCTACCTCAGCGAAAGTATCTCTATTTACGAGTAACAATTGCAGGCCGTCTGTTCGGCCCTTGTCCCTTCATACTGTCTGTCCGAGTCAAATACAAGTACCTGAACTTTGAAGTCACTTTAAGCGAAATTTATACTTTCCCAGTTTTCCAAAAAAGAGTAATCACAGTCACGTTTGTATTTTCTATGCCAAAGGACCCCAAATGTCCTATCGAGTTAGCGTGTTTACTGCAATGTTTTAGCTAAGAATCTGGCTGTGAGTCGGCGTGTTCGAATATCATTCATCAAGCAGAAAATGATTGCACATGGAATCTGCACTCTTCAGTAAGTTTGAAATTTCATGTTTTCCATTCCGTGCATTGGAATACAATGACAACCACTTGAACCAACGAACGCACACAATTTTATTACGTTTACGATAATTTTATTTATAATTTGTACGATTTATAATTTTTCTAATATTATTGTAAGTCTGGCAGAGTTGTGTGAATTCGTTGCTTTCAATCACAGTAATTAATAATGTGTCGCTATTTCCAATCTCTCTCTCTCTCTCTCTCTCACACACACACACACACACACACACACACACACACACACTCTCTCTCTCTCTCTCTCTCTCTCTCTCTCTCTCTGCTGTATCACTGCCAATTTCGATACACATTATGAATTTTACACCAACTGGGATGATCTATATAAAGAGTATCGTAATTACTCTCTAAATTATTATGCAAGATTAAATTGAATTTTGACGTAAGCAGTGTGTCAAGTACGTTTTATGCGTGACCGTTAGAGACCGTTAGCTTCGCCCAGTGTAGGCAGTGACATTATTTACGGCATCCCGTCAGTTCGTAATGATTCACAGTGTGTTGCGGGTTTCAAACTTGCGTAGGAGAACGACAAAACCCAGACGATTCCTTGACATTCAGGCGGATCGCAGTTCTACAATAAAATTACACATTAAACTGAGCGACCTTCTGACACCAGCAACGGTGAAATCTTGTTGGTAGTCCTTGTTAGTTTATGCATCACGAATTACTGTGTCTTTGACCAGAATAAGCCTAAGGTGCAGACCACCTCTTGAGGTTCTCGTTATGAGCCGATCATCATGACTTCGACAAGAAGAAGTCGGAGGGGACCGATCTCAGGACTGGCTCAAGTCGTAGTGTTGTGGCCCCACACCTTATTTAAATTCATCTTGATCAAGAGATAAAAGTACTTCAGAATCTTAAATATATGTGCATATATTCATTTGTAATTGTTAAGTACTTGTTCGTAATAATTCAAACCATTCTCTGCAGAGAAATCTGACCACAAGCCTCCTACCGGAACAAGAACATTACACCAACAGGACCTCGATAAATGAAATGACTTGCATTGTTATGATGCTCTGTATGAGCCATGCATACGACAGGTGTAGTAGATTTTTGAATAAGCGAAGATAAAAATAGTTTGAAGAAACACCCAGAACATTATCTTCAACAAAAGTCTAGCAAATTTGGGCTATAGTCAGTCGTGTCCACACTGCTTATTGTGCTCGTGATAACCGAGTGGTTGCTGCTGGCTGAGTTCATAGTTCTGGCTCGGTGACTTGAAATATTCAATTTGCAACGCGCCATGGCTTGTCGCTCTCTGAAACAAAACGCTAAAAGAGTCTTGCAATGATCTATCACCCAGATTCGCCTTCTATTTTCACCTTGCTATCACCGATGAGAAAAAAGTTGTGTAAGACGTGATATTACAAACAACCATGCCTTAAGCCACTTTCGCCACAAGGTCTGCTGCAAACGGAAGAATTATATCAAACTTGCAATGTGCACTCAGGTCTTCAATACGTGGAAGGCAACTACCAGTTGCTCAGTACACTGGCCATGCACGCGCTTAATAAAGTGAAGTCCAGTTTTGTATAGAAATTTACGAAATTCAAAGCTAAATACTGTAGTTAATACAAAGTAGTTGTCAGAGAGGATATAATCCTTTCTGATGGGTTAGCCGTTACTACTGGAAGCAGGCTATCCTATTCCACATCGTCTTGTCTGTCTGCTGACTATCAGCCGGCAAGTACGAAGAAATATGATATTAAGTTGTGTGGCACTGAACTATTTTACTAGTAACCTTTTGTACTTTCTACTCCGACCGAAATACACGTGTAAGTACATTGTAAATGTTCAAACGTTTGGTGATTATATACAGTGTTGACAGTTTTACAGTATTTACACCTAAGAGGAAGGCAAGGTAAAAGTTTGACTGAGAAAGCACGTTGCTGGAAGTGAAGTTTCCCAGGTGAATCTGTTACCTGGAAAATTGATCAAATCTGCGTTTCAGTTACCGGTCTTTCATTAATTAAGGTTGAATTTTGTGGCTTTCGTAATGAATGTATTTAAATGCATTTCCAAGGACACTTGGAAGGTGGGAATCAAGACGTAACTGTGAAAATGTATTGGGGAATCTACTGCTAAGGTAGGTTTCTGGAGATGCCTGGATTTTAGATGGTATTATTAAAACGTATTCTGGAGAAGGGAGTTTTGGGATAGTGTTGAACTGCAGTAGATCGATGTCGGGTCCCGTTGTGAGCTGTTGGATCTTCTGGTGAGAACTGCACTCTTCTGGTTCCTCTGTTACGTAGCTGAACGTCCTCTGTAGTAGAGACCATTGGTTTGCAATTTTCTCTCTCTCTTCTCTCACAATTAGGAAGCACTAGATTGCACTGTGTGGAGAACTCTTCTATAGACCTTTCATAAGACCGACCGCAGAATGATTGAATCTTACAAATATTTTACACCAAAATTTCCTAATATTAACACAAATGTTTCAGGGGAATTTAAGCACAACCTCTGGCGATCTATACGCTCTGTTTTCACTTGCGCCTTGTCACTCATGTACAGCAGTATCAACAAACGGTTTACAGGTCGGCGCGTGGCACACGGAAGTGTGCAGTTTCCTTCCTTCTATAGGTTGATTACCTTTTGACCTACTTTGTGAAAGAGGATTTGAACTGTGTGGTCACTGCATGCGTGTAAGGAGTTCGTTCCCTTTCACAACCTCCGACAAAATTATGTATTTTAGCTTCTCTCCGACAGAATTTACATTATTTTTAAAGACGTACAATGAAGTCACGCAGTATTTGCGTCGACATTAAGGAGTTATTAATGTGTAGTATAACCAACCGTACTTACGCAAACGATGTTCACAAGATGTTAGCATTTTTCCTGCATGTTTCGACACATCACAGGTGCCATCATCAGGGGGTCTACCCAGTAGCCATCACAGTGCCATCAAATTGGTCCATTGCATAATGAATGAGTAAAACCAAAGCTACACACTTGCACACATACTCTCTATTTTGAGTAGACGCACATTCTACTCAGTGTAGAGCACAGAAAGGACAACACCAGGACTCATCCCATATTTGGGCTTAGATGTGTGTCTGGATGAAAGCTAATGCCTAGTGAGGGTTGTACAGCCCCACCCGCACCCACCCGCACCCACCCCTACCTGCACTCTACATAGTGCACGATGGAATATCTCCCCTGGTGTCTTAAAATTTGTGTTTCGGATAATTATTTGTTTAAATTGAATTTAATGTTTGCAATTGTGTGGTTTTGGTTTTACTCATTCTTTATGAAACGGGCCATTTTGAGGGCTGCCTGATAATGGCACCTGTGAAGTGCCGAAACATGCTGGAGATTTGCTAACGTCTGGTGAACATAATTTGTGGATGTGCAATTGGTTATACAAGTCACTATCATACTATGCTCGGTACGTACAGCGTCACAGTAATAGGAAGGTGCGTCGATTTCCCCGTATTGTCGTTTAGCCTTTCATCTTGACAGTGAAGTAGTCATGAGGGAAATAAAAGGCCTAAGTGACTGACTTTGTCTTGTGTTTACTTACTTAAGCTGTAAGTAACTCATACTGGCATATATGGCACAACATGGTAACAGAATTGATAAATTTTAAAGGATTTTTAAAGGAGCAGGTATTTATTCTAAGATCTACCTCGGAATTTTTTTTTATAGAAGCTGGGGAAAATCACATAAACGACAGTCAGAATGGCCGAGGCTCTCACCAGGCCATCTTGCGAATAAAAGCGTTGAAAGCTGCCGCTGTTTCAGCATTAACATTTAGGATGCAAATGTTTGAAGGGGATGTCTGTCACTGATAGGTAACAGTGGCGGACAGTAGTGAGGACCAGCGAATGTTTGCGTTCCTTGAGAAGGCGACATTCCTGGATGAGCTGAGCGTCCGAATGTTTCTTAAGAATTGTTCTGTTTTGGTGAATTCGTTTAGTTGGCTTAACGTACGTACAAACAGCGACGTACACGTAATGCAACACAATAAAAGTAAACGTGACAACATTTGAGTAGCTCTGTAAATATTTCCTGTTCGCCGTATAATTAATGTCTTATGTCGAGGCACATATGTGTTTGTATAGTAAGTGCAGTTTTCATTCACAGGAAAGGTACAATTTTGACTTAGCCAGTTCCAACCATTTATTCTCTACTCGGAATTTTTCAAAATTAATGTGTCGACACAAAATAATCATGTCATGCATCCTTATTTAAGGTGATACAAAAATACATATAATCAGCAGTTTTGCTTTCCTTCACGCTGAAGCACCGCACACCAGCATTTGTTATATACAAGAGTTTTAAATATGGTTTGTCAGTAACATTAAATGCTAATCAGCAGTTGATTTTAAATAATATTACGATTACTAACATTATCATCTTAAGAGCCTAAGTACATTTTTACTAAATTGTTCAGTCCGGATGTGGGTTTCACCCAAACTCCTGTTTTCTCAGTTCTTAAAGGGTTTTATATACCTGGGATAAAGCTGCCTGGAAGTGAAGCAGACTACTCACCATACAATACCATCACATTTAATGCGAATGATATTTTCCTGAAGACCTCGCATAATTCAAAACTCGGGTAATGTAAGGCTCATTTTCCCACAGGCATAGATATAATATAAGGGGGTTTATTCTCGAAGCGCATAAATATGCAAACATTGTAGTGTGTTTTGCTTTTAAACATACATTTTAAGCACAATAATAAGTACATTTTAATTTATTGTTTCATATTATTTCAAATTTTGAGCATAAAGTGAGACTTTATTAATAATTTCATACTGCAGTATTCAAAATCCGCATATTTAAAATTCGCATAAAATGCGAACGCACTATACATAATGTCAAAGTTAAGAAACAGTGGAGCTATGCCTTCACTGCCACCTTGATGACATGCACAGAAATGTTGCATTCTATTTTACTTTGTTTCATATTTGTTTTATAGATGAATAACTTTAAAGTGGTGCGGTTTAATTTATCTTTCAAATATATTTCTATAAATAGTCACATAAATATTTTAATTAATGTGAAAGAAGGGACTTAAAAGCAATGGAAGTCCCGTTAAATGTAACAAGTGATTCTTGTCATATTAATTGGATAGACCTTTATTTGCAACCCATTCTTATGTCTTTTCGCCTAATTATTCACTAGCGCCAACTCCATATTTCGATCATGATTTCTGTTATTAGCAGCTCAGCCACACAGTTGTTTGTGTTTCATTAAATTTGTTCGCTTTAAGAATTTATCACTCATTACAAATCAAATGTGCCTGTGAAGTACTCAATAAATTGCTATTGTTTTAATCTGCAACAGATAACAGCGTTCTGTACTTCTGCGGCATCTGGCTTCTTTGCTTTATGTTGCGAAGGGAGACGGGACAACTATAAAAACGGTAGTTCTACTGTCAGCAGAGTACAGCAACATGACAACTGTAAGACGGCTAGTTGCACGAAAATTAGAGTGCAGGCACAGAACAAATATAGAAAATCTAGTTCTATGATCAATGGATTAGAGAGACGCAAAGTTGACTCAGAAATTATTATAGCACAGAGACAGTCAAAACAAGGTACTCCTAATTTCATGATAGCAGAGAGACAGGACGGCTATAATGATGTTACAACCAGATATTTTGATGTGACGAAGTTCACTACTCTAACGCCGTTATCCATACTATCATGATGTAGACTTTCATTCTCAGTCGTCGGTTTAAAAATATCCTCTATCTCTCTCCCCCCCCCCCCTATTCCACCCTAAATTTCTCAACAACATCTTCGTATTTTACTCACAAAAAAAA
>Ga0123352_10011722_pt1 | contig 13832 bp, 5 predicted proteins | sample TergutLab28metaG_FD_89700 | JGI IMG/M metagenome (GOLD analysis project Ga0123352, IMG submission 89700) | Labiotermes labralis P1 segment gut microbial communities from Petit-Saut dam, French Guiana - Lab288 P1 | ecosystem: Host-associated > Arthropoda: Insects > Digestive system > Gut ...
CAACTAGATGCCACTTATTATTTTATTGTACTTCTTATAGGCTCAACATGTTTCGGGCACTACTATGCCCATCATCAGGAGCTCGCGACTATAATGTTGATTATCACATTGGTCGTTTCGTTCTTGGTTTGCTGTAGGTTAGAGGTCAGGTGCGGTTAGGCTGGAGTAGTGGCCGGGCTGTAGCCTGTAGCCCGGACACTACTCCAGCCTACCCGTACCTAACCTTCAACATACAGCAAACCAAGAACGACACGACCGATGTGGTAAACATCATAGACGCGAGATCCTGGTGATGGGTATATTAATGCGTGAAACATATTGAGCCTATAAGAAGTACAATAAAATAATAAGTGGCATCCAGTTGGTTTTTATTCTTCAGTTATCACAATGATGCACGGTCGAACAAACATCAAATGAATTAACGCTATCCATCCGCTAACCTGCTGGGTAAGACGCACAGAAAGCATTAAGTTCCATAGTGTATCAACTATACCGGTCACTTCTTCATGAACTGTCTTATATTCAGGCTTGGGAAGGGGACGAATGTGACAGTCTTTAAACTTTTAGTGCATTTCCCATTCAGCGGCACTGTTTTTTGCCGGTCGTGGACCGTAGCTGTTCGCCTCTACTCGTCGTGTTTATGTTAGATTTAGTGAATAAAAACTGTGCCCTCAGTGTTCAATGGGTTGTCTGCTTTCCTAGTATTCACACGGCATAGAGTGCTGCAGTTTTGGAGTGCTCAGATGGGGCTAGCTGGTGCCGTGCCGGAATATTATTACAAGTGAAGCGGAGGGGGGGGGGGGCGGCAGGGCGCGAAACGTGAATTCCGACAGTAATTTATCCTACGTATTGTAAGTGTGTTTATTGAAGAGAAGAAATACGAAGTGTTGTGGGTGGGTTAAAAAAAGGAAAGCTCTACCATAAACCCAGGACGGTGGAACAGAGAATATATGCAAATACCGACCATATTTGAGAGCAAAACAATATCCATTGTTGGTTTAATTTTTTCCCTTTGGTGTCGAGTTCGCTTGTTTTCACATAGCCGTACCCGAGACTAAAAAATATGGGATGGTGTCCAGCCAGGTACAGGATACACATGTTTCTTGAACAACATACAGTTACTCAGTAGGTTCAGAACTCTTCGGCTTTCTCAATACCCAAATTTCAGAATCGTAGTGACAAAGGCCCTTTTCTGGGCCAATCTTTTAATATACTCAAAGTATTACACCTACCAAGTGCGCGGTATTAAATAGACGTAGGTGTTATGTATGTATCTCCAACATGCTTCCGTACAAGTGTACTGTCATCAGGGAGCACATAATTTCAATGATAAGATTTTATTTGTAAGGTTCTGGGGTCTATAGTAGCTCCGTTGCGAATGTCTGTGTATAAACGGTACAACTTGTACAGGTTTCTAAAAACCTGTTTCTGAATTCGTCATTCACTGACTTCTCTTTCGAAGCCAACTTTTGAAGGCATGAAACTCCGAATTAAAATACTGGGCCATCCTCAATGAACTGAACTGAAACTCGCCACTGGCTGTCAGTCGATGCTAAACACTCTTTTGCCGCGCGGTCTGAGGCGTGGGTCTGCGGCCGCTCGCTTGTTGGGATTGTGGGTTCGAATCCCGCCGGGGGCATGGATGTCGGTCCCTTGTGTGTGTTGTGTGTAGTCACTTAGAGGTCGAAATATCATCAGTTTGCACTGGAATGCTGGTTATTTTTGTAATATGTATTACGTAGAAGGAACTTGAGTTTCCCGATAAAAGCGTCGACTTCCAGCTCCCCCGTGAGAATTTTCTTTTTGTCTAAGCGACAGTGATGGAGGGCACGCCGAAGAAACAGGCGGCAGTTTCGAGGGCGCTTTACACAGTTTCGTTTTACACGACTCTTAGCATCTAGAATCGAGCGTGCTGGTTGGAATCAATGTTTAAAGGAAGCTTCCCGTTGTCATGCGAGCCAACCGTTGTATATGGAAGGAATAAATAGAAATAGAATCGTGAGCAGAGTAGGAAATGTGGATTGGGGAGACAGCAATTGTTTCTGGGTCTGGATCTTTTTGGAAAGGGTGACGGTCTGCCCATTCCACTCCCTCAGTATGGATCGGTTGCAGGCGATGCTGCTGCACCAGAGAAGGCGCCTTCGTTTGTTATTCACTGGCTTCCGGAAAGAAACGAATTATTCGTGCATAATCCATTCTAACAAAGCATGGTTTCCCCGTTTCGTTTAATTTATGGAATACTTTATTTGAATAAGAATTTGCTCGTGCAGGAATATTTAGTATTCTGTTTTAAACCCCATGCCATGATTTCATGATTTGTGCTCCTCACTAAATATCCGGGTGATTAAATCAAGAAAAATGATATGGACGGGCATGTAGAACGTATGGGGCGAGGGGAGGTGCATACATGTAGGGAGTTGTTGGGAAACCTAAGGAAGAGAAACCATTCGGAAGACCTAAGCGTAGATGAGAGGGTAATATTAGAATAGGTCTCAAAGAAGGCGGTTGCGAGGGACTGGGGTGATTTAGTTCTTGATAGGCACAGCTAGTGGGCTCTTGTTAACACGGTTATGAACCTTCGGGTTCTATAAAATGCGCGGAATTTGGAATTTGTTGAGCGTCGAGGAATTGCTAGCCTCTCAACAAGGACGCTGCTCCTTGGATTAGTTAGTTCTAACCCTCTGAAAACCAATGATGTGATAGTACTTCTCTGTCATAGTGCTGCCCGATGTCCGAAAGAATATCGCTTTGTTTGAAGGTTCCCTGGCTTTGCCTGATTGTCCTTCTGGTGAGAATAAGCGTAGTACTAAGATGAAAGTGAGTATGTAGCGTTGACGGAACGATGATGAGAGAGCAAAACAGAAGCACTCGGACAACAACCTGTCCAGTGCCACCTCTTCCACCACAAATCTCGTGTTGGCCCACCACGGCATCGAGCCGAGGCCTTCGCGGTGAAAGGTTTTCGAGTAATCACCTGGCCCATGGTGCGGCTTTTTTAATGTATAATTGAATAATGTTACAGTAGATTGTGCGTGTAGTTTTCATAGGGCTTTAAATTGTTCAGCAGTATCGGATGATTGTGTGAACGGATCTTCATTATAAGAGTCAAGTGTCAGAACACGTCCGTCTGCGACAGTTTTGTTAGTAAAAAACGCTATTTTGCTTATCGTTGCTAAATGTATCGGGTTAAAACAAGCCGTTTTCAGGCTTGTTGTACAAAATGTGCAGAGGAATATTAAAATGTATTATAGTGATTTAAAGGCTGTGTTGAAATCACAGTCCTTTCACATTCAGGTTATTGTTCAGCGTAGAATAATTCTTTCCTCAACCTTATCCCCAATATACAGTATATATTATTTATATGTTGAATATAAATTAGGACTTGTCGTGGCTGTTGCCGTTTTTTGTGTAAGTTTTTCGCCGAATTAAAGTACTTAATTTTTATTTGTGAACAGTAATTTTTTTCAGTTAAAATTCGTGGTGTTGCCGGTTATATCCTGTCAGCACACTGCGGCGCAGGATGTGAATATTTGGATCTTACGAACAGGAAGTGTCACGAGGATAGAGGAAACTGCGTAATAATCTTCGTCTTCAAATTTTATTTGCATGACTCAGTCAGTGAAGATGAAATGTGCAGTTTTTTTAGCCCGCATGTGGGAGGTGAGAAATGAACATTGAATTTCAGTCGGAAATGTTGAAGGGAACAGACAACACCAGGGCTTTCTGCGTAGCAACAGGGAGGGACATTGAAGAAGCAGATATTGGAATATGGAGTGAATTCGACTGCGTCAAGAGAGGGCCCAGTGGCCGGGCTCTTTTGATCGTGGCTATGGACCCGAGGGTTTCATGTAAAGCAAAGAATATCTCGAACACCTGAGCGACTGCCAGCTTTCAGTGATTAATAGAAGTATAATTTTAGTCTAGCACAACTTTGTTATAAAAACATTTTAAGAGAAAATAGCTACATGTTTCGGCTTACTTTACGCCATTTTCAGGCTTTGACTTAAAAGAATAATTAACAACGCCTTATGTGTAATTCGTTTAAGTCAAAGCCTGAAGATGGCTTTAAGTAAGCCGAAACATTTAACTTCTTCTTCTTCTTCTTCTTCTTAGTACGGCTCTACAACTCTTAGTGCAGAGTTTTGGCCTTCCCCACCACTTCCTTCCATCTTCCTCTCTCCTGGACAAGGGTCTTCCAATTTCGCACTTTTAACCTCTGTATATCTTTTTTAACATCATCCTCCCAGTGTATCTTTGGTCTTCCTTTTGGCTTCTTTGAAATGTGTTTCCAGCATGTATTGCTTTGACCATTCTTGTATCTTGCATTCTTTCAATATGACCATACTATCCTAGCCTTTGCGCTGTGGCGAAGTTTATTATGTTCTCATGTTTTATTAGTTTATCCAATTGGAAACATTTAAATATGTTCTATTAAATTGTTTATGTAATGAAGTTGTGGTAGACTAAAATTATACTTCTTTTAATCATTGAAGAAAACACAATGGGGATGTCTCACCTAAAAAAAATGCCAACTTCAGGTAGAGCATTGCTCCTCGAAATCCCATGAAGGCATGTTATACTGATCCTGTGTTTTCTTAGGAACTGTATTTCTGTGGAACAAACCGACACCTTATGTTAAGCATAGTCGCACTGTACTAAGGATGTTTCCGAGACATATTAATAGCTAAGATTTGATACTTTCGCAGATATAAAAAGTCAAAACATGTAGCCAACTGTGACGAGGTTGCTCATCCGGGAATATTTTATTACAGATATTAAAATGACCTTTATGTCATTGTCTCGCCTGTGTATGAAAGGCACCTAATCATATTTTACCTTGCCTTTTTGCTGCCTTGTTCTTGTGGCTGTCACACATTCCTCTAGTCAAGTGGACCTGGGTTGGGGGCTCAGTCGCTTTGCAATGCGACAGAGTGGCTGGTGCTATTTCTTTGCATTCCGTAGGTCGGTTCGGAGTAAGATCCTCGGCACGGAGACCAGCTGAGCTGAGATATTCACGGGTTTCTTCAGTTTCTTTATGTACATGATAAGATATTTGAAGAATAAAATCCAACTAGATGCCACTTATTACTTTATTGTGCTTATATTAGGCTCAACATGTTTCGGGCACCTTCGGTCCGGACACTCATCCATCGTGCCTGCACTTAACATCCAACCAGCAGCAACTCGAGAACCAGACGGCCTATGTGGTAACCAACGCTAACGTCGTGAGCCCCCGATGATGGACATAATGGTGCCTGAAACATGTTGAGCCTAATATAAGCACAATAAAGTAATAAGTGGCATCTAGTTGGATTTTATTCTTAATTTATCAGGATGGTGCACGGTCCAGTACTCATAAAAAATGATAAGGTATTGTTGTATGCATCTCCCTATACTAGCAGTCCACCTTTTAACATGCTATAACGTATGCAGTTGAAAGCGTGTCGTTAAATAAAAGAAAAAGAGACCAGTCCTTTAGATAAGGGCGACAGTGATTCGGTGTGTCGGCTGTCTCCAATTTTCCCTGCAAATCTGTCCGTGGAGATTTTTGCGGTTCATTGGGTAGCTGTTGAACAAAATTCCCAAAGTCGTGAAACTTAGGAGGAAGGGTAGGTCCCCTAGTATTCAACAAATCGCAGGCGTCTGCAGATGCTGATAAAGTCTTCGTCTACAGGGAATGGATGCGTTGTGGCCCGTTTCGGAGTTTGTAAGTTTCCTTTTTCTTCCCCCCCCCCCCTCTTCTATCGCTCCTTTGGCCTTTTTCTTTCAGAGTTATTAGAGTTTGTTATTTTAGGGACTACATTCTCTCGCACTGTGTCTTCGTGTCCCGAATAACGGATAAGCAGTAGTTTTGCAGTCTTGTTCGTATTTGTTCTTTGGGTAGTCTTTCTCTTAACATCACTCCCATTAGCAACATATGAAAGCACGTCAGCCCTTTGCGTTCTACGTAGACAAACGTCGTGTTTGAGTGGTTGGCAGGCTCACTCCGAAGCGCACGTTTCCCGAGATACACTTTGAAGCAGACCGCAACCGCACCTTGCTGCATCCTTACCAATTAATCAGTGCCAATCGCATCCCTCTTCGACGCTGGTACAGGTGCAGTTGAAAGGGCTTTGTTAAATTGACTGGGAAACAAGACACTTGCCTGGAAGGTTCAAGTCGTCTGTGGTGTTATACTTTGTTCACTGGTAGGTTGGGTCAGGCTTCGAAGGAGCGTAGTGCCTCCATCTTCAGGAGGCACTAAATAGGCTCCTTCGAAATGTCGGTGACTGTATCAGTCGGCACGTCGTGACATCCCGTAAGATTTGAATCGGCTCCTACACCGCTGTGAGAACCTCGTATCTCGCGACCAGTTTGTTATTTTCGTCATTCTTGTAGTTTCATGCAGTAAATTAATTGTAATTACTACGAAATACGACGTTATTCTGAAACGTCCGGTATTTTGTCTGCTGCCAGACGTTGTGTACAGCAGTAAGGGGGAAATGCTTGCTGTTCGGCTGTTAAACGCCACTTGGTTGTGAAGACGTGGCGGGTCTTTAACGTAATGGGAATTGACTCCAATAGTCGAGTGATAGGATCGTGGTGACATTACCGCGTTACGTGATAGGAGAATACGTTGGCTTCTTCAGACATTGAGGGGAAATGGCCCAGAAGCAACTGACTGCATGCGTTTTACGATCGTTCAAGTAATGTGTCTTCACGTTAGAAAAGACATGAACAATGCCGCTGCGTTCTGCTTAAGCGTTAAAGTTGTCCGTCTGCACGCTGTAACGGCATACAGGGGAGCGGAGTTGTCGCACCATTCATTCTTAACCTCGGGACTAGCTGTCAGCTCCATGCCCTGGCCGCCTTAACCCCGGAGGTATTGCCCCGCGGTAACCATGCAGTAGGAAACTGGGTGGGCTGCAGAGCTGGTATGGATATCTTCGAGAAAAAGGCTTCATTGCCGGGAATCGAACTGCGACTCTCAGTTGTCTAGCCCGTAGGCTAGTCACTATGCCGACTGAGCTATCCCAGCTCGGATTCGTAATTGAAGGTACGAAAATACAAAGTTTTCCTCCATTTAAAGTACCACGATATGAATTCGTACGTGGGAAATGGAAGTGAAACTCCTCGTATTTTATTGTAACCTTGACGTCGGATGCAAAAGAGTTGTGATTTTCACACTCCGGTCGCCTTAACCGAAGGTAATGAGTTCTCGGTAAACGTCTGACAGGTTGGATGCACAGCACAGCTGCTCAGAACATGACGGCTTTGACAGAAATACTGCTGCTTTCGCGGGTAACGTAACTCTTGACAGGTTAATTCTTCTGAGACTTATATGAATGGAACCTTGTACTGGGTAAATCGGACCATGGAAATGCCGTTTGAAAATCCTTTTTGTGGTTGTCATAATGAATTTTCTCTACTTTGAAATCGTGCTAAGCGACTTCTAGTCATGTGCCGCATTATCGCAACCAATGAGCGAATTATTGCCCATGTGCCCGATACAAGCGCTTTCTTTTATTTCTAAATGTTTGTTTCCTTTTTCTACTTTGTATAAGCTACCCAATAGGCTACAGCTTGTTTAAAATTGATGATTTCTCATTACAATCGATGGATGTATGTGTATTACGCAGAAATGTGTACGTTGCTGTAGGCCATGATTACCTTGTGTTATATTACAAAATAATTTTTAGAGCTGTTGGTTATACTTGATTCGTAAAACATCTCTCACGTTTACGTAAGAATTTAAACTTACAGGGTTGGAAATTACGTAATGTTTCAAGTCATCATGTCTGTCGGAAATTCGTTTGCTTTGAGGAATTACTTTTCAGGGAAGACGTCTTTCTACTCGTAAGAGGAATTAGTGTTTCTTTGTAGACCAGATGGAGTACGAGCAACCTTTGTGACTAAGAAGGCTGTACACACATGTGCAAATTTGCATCTGCACTATCCAAGTCATTTCCTGCATGAAGCGGAGCTTTCTGGAACCTCGTATTATTTCAGACGATCCAAAAAGTCCCCATCTTATATCTGACATGTGGGTTCATTACCGTGAACATAAAAGCCCGCGGGTTGAATCCGGTCTACGGCATAACACGTTATTTCTGCCAGCAGGGGCGTGGCAAGGCGGGTCCAGTGTTACGGCCAACACTGATGGCAGAGTCGCAGAATGGGCAGAAAAATGAATATTTTGAATAAAAAACATTTATTTTCTGTGCTCAAAAAATTTTTAATTATTGAAGCAAATAATATTAAATTCGGTAAACAATTGTAATTTTTTTTAAGTACGTGATATCTCTCAGTGGCATTAAAGATCCTATTTACAGCACTGCTTATAAGATAAATTTCATTATTAGCATCTGTCCTTGGTATGGAGGCAGTATATTCTTCTGAAATATTGGTAAATTAATATTTGACAACACGGCTTAATCTTCATTGTCACTGCCACTAGAATTTGAAATCACACTTTAATATTATTCTACCGTATAGACTATCTCACAAGTAGTCTTTATCCTAAGTTTTACCCCAAAACTGTTTGATTTTATCATTTCTTTAAGCATGCATCCCAGCACTCCATAATAAACAGATATCACCACAGTTTTCGAGTGATAAAGAGCCGGTCTCATATAAAGGTTTACATTATTTTCCACTATCCGCTGATCCTGTCACTCCGAAAGCCGACGCAGTATACTTGAATAGTGTCTTCAGTCCGTTTTGACTCGGATGTGGAGCAGTTCTCTCGGGAGATGAGATTATCTGCAAGACTTCTGTTTGTTCGCGGAATCTATAGATTGCAATTCCTCTTCAGAATACCCTGTTCTCTCTTAACCCCTTCACACAGTAGGGAATAGAAGGGAAGGCTTCGGATCCGTTTGCTAGGGAAGCAAGCACTAGTACTAGATATTACATCCTCCTCAAGTTTTAGTCACATGATACCAGGGGTGTACAATACATTATTAATCTTTAGGTTCTTCTGTGTTAGGGATATCCAAACTGACACATTTCCCCGTGCGTTATTCAGAAGTCTGCAAACTTGTTTTACGGACTCGCATTTGAATGCCATACGTAAACCTACCGTGTATTATTATTATTATTATTATTATTATTATTATTATTGCTGAAAATTGGAGTCCTTTGTGTGCCGGGACATAGATTCAGAACGGGTGGGGCTGATGGACTTCGATTCCCGGCATGAACATCGTGTCCCGACACGCTCTGGGATTCACATATTCTCCTATTAAACAAAGAGTACCAGTCTCTTTTTCCGGGGTTAAGACGACCGGAGCTTGAATATGTCCATTTCCTTCTAGTGCCAGTGTCTCGAATGCGTTAAACTGTAGTATATGTATGAATACCAAAAAGTTCAAAATGTTTAGATGTAGTCTTGTTTACAAGGTGTCTAACATGTTTCGGCCGTTTATATGACCTTCTTCAGGGAGGTTTAAACTAGAATACAGTATTTTACGTTCATAGCGCCGTGCATCGTAATATTATTTCTATAGCAAAACCAACTAGTTGCACCAATGTATCAAATTAATTTTATTTTTGGAATGACACCCTACATGTTTCGGACGGTCTCTCCGTCCACCATCAGCAGTTCAAGACTGTACACACAGCAACAAGCATTTGTCAAACAGATGCCTGTTGCTGTATTTACAGTCTCGAACTCCTGATGATGGACGGAGAGACCGTCCGAAACATGTAGAGTGTCATTCCAAAAATAAAATTAATTTGATACATTGGTGCATCTAGTTGGTTTTACTATAGAAACAGAATACAATAACAATTACAGGAGTTTCAGAACCATTCCACCGTTGTAATTACTCGTATAATCAGACTATAAATTCGAAGTTAAAAAGTAATTATAAAAATCAAGTTTAAAATGTAGAGGTAAAAATTGCTGTGAAGTGCGCCATGCTGTTGTGGATGTTGTGCACAGAATAAGTATGTTGTAAACCACCATTCAAGTAAATGAATTGCGATGTAAACAGTGGAGTTGATCACTCCGAACTGAATGGTTCTGTAATTGTAACTGTAGTCTTGTTTATACCTTTCTGAAGACGACAACGTAATTGGCCAAAATAACACTGCACCTGAATATTATTGTGCACTCGTTGGTGTTAAACATTGCATGCATCTGAGTAATGCAAGCAATATGGGATATATGAAGTTGTAGTATTTGTAGTTTGTAAAAGATTAGGGAACAGGTCTAGCATAGTGGAAGACGCAATCCCAGAATTTGCCATCCTAGTCTGAAGGAAATCATAAACATGATTGAAATAGGGTAGACGACTTAGACGACTGTTAGTGGGGGTCGAACTCGTGATTTCCCCAATATGAAGGAGGAGCGCTAACCTTTCGACAAAGAAGTCTCTCGGGGCAAAAATTTAATTTTTATTCTTTTTAATAATATCTTATTCATTACTCTCTGCGGTATATCGTGAGTTACGTTTCCGTGAATACGTACTCGGTTGAGTTTCTGCACGGATGCCACTCTTAGTAGTTCTTCGAAGAAATACAGGATTGCTGATGGTAAGTACTTTTTAATGTTTGTTTAATATGCTGGTTTTAAATGGCCAGAACAGGATCTGGTGGAGGACTTGGGTGGTTGTGTTGAAGCGTCGGCTTCCACATGAGGGATTTTGGTTAGCTGCTGAGTGAAAGTGTGGACTCACTGACTGGCGGAAGTGCATTTGCGAGATTGGAGGTTGGTAAAGCGGCGCTGTTGACGATTTAAGTCTTCTGGGATGTTATACCGGGTCGACTTGTGAACAGTTGCCGGCGTTTCGAAGGTTACTTAGTGTCTTCACCGTCAGGGTCAAGCAGTCGAAACGGCCATAACATCCCAGAAGACTTAAATCTGTTTAAATAGAGCTTGTTAAGAAGCTAAAAGTCCCTGATCCTGCCCAGACAGGCCTGTTTCCCTCCCTTTACTGAAAAGGGTAGGTTCATGAATATTCCTAACTGGACCCTGCCCTGAACCAGACGAATTCAATTAAACGTCCTCACAGTCTGCCTTCAGAATTTATTCCATCCCTACGTTTATCCTCGTAGTTACCTGAACAAGTGTCGGTTGTTGAGTGACAGCTTTGTTGTTACGTGAGTAAACGTAAAATTAAATTTTGACGTTTTGCTGACCGTCTCGTGCACGAGACGGCCACCTATAGGTGTGGTGATACCAGAGGCTGTGTAATGCAATTTTGACCTCCTGATGATGAGCACATGTGCTCGAAACATGTAGAGGCATGAAATAAAACTTATTGTGAAACAAATATTGTGCATCAAGTTGGTTAAATACAGAGATAAAGTAAAATTAAATTTCACCCTAGATCAGGCCACTAAGGCCCATAGGGGGAGTAGAGGTATAGCTGTACTCTTTTCTTAACCTCGGCGCTAGATGGTTGTGAGTGGTCAACGCCACGCCCCAATCTATTATATAGGAGGCTGGGTGGACCCCAGGGCTGTTCTGGACGGGTCCGGAAAATCTCGCCCCCACGGGCATTCGATCCCCGGACCGTCCAGCCCGCAGCGAGTGGATATACCGACTGAGCTATCCCGACCCATCTTTGTTAAGTGGTTCGTACTGATTTGAGACCTGTTTCGTTGGATAATCCGTCATTTACTAGACTAGTTATAAAGTTTAGGTTTGATTCACGAAAGTTTTGGGATACTCAGTGTGCTAAGGTTGCATTATATTACTTGTTCAGTGCAATTAATCATTGTGTAGGTAAGTTTAGTTGGGTAGTTACATAAGCAGTGTGTTAGTTTCTTAGTTATTAGTTACATCGCTCCTTAGTTATTGTCTTGATAAAAGCGTAGAGACGTTTGAGGCGTGAAAGATGCTGGTATTTGAAATGAAGCTTTTCTCTACAGGGTTATTGAATACCACTGGCTTAGACTGCCGTCCTGCCGCATCAGACTCGTTGGTACAACCCTGAACACTGTCGATCTTCGAACGGCTCTGATTGCTTCTCTCCTCTACCTATTTTGCGGTCGAATAGTCAGGTTTCGCAAGCTTTGAAACACGAAAGGAATTGAATCTGTGCAATAGAGGAGGGGAGAAATGTTTCTAAATCCAGATAAAAAAAAGTTAATTTTGTCGGATGCTGAGTGGGAGAAAATGTTGTGCACGGAGTAAATTCTGTGATCTGTAAATGTGTAATTTCAGCCTGAATCAAGGAATCTCTCTGTCTCTTTATGTGCCTAAGTGAAACAGGTTATTGAGAGGGCCGTCTTCAGCGCTATGTCAGTGTGGTTTCAGCCGGTGTTTAGCGTATCGGTCTGCGCGCGACTTCTGTAGCGACACCGCATGCGATATTGAAATGATTCGAACCCCAGCGAAGTATGTAACCCCATAAACTTCAGTAATTTATTCATCCTCAGTATTCACGGCCCAGGAGGCCGGTTAAACTCGATAAAACTTTTCGCTTGTATTTGTGAAGTGGCCACTTCGAATCTCGACTGAGACAGCTTTGTTGATTGAAATTTTCGTGACTTTACTCAGTCTGTCCAGGCAAATTTCCAGACGATACCTTAATTTAGGACGCTGCGACTTGCATCGTCACCTTTCCCAAATCTTTATTCATTGTTATCCAACCTTCGATGCTGTAGGTCCTTATTTTATCTGAAAACTTTTTATGTCACTTCCCTCCGCTATCCCACCAGGCTTGTGGGCTCTCGTATGAGTGGGCTACAAAAGCAACCTACAAAGTGGCAACTGTCAGTTGTCAGATAAGATAGTGACAGTGTATATAATCTTTATTACTAGTAGCATCGTTAAAATAACCGCCAGCAAATACGGAAAACGCTTAGTTCGCTATGTAGCAGGCCATTCGTTCATCCCACACGTGATTCATTCATCTTTTGTTAGACTATTTCGTTTGTTATTTTGTTTTCAAAAACTATGGGGCCCACCCAGCCTCCTACACAGTGGGTACTGGGTCGTTCCCGGGGGTAAAGCGGCCGGGGCGTGGAGTTGACCACCCACCCTATCTAGCGCCGAGGTTAAAGAAATAAAAGAGCTATATCTCTGCTCCACCTCTGGGCCGTGGCCTGTTATAGGTTGAGCTTTACCTTTACCTTTTTACACTTTTTGTTCCTGTTCTTACCTTAGTGTAAGATAATCTGTAATGTCAAACACTTGCAGTCGTGTCTTTGGATTGCAGTCAACAGCTGTAATAATAACGAACAAGACTGCGAAATGGTTGTAATGGACGGAGGGTAAATGTGATTCAGTTCATGGTACAGTCTCGGTCTTTGCCGAAAGAAATCATTACTTAATTCGCAGATTCAGGGGCGTATATTATATGACGAACTGGAGGATTATTCCCGGAAACCCTAGACACAGTCGGAATTGTGAAAATTTTCTTCTCCAGTTCATCAAGCTGTATACGCGCACTGTCATGTAGAGGAATGATACAAAATGTCGGTATGGAAGTCTTTCGGAACGTGACCAGTTGAAAGCCATGGGCTTAGAAGGGTGGATGACAGAAACATTCATATTCAACAGGAGAAGTGAGTGTTAGGTCAGTAGAGGATTGAAATTAAGAAGAAATACATTCAGGCATATTGTTTGTATTCCAGAAATAAATGACCTTTGTATTAGTGACTGTTGATTAGGATAATGAAATGATAATGGAGTTCACCCCCGCGTTTACAGTTCCAAACCACCCGTTTTGAAGGTGCAGAAATATGCAGTGCAACTTACATATTTACTTACTTACGTATGGCAATATATGTGCGTGGCACTTACCGTCAAACACAACTATTTTATTGGCTAATTATTGGAAGGTTTACAACTACATGTTTCGGCCCTATTCCTGGGCCATCATCAGGTTGTATCACGA
>Ga0123352_10011723_pt1 | contig 13832 bp, 8 predicted proteins | sample TergutLab28metaG_FD_89700 | JGI IMG/M metagenome (GOLD analysis project Ga0123352, IMG submission 89700) | Labiotermes labralis P1 segment gut microbial communities from Petit-Saut dam, French Guiana - Lab288 P1 | ecosystem: Host-associated > Arthropoda: Insects > Digestive system > Gut ...
ATGAGAAATAAGTTAACAGTGTGAGAAATATAGTTAACAGTGTGAGAAATACAGTTAACTGTGTGAGAAATATAGTTAACAGTGTGAGAAATACAGTTAACAGTGTGAGAAATACAGTTAACTTTATGAGAAATAAGTTAACAGTGTGAGAAATACAGTTAACACTGTGAGGTATACAGTTAACAGCGTGAGAAATACGGTTAACAGTGTGAGAAATACAGTTAACTCTGTGAGAAATATAGTTAACACTATGAGAAATAAGTTAACAGTGTGAGAAATATAGTTAACAGTATGAGAAGTAAGTTAACAGTGTGAGAAATACAGTTAACAGTATGAGAAATAAGTTAACAGTGTGAGAAATACAGTTAACAATGTGAGAAATATAGTTAACAGTGTGAGAAATACAGTTAACAGTGTGAGAAATACAGTTAACAGTGTGAGAAATACAGTTAACAGTGTGCGAAATACAGTTAACAGTGTTAGGTATACAGTTAACAGTGTGAGAAATACAGTTAACAGTGTGAGAAAACCAGTTAACAGTGTGAGTAATACAGTTAACAATAATTAGCAGCCACTGATTTAATCTTCAAATCTTACCTTCAACATATCATCGAACAACCGCGTTCTGTAATACACAATTTATGACATAAATCAACTCCTACATGTTTCAGAACCGAGGTTCCTTCCTCAGGGAGTCACTATAACAAATGTATGAAAGCTAACATACTAATATATTCTTATAACAAAACCAACGGGTTGCTGTAATATCTGAAATTGTATTTGGATTAGGACTCTACATGTTTCGGACAGTTTCTCTGTCCATCATCAGGAGTGTAGCACTTTACACACAGCAATAAATATATGTCATGCAGGTTTTGCTGACTGCTTGCTTGCAAACACCATCAAAAGCTATTGCTGTGTGTACAGTGCTAGACTCCTGATGATGGACAAAGGAACTGTCCGAAACATGTAGAGTCCTATTCCAAAAATAAATCTGAGATATTAGCGCATCTCGTTGGTTTTATTACAAAACTTTATCACGATGCACGGTCCTCAGAATGTCAAATGCCAATATATGCTTAATACTCCTTATAAGAATAATTGAAATCTTAAAATGCTAGAATACAAAAAAATGATAAAATCTATAAATGACAATATTTTGATAGCAAATAATAACATTTCTAACAATAAACCGTCACAATTCCCAGTTCTTTGTTGTTTTTGTATTGATGTACTATTTTTACATGTTTTAATATCTAGTATAATAAAATTGTAATTGATCAATGTTTATTATTTTAACATTTTGAGATTTTAATAATTTTTTTTAAGGAAGGGCGAACACATAATAATTTTTGACTTGTATACCTTTGAAGTTTTGCTGACCGTACATCTCAGTATATTTATCTCAGTAATTAACCAACTTGATGCACAAAATGTTTGTTTTACAATAAGTTTATTTCATGCCTCTACATTTTTCGAGCACATGTTGGTTAATTACTGGGATAAATATTGTATACCTTCGTTATAATGACTCCCTGAGGATGGCATCTCTTTGCCGAAACGTGTAGGAGTTGATGTGTCATAAATGGTTTTCCAAATGCCTATTTGTTGTACAATATATTCATTATAAGCAAATGCACGATACGAAAAACGCAAAAATACTTACAATCTTCATCTGTAAAACCAATAGACATAATTTTATTAAAATTTCATTTACTTTTGAGGAAACGAATATTCTTTCGGATATTAGGAATTTGAAATTTAAATAGGTATTTGATTTTTCAGTCTTCTGAATGTGGCATTCAAGCCCCGAGTTCCATACATGGTGGAGAATTTCTTGACCAGGTGACCACTTATCAGCCGCAAATATGTGTCTTTTTAGGACGGATCTGGTTAAACAATTTATCGCAACGTCTTGAGAATCAACACCGTTAAATAAATGATCGATTTTTCCTCCCGTGCTGAGTCCATCAGTGTCCCTTTATAACTTACCCGAAGCCACGATGAAGAACAGCACAATCAGCGATACGCCTCTGTGTTTCATTGCTTAACCGTGTTCAGATCACTGCTATGGAAAATTTCAGCCACTGATCTGAAATATATTCATTATCAACAGGTATTTCTTATCGAAGCCTTTACCTATCGTACTTTCCCACTTAAATATGATATCGCTGTTTGTCATGGTGCGCAAGTCTGTTCGTTAGAGACAACGGCCTGCAATCTGCACAACATTTTTCTACACTATACACGTGTAGCCAACAGGGTAATGGACTTGCTGGATTGTAAGATAGGAAATATTAGGTTTGGCTGAATTAATTAAAAAGTTATTACAATTAGAGTGAAATGAATACCGGCGCATGGGTTGGAGATTAAAATGCCACAGGGCATTAAGACCTCGCGTTTAGGGAGACATTGTTAGGTTTGTGGCCGTATTGTTGCTAGTATTTGCACGTGCGCTCACTGTCCAAGTGAAAACCTGTTGTATAAGAGGGCAAGTGTTCCAGAAGCAGCCCAAGCTGGGTTCAAGGAAACAGTTGGTTTTGGGTTCTCGCTTGTGCCAGAGAAGAGATGTAAGAGCAATGTTAATTCGGACTCGGTTGTGATAACATTTTCAGTGCAGTTCATAATTAGTACCGAGTGTGTAATGAAAGGAGAAATTAGTATTCGGTGTTGCTACATTTAGTAAATTGTCACCAACAACAATGGCAAATAAATGAATCTCTCTTCTGTCACTGTGACTGTGTAAGACCGGCACGTAATATTCCCTGGGAGGAGTTTATGCTTAAAGATTGAACTCGTCAGGCAATTTAGCTTTGTAGTGATGGACGTCTACACTACATATAAATTATCCTGCGTATTAATGTTAATTCAAATTACGATGTTTGAAAAAATAGACCGTTATCAATTATGAATAAATAATAGTTAATGCATGTATATATTCATGGTTTCGATCTAATACATTATAAGCGATGAAAGTTGCCGAAATTTCTGCGTTTTAGATTATGGACAGCTATTTTTGTCTTACTCAGACTTCCTGAAACTACTACAAATCAAATGCTTTATTACCCAACTAACGCACTCAATTATATAAAATCGTTGAATTGTTAAAAAACAATTAAATTTATAAAAGCCAGTCCAGCATGTTTCGGTCCACGTAGGAACCATCATCGGGGAGCTACAACCAGTGCTTAACTAAAATTACAAGTCGTGTTCAACAGTGCACATTAGTACAGAAATTGTCAGTGTTATGGCGGCGTATACCGTAATAACACTGACGTAATTGAGGGCATTAGTTGGATTATAAAGCCTTTGATATCATTGATACACCGTGTAATCTTGAAGATTACTTCTATAAATACTGATCCCAGTAAAAAAAAAAAAAATCCAGTCAAAATCTTATGGCATGTGTTAATTTTGGCCTCAAGTTTTATTTCAAGTAAATAAATTTATTGAACACAGTTATAAAAATAACAACAAAATACATCGCAAGAAGCAGATTTTTTTTAATGAAGAGAAGCTACAATTTTGGCTATCCGCCATCATCGGGGATCGTACCCCCTTGCACGAAGAATTTTTGGAGAACGTAAAACAAATTAGAGTAAAAGTAAAACTTTAAATTAAAACACAAACTTTATCTACCAACTCCAGTCTTCTTTAATTTTTTGCTGTTCCCGATTTAATATAGAATTTCTAACTTCCATCTCTTGTATATTTTAATTAAATATTCTACTATTTTATTTTTCCGCAATTACTTGATTTCTTCCTCGTATGGTATGACTTTAAAATCTGTTCAGTCTATATACACATACTTCCTGGACATGAAGCGGTTCGTTCATGGCAACTGAGACAAAAAGACTTCACTGTCTCTTCATGTCCCATGACTACCTTGGTCTTTTATCATATGCTTCGCTACTGGAAGTTTATGGGTTTGATTCTCGGGTAAGCCATTTCAAGAGCGCGGAGCGTAGTGCTGTAGTGTTCTGGCAGTTATCAGGTGTGTGAAGATAAATGAGCGGGAACTGGTGTTAAATATTCGTCATTAGGCGTGAAGAAGTGACTGAATTAATGTTAATATCTCTGAAGACATTGTAAGTGTCCGTTAAGGGCCAGTTGATCCTTTGTTTCCAATGATTAATGTGTACATAACGTCAGTTTGGGCTTGGATTGCGAATTGCTAAAGTCTCAAGCCGAAACAGACTCATATCAATGCTGACAGAACGGGATCACCGGACATCTTCCAAACAGCTTTGGCTGCCGCGGGATAAGTCACGGGGTAAAGTTCTGAAGACCAAAAAGAATGCCTGCTTGATTTCCAAAATTTAAAGAAAACTTTGCTGACCTACTCATCTTGACATAATTTCATGACTGACAACATTCTTACCTTTTGGATTTGGGGATCGTTGGGGGGGCACTGGATCTTCCGTTTAAAAATGGACACTCCTGCATAGTAATAGTAAACAGTCGCGTCCTGAGGGTCTTTGCATGAGGTTCTGTACGCCCCTTTAGGCAGCAGACGAGAGTCTTTTGTGACCATATGGAGAGAAGGTGTCCTCCCTCTTCATGTTATTGGAACGAATTTGGATATCTGCAGCCCACATTATGATGTGTTAAATGTACCTTGACTGTGTAAAAAGAAAATGGGTGTTTTGTTGCAGGCGGAAAGGTACCAGTGTTACTATAATTTAAGCCAGGCAATGCATACAATTTTATTAAAGTTGGAGTAATATTATAGAAACCACTATCTCTTACATGTTTAGGGCCTTACTCTCCCTCAATACGCAGTACAATAAACTGTATAAAACTGTTGCTTTATATACTGGTCTCATGCATGTAGAAAAAGTGCTGGAAATTTCCAGCAGTTCTAATACGGGCGAGAGAAAAATACACTAAGGAAACGAATATACACAATTTATTGTGCTCTCTGATGATGAGACAGTAAGGCCCGAAACACGTAGGAGATAATGGTTTCTAAATATTATTGTAAATCTAATACAATTTTGTGCATTTATGGGCTTAAATTATATTAATTGCATTACAATGCACGGAACGGAAAATATAAAAAGTAAGTACTGGATTTCTGGAGTTAGTTGCGTAGATGCTAGTATTCTGCAGTTCGTGGAGATGATGGTAGTGTTCTGCAGTTAGTGGGAGGATGTTAATGTTCTGGAGTTAGTGGAGAGGATGCTAGTGTTCTGCAGCTAGTGGACAGGATGCTAGTATTATGCAGTTAGTTGAGAGAATGATAGTGTTCTGGGTTGGGTGGAGAGAATGCTAGTGTTCTGGAGTCAGTGGAGAGTAAGCTACTGTTCTGGAGTTTGCGGCGAGGATTCTAGTGTTCTGCAGTTAGTGGAGAGGAAGCTAGTGTTCTGCAGTTAATGGAGAGCATGCTAATGTTCTTGGAGTCAGTGGGGAGGAAGCTAGTGTTCTGGAGTTAGCGGCGAGGATGCTAGTGTTCTGCAGTTAGTAGAGAGGAAGGTAGTGTTCTGCAGTTGGTGGAGAGGAAGCTAGTATTCTGTAGTTAGTGGAGAGGATGCTACTGTTCTGGAGTTAGTGGAGACTAAGTTTGTGTTATGCAGTCGGTGGATAAAGTGCTGGTGTTCTGCAGTTAGTGGAAAGGGAAATTCATTTCTGGTTTTTTTTAGAGATAATGCTGAAAATTTCAAATTTGTTCTTTTAGGCAGGTCGACGCACTTAAACGAAAGTAAAAAAGATTTCCCAACGACATGACCTTACATCACAAAAGACAGTAGTCCTCAGGCATGTTGGCCAACTTTAGAACCGAAGAACTCCTATGTTAAGCTCTCAGTCATGAACCAAAGATTGCAGTACTCGTATTTTTTAAATAAATTCATATCTTATAAAACCCGGAACGTAATATTCAGTGCCTCATTTAACTTCTTATTCTTAAAATTTGTAAGAAATTTATTCTAGCAGAGAATAATATGAGGAATAACTAAACGGAAGACACGGGCATAAAAAGATTAATAGCATTAAAACTGAATTTAAAAAAAAATTGTGCAAATTTACAGACTGAGTTTGTCCGATTAAGATAGAGAACAATGGAGCGCTGTGTGAAATTATTTTGATAATCTGTGTTTAAAGAGACTGAGGAAATTCTTGAATATATAGGCGATTCTCATTTTCTAAAGGAGGAAAACTTATTTTACAGTTCCGGTTCTGGTAATTGTAACGAAGGTATCGGATAAAAAGTCAATTATACTTCTTTATTTTATAGCTATTTATAATATGTTCAAACAAATAATATGTTTTTGCCCGCAAGGGTCAACATTTGGTATCAATAATAAAATACGTTGAGATAATTGTGTATAAATAAGCAACCATCTCGTTATTTTACATTTAAAATTTGTTATATTTGATAAAATCATAATTCTAATATGGTTAGGCTAAATCATCTGCAGCAACGTTAGATATTTAGTTTTATTATTATATTAGCGTGAAAAATTGTGATTTGAAACTTTTAGTGCCTTCGTCTAAACAGTAATTCTGTTCAATTTAATTATTACCCAGTTACTGTTACGTACATTAGCAAGGCACATGATTGTCAAGTGTGTTCATAAGTGCAACGTGTTCGATGCGCAATCGGACGTTTGCAACACTTATGCTCTACAGCTCCAGTGATACGAAAGTACCGCAATCATTGCTGCTATCGTTACATAACTCATACTATTACGTGCAGCATAATTAGACGATGTAGATATTATTTGCTTAATCCATGCACTATGCTGGACCACGTCAGTGTAGACGCTAGGTCTGTTTTGTGTTCCGCAATTCACAGAGTAAGACAGTATTCCGGTCAATTTATTCCCACATGCCAGTGGACTACCTTCATCCAGCTGTAAAAAAACAAAATATATTTACTTATATTATTTTCTGAAGAAATATACAATTTTTTTTTTCATGGCACAAGAGCCTCTAACAGCTTTGCGATCACCCTCATTGTACACACCACACTCGGAGGAATCCTCTGGTCGAATGATCAGCCCGACACAGAGACCTCTACCTAACAAACCACAACACATCCATGCCACCGGCGGAATTCGCAACCGCAATCTCAGCAAGCGAGCGGGCGCAAACTCATGTCTTACACCGCGCGGCCACTAGGATCAGCGAATAAACCTACTAACAAGGTGAAAAAGTAGTTGTGAAAAACCACAGTAGAACGTTAAGCTTCATTATTGGCTTAATTAATATGGGTTTATTTTAAGAAGCTGATGCAGAATAATAGAAAAAAATTTCATATCGTGTAATTTTCCTCCTTAATTCGGAGAGCACCTCGAAGGGGAATCGGGCTGGGCGATAAGAGTCTTATCTCCTGTTTCACGAGAAACAGGAGACCACATTAAGCAACATATGTGATGAATTTCTGATAATCAAATTAATTTTGAAATTACACAGCATAAAACTTCATTGAAAAAAATGGGAGCGCCACGAATGACGAATTAAAGGTGAGTTGTAGTTGGACTGACGGTGCATTTTGCAGTCGCTTTGGAAAAAGCAGCGCCGTATATATGAGTATATCTGCTTATGTAATAGGAGAAAACTTGTGACTGTTTTGTTGCAGGCCAATGTGGTATGTTGTTCGCGGGTTCGTGTAAAATGATGTTTGGATGTTTGTTGATAGCATTATTTTTTAAATGACTTCCTTCACTGTAAATATTAAATTTGTCACAAGATTACTTGGATAAAAGTTACATAAACGTAACGTAGTTCCTTCAGAACGGCGACTGTCTACCCTGATGCAATTTGTCATAAGGACACATTTTTCTGGTTCCCACTCATTTCACCAGCAAATTGGACTTCAGTTTAAGGAAGAAACTATTAAAATTCTATATTTGGGGCATAGCAATATCCTAAATGTTTGGAAATGAGATGCTTGAGAAAGATGGATATCATTTTAAATGATAGAGTGAAAAATGAAATATTACATAGAGTCAATGAGGAAAATCTTATCTTGTTTAAAGTGAAAAGAGGGAAGGCTAACTGGATTGGTCACACTAGCGCAAAAACTGCGGTCTAACTCACGTTGTTGAAGGAAAATAGAAGGTACGGGAGGAGGGGAAGGAAGACGTAAGAAGCTACTGGACGACTTTGAGGAATGGCGAAAATATTGGAAACTGAAAGAAGAAGTACAATATTGTACCATCTCGGTAAGTCGCTTTGGAAGAGGCTATGGACTTGTCGTCAGACTGGCTACATGTTTGCGATGGTGGTGGTGGTGGTGACGACGACACGACCATGTAAGAATCGGCTGCAGGCTTAGTTCAAATTTAGAATCGGCAATTACGTTGCCTGGAGAGTGATTCCGCTGTACACCCACACTTACAGCCAGGGCCAACAATGCCGAATGGAGCTTTTAGTTATTGGAACTTCACATGCTTGTTAAACATTCGATACGGAAGCTTTAGCAGTCGGACTGCTCTTTCGATCGTTAGAAGCTGAGTGACATCATCCTATGGCGACCAGCAATTCCTACTTTCGAAGCACTAAATATCATCTTAATTACGTTTAGAGATTCATTCCTTCGTCATGGAGAACATATTCCGCTGGCTTTACAAACAAGAGTTGGTTAATGATTGTTAAGAAATAAGTCATGTATATAATAACAAATATAATGAATTCATGTAAGCACATCGAAAGTTTTCTTTAATGTTAATTTAATGCTTGTGGTGTGTAATATAAAATTTAATACTTACAAAACACGCATTTCTTCTTTCTTCATTTGCAGCACAAAACTGAAGACTTTGTAGGCTTTGCCCGAGTCGTTTTGAGCACTCAGTATTGTCCACAATTGTGAGATTTACCTTCTTAAGGACTTTAGATACAAGGCCATTCTGAAAAGGGAATTCAGAAACAATAGTGCGTAGAAATCTATGAACAGTACCACGATTAACCTGGAAATGAGTATGGCGAAGGGGCTTCTGAAGAAACCTTTTAACAACAGAGTGAACAGAGTATGGTACAGAGCTCTCTAAATAAGTAATATCGACTGATTGGGAAGGATAACGGGGAAGTCTCCAAACCTCTAAATAATAAATGTAAAGAGTAAGTTAAATAAGAAATATCATCTCATTCCTTCCACATGAACACTGTGATAAGCTACTCCGATAATAAATAAGACTCAGAGCTTTCCAACACCTTATTTACCAAGTTATTCAGACAAAGAATGAAGACTACAAAACTTGTACACAAATATTGTAGCATCTCAGTTTCTCGTTACGTAAGAACGCGACAATTTCAATACCGTATGTGCAATAATTAACTTGTCAAACGAGAGATTTACTGTAGCTCAGGAGTAGCCACAGAGCACCTGACATCCCCCTTCTGGAGCAAATAAACTGTAGGCACTGGACACCATGTCAAAATGTTGTAACTGTCAATGCTGTGTTCTCCTTACCCAAGCTTCCGATCCCCACCCAGTGAAGGTGCACCGATCGCCTATAAAATAAGGCTGTTCTCTCACATCTATGGCGCCAACGGATGCTTGCCTGATATTTAGGTTCTGATTCAGCTGTGAATAAATGGAAACATAACTTTAAGTAGAAAGCAATTTAAAGCACTAAGAGAACTTATGACAAGAATTATTTATATGCAATTGTTTGCATTACCTACCAGAGAAATACGAAATTTAGGGCGACTATAATGAAAATGGACAGAACAAGACCATTATCGGGCACGAAATTATAGGTCTTGTGGGAAGAAAAACGAGTGAAATTTGATTATTCTGTTTAGACGTTCTTTAAGAAGTTAAATAACAGCGCCTTACGTGGAAATCACGTCCGTTCCCCCTTTCTTCCTTTCATGGCTTAATTTCAGACGCTACACCATTTCTTTGTTTTCATGAAATTCGATACGAAAAAGTTGTGACGGTCTGAATTCAATAAAAAAATTCCCAACGACAGTCGTATTTGTGTAGGTAAGAAATGGGATTTTCTCTGCACTTTCAATATTTTTTTGCCTGGTTGGGTGCAGTTTTGTGCACTAAATCTTACACTAACGTCTCTCAGAAATTTTTATATTTCTCAAAACTCCGTGCAGTGAGAAGCATTTTATGGTATAAATGAATTTCCATCCGTGTTCTTCATATTTGTTGTCTGATTTGGGTTAAATTTAACATATCTGCAAATTATTCTCTTCAGCGTTTGTGAGTTCCGTGAAAATCATTTCTGGTAATGCTTTTTGTATGGGCGTATATAGAATTTTATTTACACTTGCGTCCAGAAAATCTACGAATTCGCAAACAATGAACACCTTGGCAAAGTGTGTATAACACGTCGCGGAGTACACAATTTACAATCGTGTTAAGCATGTTCGCAAAATTTAGAAAAGAGACTGTTAGGTTCTTCGTCTCTTCGTCCGTCCATCCACATGTAACAAATAGGCTTTCCCTGGAAGTATTTTCATGCAATTCAATATTTAAGTATTTTTTTCGGAAATATGCCAAGAAAGTTCGAGTTTTATTAAAATATCGCAAGCACAAAAAATACTTTTCATGAAGACGTAGGTAAATTTGTTGCAATCTCTCGCTCAATTTTTCTTATAATGGGAAATATTTCAGGCGTAGTTATACAGAATATCAAAGCACACATTTTATGTTCAATAACGTTTCTCCGTCATTCTTGCCGTTTATGCGATCATATGGAAAAATCTGATACAACCAGACACGCCACGGGTGACATAACACGTCACATGCGCATTGCACCCCTGATAAGTAATGCTACAAACATACATTCAGAATATGTGACACGTGTTGTGTTCCACGGCAAAAAATAATTACTCGAACGCGCCATGCTGTGACATTTATAAATAAATGGCCGGTCTTGTTAATATGCTGAAAGTTAGTGGACGTTTGGTAGTGATGGTTTCTACTGAAGGGCGGATTGAACCAAAATACTGATGGCCCTTCTAGTGACACAACTTTAGAACTATCAGGCTGCCAATGGCGGAAAGAGAAAAGTGTTGGAGTCCAACAAATAATGGTGTTGGGTATGAATATGTTGGGCTAAGTAACGCCTTTCGTTTCGATTATTCAATTCAAAATTCTAATAATTAATCTCAATCAAACCTTCAGAAGAGCCACATCAGACTTCCTTCCGTCTGTATCATAATTATTGTGAATGTAGATCATCTTCACGCCAGCAAGAACAGAAGGGTACCCTCTGGATAGCTCGGTGTTGCCAACCATGACTTCTATATCCGAAGCGCTGCCTCTGGGAAAGAGATACACAGTACATCAATCAACTGCGTATTCATGTAGCACTTAAAAGACACGTTGATTTTTAGTTACCTTCACAAAATTAAGAAAAGCGGGTATTAGATTTATTCATGTTTGTCCGTCTGTCCGCCCGTTTTCATGAAACAACTCGGATTCCACCGATCGGATTTATAAGAATTTTATATTTGAAAATCTGTAGAGAAAATTCATTTTTGACTAAAATCTGACGAGAATGACAGGTGTTTTATTAGAATACTGCGTGAACGTACGGTGATAGTTTGACGGATTCTTCTTACTGTGAGAAATGTTTCAAACAAAGTTTGTAGAGAAAATAAAAAACACGTTGTATGTTCAAAAACATTTTTTCCCCCGATAATCGTGGCGTTTATGCGATAAGGTGGAAAAATACGTTACAGCCCTAATGGTCACAGATGACGACAATATAATACATCGCATATGCTTTGCATGTTGGATAATTAAGACTAGAAACACATACTTAGAATATATAAAACTTGTTTATTTTCCAAGGCAAAAATGCTTAAGCCAACGTGTCTCAATGTTATATTTATAACTGCCGTGCTTCTCTTATTTTTATATTTAAATTTTTCAGATCCAAGTTTTATATATGAAAATGTTATATTCCCTAACAACATAAAATTCTTCCTGTTGATAACCTCGATATATCATATCTTCCAGAAAAGGCTGAATAAGCTGATAGTTTTAACGTCCCAAATACTAAGAGAACTGTAGGACCAGTGGTTCTTGACAGGGTTGTTCAATGTACAACACGAAAATGGTGGAGGATAGTAACCTGGTCGTGTAAATATCTTTGGAAGAACTGTACATCTCATGTAAACCATGGAGGCGAAAACGTATTTTTATCTTCGCACGTCTGTCGTGTTCAGTTCTTCACACATAAAGCAGCTAGAAGTTACAAATAAATGTAACCCTGCAGAATATTTTTAAGTCTTCGTCTCCTAGGCATGTTGCGTGAACGTTAATGAAAGAAGTTACAACGAAATAAACTGTGTACATACAAGCTGTTATTTTATTACTTGTTAATTAAAATTTCCTTTTTTATGTATATAGAAATAAACAAAACAAAAAGGAATTTTGAAAAATTAGGAATAAAAATAGACTACATTTTCATGCAAAATTTCGTAAAGTTCACCTCTAGAAAAGACCATAAGGTCCAGAATGGGCTTATGTTAGCTCTACTCTTTCTTTAGCCTGGTATTAGATGAGGTGGTTGGTCAATGCCTCTCCCCGGCCGCTTTAATCCCGAGAAAGGGATCCGATATTTATTGTATATGAGGCTGGGTGGGTCCGAGGGCCAGTCTGGACAAGTGAGCAAAATCTCTCACCCATTGGGTTTCGATCCCCGGACCGTCCAGCCCCTACCGATTTTCTATACCGCTAACGCTGGACTAATATTGCATATGAAATATTTCTACAGTCAGTTTTGTGATTTATATAAAACGGCGAAAAAGCATTACGATTTACGAATTTTATTATGTTCCTTGCATGGTCGAGTGACGTAAGTGCCAGCCAGTACACAGAAATTAGGAAAGTTATTTTTTTAATCAGTTATTCCAAGCTTTGTAACATTTCTGCATCCGTTAAATTTGGAAATGTTAATTCTCCATTTTTTATCATTTTATATTTTATTACGGTGATTACAGCCACAATAATTAGCTTACGTAAGAAAAGGAAGGGATAAAAAATAGTGTAATTTTCTGTACATAATACATGAAGCGAATAGAGCGTATTGTAGTTATAAGATAAGTTTTGAGGATGATATTAAAATGGATAATGAGGAATAAGTTCAGATTGCATATTATGAGCCTTTGAGTCACATGACGAGCTGCAATGTATTGACTAGCCCCTTAACTGGGCATGACGTATATGTACCTAGTCGCATTGTGCTATTTCAAATGGTTATGACGTAGTATTTCGTCCTCGATCTTGCACCACTAATATCTCTTGAGTAAGACGAGATATGACTTAGGTATTAATACTGTTACATAGTCTACAATCTTTCCACTATGAGGCACCAACAACCACCTTCTTCTTGGCTGCCACCGCCATCCAAGACAAATATTTGAAACATTGTACACTGTACGGTCTAGAGTGATAAAAATGGCAGCGTGTAGTAACAAGTGAAAGAAGGATCTGCTGACAGATGACGATATTTCCAAATGTTTAGACATTGAAGAAGAAAGTGACGTGTTCTCTGAGGAATATGATGATTTTTGGTTTGATACAAGTGAGGAAGATTCAGACGGAGATTCGGATACAAGCAGTGTTGTGAATGAAAGTGTATCGTATGAGAAGTGTCAGATTTTTCGCACACTTTTGTACCTCAAGGCGTGGCACATCCAAGATTTGCATTTCTCGGTGTAAGTGGAGTTATTGTGGACTTTGATGAGGAAATTAATGTTCTGGAATGTTTTCAGAAGTTTATTGATGAAGATATGTGACAGTTGTTTGCTGAACAAACAAATATATATGCCAACCAATTTTTGGCAGCAAATCTTAATTTGAAACCACGATCCCGAGCTAGAAGCTGGATGGATACAAACCCAACTGAAATGATAAC
>Ga0123352_10011725_pt1 | contig 13832 bp, 10 predicted proteins | sample TergutLab28metaG_FD_89700 | JGI IMG/M metagenome (GOLD analysis project Ga0123352, IMG submission 89700) | Labiotermes labralis P1 segment gut microbial communities from Petit-Saut dam, French Guiana - Lab288 P1 | ecosystem: Host-associated > Arthropoda: Insects > Digestive system > Gut ...
CATATACCCACATCCCACCTCGTGGAGATCCATCCTAATATTATCCACCCATCTACGCCTAGGTCTCCCCAGTGGTCTCTTTCCCTCCGGTTTCCCCACCAAGACCCTATACACCCCCCTCTCCTCACACACACACATTATATTTTATACTCTTTGTTTTTAACGCTGAAACATTGGGTTACGCGAAGGCGCCTTTCAACCTTACGTTATATATACATGACCTGTCTTGTTCATTTGTCATTGACTTATGCTGTTAAGTCGAATTATCCCCCTAACATGACTGTATGTAACAGAATGATAGTCATTTGTCGGCAAACGACGGATAGTAATTTTTAAAAAATGGAGTTAAAGTCTTATAATAAAGCCAACTAGATTCACTAATTTCTCAAATTTATTTTTGGAATAAAACTCTACATGTTTCGGACAGTTCCTCTGTCCATCATCAGGAGTTTTTCACTGTACACACAGCAATGGTATGTGTCATACAGGTTTGCTGGGTGTACAATGAAAAACGCCTGATGATGGACAGAGGAACTGTCCGAAAGATGTAGAGTTTTATTCCAAAAATAAATTTGAGAAATTAGTGCGTTTAGTTGGCTTTATTATAAGAATTTATCACGATGCACGGTCACCTGAACGTCAATTGAGTTAAAATAATCATGTTTTAATTTCTTATGTAGTCCTTTTTTCTAATTGAATCTCAATATATGCCTAGAGTAAAAACTTTCTTCCCAGTTGAAATGCATGTGAATGTATGGATGTGCTGCAGTTGTGCAAAGTAGCTACAGTATTTGGTTCAGAGTTATGTAATGTAAGGAGATGGGTTACACGTAACTGTGTTTTGTGTTCTATACGTATGCGAAATCGTATCATTTACAGGCCTTGATAAAGTAATCAAATACTATACATTTCTGCTGACTGTGTGCAGACTACGTAATTATTTGGTGAAGAGTGGAAGGTTATGCTGACTTCACGCATATAGTCGTGGGAGAGGGCAGAGTTCCACTGCACGCAGTAACTAGGCAGTGCCACTGAGCAGGGTTATTTTTGAGAAAATACTCCAAAGTTTCCCTTCTTTTATACAACGCGAAGAGCCAGTATAGCTCAGTAGGTATAGTGACTAGGCTGCTGGCTCGACAACCGACTAATCGTGGTTCGATTCCAGGGAGCAGATCTCTCTGTTCAGCGTGTCCAGACAGGCTCTAGAGCCCAACCAGCTTGCTGTTAAACGGGTACAGGAGATTCTTTCCCAGCTAAAAGGGTGGGGTGGGGACACGTTTAGATTGGTTGGTTCTACTATATTCAGGGAACATTTGCTTTTAGCTGTACTAAATGTTATTTTGCCCAAAATTGTAGAGTCAATAATACACACTTTTGTACGCACACATTCAATGTTGGCCTGAAGATGGTTTAACCTTTTGACGCCTAATGTCAACTATAGTGGTCGTACCGCACCGACAACCCCTAAAGTTGTATTTTATATATATTTATTCAACAAATAAAGTTACTGAATATTTTAAACATGGTATATACTCTCCGTTTTTTTCTCTTCAAAATGCAGTTTGTTTTATAATTCTAACGTATTTGGTTTATGTATTATTCACATTTTATATACAGAGTGTGCTAAAATTTAAAAAAATAATTCCGGCGCCAAAAGGTTAATAAACCGAAACGTGTAGACAAAACTGTATTATTGACTTGTATTGATGTGTTGTGACTTAATAAAATACTTTATGAATATCGAATAGCGCAACGGGATGGCTGCTATCAAAACTTTAGTTTGTGAATGCGGTAATGTACCCTCGGGTTCCGTAAATGGCGGGGAATTTCGTTACTGGCTCAGGAACTATTGGCTTCTCTAGGAGGACTCTGCTCTATGCGGTTAATTGGTTCGTTCGTTAGTGTGGTGTCATCCAATGTGCAGTAAGTTTGTTCGTTGGCGTGGTGTCAGCCAGTGTGCAGTTAGTTTTGTTCGTTAGCGTGGTGTCAGCCAGTGTGCAGTTAGTTTGTTCGTTAGCGTGGTGTAAGCCATTGTGCAGTTAGTTTGTTCGTTAGCGTGGTGTCAGCCAGTGTGCAGTTAGTTTGTTCGTTAGCGTGGTGTCAGTCAGTGTGCAGTTAGTTTGTTCGTTAGCGTGGTGTCAGCCAGTGTGATTATGTCGAAGACGACGAAGAATTAGGTATAGCATTTCACTGCAGGTTCTGACTGTGGTTACCCGGCGTCCTCTACAATGGGTACCGGGTCTTTCCCGGGGGTAAAGAGAGGCCGGGGCGTGACGTTGACCCCTCACTCCCTTCTAGTGCCGTGGTCAAGAAAGAGTAGAGCTATCCCTGTACTCCCCCTATGGGCCGTACAGCCTGTACAGAGCCTCAGTGCCTGTACAAGGGTGCACTGTACCTTTTTACCCTTTTGTGACCGTGGTTGGCGCTGGTTGTGTTTGTGAATGACTGAGGTTCACTGTTGCATGCTACAGGTTTAGCGTCAGCTACTGGTCGAAGTGGGGTAAAACCCCAACGCATTAAGCACACTAGTGCTACAGCTGGATACATCCGGGTTGACGAGGTAAAAGATCAGTAAATGCCGAAGTGTCGCTGCGTCACCGCGCCGTTTAAAATCCCGTGTATCATTGAAGTGGGTCGAGGAATTTGTCGATTTTGGGTGCAGTCAAGTAATATTAGACATGTGGCAAAGCAGGCTCCACCCTGACAGAAACCTAATGACCTTGGGCACGCCTGCCCCCACACGTATGTGTTGACACCCACGGGCGTTACGACAACAAACACTCCGGAATCTTCGCGGGACCTGGACCGTCGGTGGTAGGAACTTTGCACAAACGCTGGGTCCGATGTTCCATGTAGTCATGTTTTAACTTTGCTGTACACTTTGACCTGGTACCTTCTGAACTGTTAATTACATAAATCGATCACAGTGCAGAATGAACTATAAATACACTAAAACAGTACTTTCCAGGATGTGTAGATTGTTCGCCCTGGGGATGTTCAGGATTGGCTGAAACACGTAGGTGCAAGTTTTAATACTGTATGCTGTATTTTGTAATATATTGTGTAGAGTGCTGGATTTATTGTAAAAATGTGGTAGTATCTCTCCATAATATATGTGATAATAGTATACTTGTGCAAGGACTTAAATGGACACTGTACTGAAACTGAAGACGAGCATTGGTTGCACCACGAGTGTGCAACTTCCAAGAAAGTCTAACATCATACCTACGAGGGCAGGAAAATGTCAAATTGCCGGCTAGTTATGACATCATGATGGCGCCTGTCTCGTCAGTACGACGAAGATGCGAGGCTAGTGAAGGAACAGTGTATGTGCATCTGTAAGAGGTGGATAGAGTAGCGAAGGTGCTCGGTCTTCAGCATCCATACCTGTAATCTTAGTAATTAGCCAACTTAATGCACAAAATCTTGTTTTATAATAAGTTTATTTCATGCCTCTACATGCTTCGAGCACTATGTACTCATCATCAGGAGGTCAAAATTGTATTATACAGCATCTGGTATCGTCACATCTGTAGGTGGCCGTCCGGTGCACAGTCCTTTCTCAACCTGTGCACCGGACGGCCACCTACAGGTGTGGCAGTACCAGATGCTGTATAATACAGTTTTGACTTCCTGGTGATGAGCACATAGTGCTCGAAGCATGTAGAGGCATATAATAAACTTATTATAAAACAAGAATTCGTGCATTAAGTTGGTTAATTACTAAGATTATACTGAGATGCACGGTCAGCAAAACATCAAAATCCATACCTGTGTTCTTTGTCCTTATAATGAAATGCAGGGTTCGTTTTACTTCAAGACTGCGGAACACTTTTGTTAATAAAGCATCTGTTAACCTTAGGGCCTGAACTGCTGTGTACAAAAGTGTACTAGATATTGTGCCTAGCACTCATCGCGGTCCAGTACCATACCGTCAAGGTGACGGGAAGTAGGGTGTCTATTGTTTGCTATGTGACTCTTCCTCCAAGGAGAAGCAGCGTCGTTGTTCCAAACAGAAAGGTCTTAATTTTATGGATGACGCCATTCTTTGTCCACTGGGCGTTTGACGATCCACTAAACTAGATTGTATAGTCACAAATAGTATCCGGAAGGAGGTTTGTCAGTTTATACGGTATATTCGCTTCTTACGTTGTTTGTTCGTATGTGGGTCTGATGTACTCTGATATGCTTAGTTTCTTTTTCTTTGCTGCTTGTGAAAACGAGGTGTGACACCCTCTGGAAAACACGTCACGTCGTGCTGGACAAAGGCCGACCCAAGGCCCAATCAGAACTATAGCAATTGAGCTGTTAGCTGAATTACCTTGCATATTAATAGACCTAGTAATGATAGGCGGAAAAACAAGTTCTTTAGAGTAGGTGTGGCTTGTGTCCGGATTACATCATTGTTATGATGAAAATATTATCATCTTATCGCGATACAGTAGCACCTGGTGCTGTGATAGCTTCATTGATAAAGCGACAGGGGGAGTTGGGGTTCTATTTCCGGTAGAATCGTCAGAGGCAGTCACTTCCGGCCATGTTCAGAGTGGTCCTGAGGAGAATGTTTTGACGTGAGTGGAAAAAATCAGTCAGAATTGCGTAATGAGTAACTTATTGAGTTTGCCTACCTTCCAGCAGATATTACCGGAGTTATAAAATGAGTATCTTAGCTAGTTGTACCTACCCTTCGGCAGATATTACTGGTGTTATAAAACGAGTATATTAGCTAGTTGTACCTACCCTTCAGCAGATATTACTGGTGTTATAAAACGAGTATATTAGCTAGTTGTACCTACCCTTCAGCAGATATTACTGGTGTTATAAAACGAGTATCTTAGTAAGTTGTGCCTACTCTTCCTGGATGTGACGCAGCGTCACAGGTGTGATTGATGCCTGACGTTTCGACCCAACGTACGGGTTTCATCTTCAAGGATTGAAGTTTCCAAGAGTTTCCGGCCCTTGAAGACCAGTACGCTGACTGGAAACGTCCGGTACCGGTCACCCAGCGACGCAGCGCCACGTCCGAGAACAGAAACCATAACAACGCCGCTGCCAGAGTCTAAAACCCGACATGTATAAAACGACCCCATACGTACTCGTATGTTCCTGATGTGTCGTGGGGAGAACGGTTTTTGAGTGGTAAATTGGTATACGTAAGAAGAAATAGCACGTCAAGAAATAATCATTTGCGCCAAGGTTACAGAGTTTAAAAATTTGGGCGTATTTCTGTGCGAATCTAGATGGAAGTTGGAAAACTAACCAAAAAAAAAAAAACGTACAGGACATTGACGAAGTGAGAGCAGAGGCTAGTAGAATTCTATAGTGTACTGAATAACCTGGGGGACCGCGGTAGCGCAGTGATTAAGGTGCTGTGCTACAAATCGGTAGGTCGCTGGCTCGATCCCAGCTGGTGTCATGGGAATTTTTCATTGAAATAAAATCCGTCCGATTGCACTATGGCCCTGGGGTCGATTCAGCCTCTAACAGAAATGAGTACCAGGAACATTTCCTGGGAGTAAAGGCGGCCGGTGCGTAAGGCTGACAACCTTACCAACATCCTGTGCCGTTGTCATGAAATCTGGGAACCTTAACTTCCTGGAACCCTCTGGGCCAGTCCAGGCCTGTAACGGGACTGCTTTACCTCTATTCAATAACCTGGATGAGATTAGGAACTTTCAAAGTGTGGGTAAACGTTAGCAATTAGGAATGAATGCGGTGGATGTGCCCTGGCATAATTCTTGTATTAAGTGTCACTTCCAAAGAGCTTATTAGAAATTCATTAAATAAGATTTGATCAGGCTACCTCGTAAACTGTAGAGCGTAGCATTTGTAATCATTGCTGCCAGTGCTTTTAACATTTTTTTCTTTGTATTTGTCTGGAACTAGATATTTGAAAGCTAGGTACAGCTTCAGTGAATGTTAAATTATTGTCTCCTTGAGACCAGAATGGAATGTGTTGAATAAATATCAGCTCTTGAAAGACGAAGCGCAGACTGCTTTATTTAAAGACCCAGTCCGTACCGCGCTGTAAACACTTTTCATCGCGGTTATAAAAACCAATCAGTTTATGCCGTAAGTGGCACAAGTCGCTGCTTGTTCTGAGATAAATACAAAACAAATACAGTGTGGACAGAAAGTATAATTCTTAAGTGTTAAACCTGTTGGTGCACGAAACCGGTAGGCTTTGAATGGTTAATATTAAACGGTCCTAAGGAATGTTACAGAGTTAGTGAATGTGTTCCGTGCTAGTAGACGGAAGAGAGCGCTACGAATTTCTTACAGGAAAATTTCTACCAGAAACATAAACAGTAGACTGTTTCTGGCGTTTGTCAGTAGCGGAAAGTGAAGTGTTGGAAGGTTTCCTCCGACGGTTCGTGAATGTGTTGCAGTTTTTTGAAGCTGGTTCTGTTTCTGATTACGGTAAAAACTGCCTTAACCCTTATCCTACTAACATGGAAAATAGGGTGAGTTACTAGTAATGCCAGCAAATGGCAGATGGGATTTAACTCGGCATGTAAAGGGTTGAAACAGACAAGAGCTTTATGTCGGGGAAAACTGTGGTCTAGAGAATGTCATAGTACGAGAGCGAGTCAAATGAAAACCTTAAATACAGGGTGCAGCTGAAACAGTGAACTAATTATAAATAAGAATAACATTTTACTGAAAGTAATTGATACCAATTTTGGCACGTCACAATTTACTATGGTGCTTAACTTTTTTTCACATAGTTACACTTATTGTGTACAGTGTCTTTTAGGTGGCCACTACCCTCCTCAATGCACAGGTGCACACGAGTTACGAAGGTGCGCATAACGGCTTGAAGTGTTTCTTCTGAAAGTTTGGCAATTTTTTCCCGTATGTTTTCTTTGAGTGCATGTAAGTATGTAGGGCGAGTATTGTACACTTTACTTTTCTAATAACCCCACAGAAAAAAGTCTGAAGCTGTTAGGTCCGGCGAACGAGGAGGCCATGGCACATCACCAAAACGAGAAATCACCCGCTGCGGAAACAAACGGCGAAGCGCAGCGATGCTAATCACTGCCGTGTGGGCCGTAGCATATTTCAACATAAAGACTGCTTATGTTCAAATACCTGCACTCCGCGATACCCTAGCGGAGAAGAACTTATCTAAAATTTTAAAATGCTTCACTATTTCTGCCGCAGCCTGTATTTTAAGGTTAGTTAGCAGTTACTACTTTCGCAAGGAAATTCACCCGGGCAAGGGACAGAGACTGAATCGAAGCCTGCAGTACAGTTAAAATTTTCATATATACGAGGGAGAGTCAAACGAAAACTTCAAATATTTTTTCGGTGTTCATTTGACTCCCCTTCTATAATGACAACGGACGCGACACTGTCTGTATAGTCGTGAAGTGTTTTGACGTGGCTGCAGCGAAGTACCTACCTACCTACCTACCTACGTATTTATTTACTTACCTACTTACTTACTTACAGGCTTACTCCATTGAGCAGAGTCCTTCTTGAGAAGCTAACCGGTTTTCATCTAGTCAAGAAATTCCCTTCATTTTATGGAACCCGAAAGTTCATTACCTCATTCACAAGTGCCCGCCACCTGTCCCTTTCCTGGGCCAGCTCGATCCACTTCATACCCCCACATCCCATTTCCTGAAGATCCATTTTATTATTATCCTTCCATCTACGCCTGGGTCTCCCCAGTGGTCTCTTTTCCCCAGTTTTCCCCACCAAAACGCTGTACACGCCTCTCCTCCCCCCATATGCGCTATATGTCCCGCCAGTCTCATTCTTTTCGATTTTATCACCCTCACAATATTTGGTGAGGAGTACAGATCGTTAAGCTCCTCATTATGTAGTTTTCTCAACTCCCCTATCATCTCGTCCCTCTTAGGCCCAAATAATCCCCTCAACACCCAATTCTCAAACGCCCTCAGACCGCATTCCTCGCTCAATGTGAGGAATCAAGTTTCACACCCATACAGCACAACATACAAAATTATAGTTCTGTATATTTTAATATTTTAATTTTTTGGATAGCAAACTGGAAGACAAAAGATTCTGCACCGAATGATAACAAGCGTTCCCTGATTTCAATTTTCTCTATATTTCTTCCTGGCAGTGAAATAGGCCTATATGAATATAATGGCAGGGAGTAATGTTGAGGCTGTCATGGTGTGTGTTGCCTAGTGATAGTGTTTCGGGTACTTTCATCGTGTAAGTAAAGGTAAAGTGATCCCTTTACAGGCCCGGGTTGGCCCAGAGGGTGGGTAGAGGTATAGCTCTACTCTTCCATGACCGCGGCACTAGAAGGGGGTGAGTGATCAGCAGCACGCCTCGGTCGCACTTTACCCCCAGGAAAGACCCGGTACCCATTTTACAGGAGGCTGGTTGGGCCCCAGGGCCGGTCTGGACGGGCCGAAAATCTCGCCCCCACCGGGATTCGATCCCGGACCGTCTAGCCCGTAGTCAGTCGCTAAACCGATTGAGCTACCGGGCCCACACTTTCGTCATGTGGGGGTAATGATTTATCGACATTTCGGGGGAAGTTATTACCCCCGTTTCTACGGCGACTCTATTAGGTTCAGGTGGCTGGGGTGAGAAAGTTTTGCCGCTTATACAGAGTGGTGCAAAAGTCACTTGGTACTCGATGTGTGTCAACTGAAAGGCCGTGCCATGTGACTTTTGCGCCACCCTGTACAGGAAGGTTGCGCATTTATTCATGGTACGATAAAGTGTGGAAAACAAGTTACAGCGTTCGATGCGATAAAAAATGTATTTGCTCTGCAGGTTTTTTTAAAAATTTGTTTGATTTAGACTGTTTGGAGGACACTAGTGATGAAATAAAATGCACCGTTTCTATATACAGTTTCTGGTCCCCTCTAGTGGCAGCAGTGTGGTTGCTTGTACTGCACGTCGGGTTTAGTTTATCCACTATGTGATCAGCGAGGCCGAGGGGACATTTAGAGAAACAGCAGATGCTTTCTTGATATTGGTTTCTACACCGTAAGAAACTAGCTTATAATATTACTTCTCCGAACGTAATGGATTTTGAATAAATTTGGTGTTTGTGGTCACACTGAAAACAGGGCTAATCGAATTTCTTTCCGATACTGCCACTGTTTTATATGATGGTCTATTTTAACTGTATCAGAGCTCTCGGAAATTGCTTATCGTACAAGAAATCGCTAAGTTTTTTTTAACAGCACAACCAACCAGATGCCCCATTGTCTCAAATTTATTTTCTTCTTCCGTTGGCACTACAGCCCGCTGTGGGCTTTGACCTGTCGGACAATGTCCTTCCATTTTTTTTCCTATCTGCCACCATCTCTCTCCATCTTCTCACTCCCAGCACTTGAAGATCTCTTTCTACTTCATCTTTCCATCTTTTCCTGGGTCTTTCCCTTCTTCTCGTCCCTTCCAATTCTTGAGTGATCTTTTTGGATATCCTATCCACCTCCACTCAAATTTATTTTATTTTGGAGTGACACTCTACATGTTTAGAACGGTCTTTCCGTCCATCATCAGGAGCTCAAGACTGTACATACAGCAACAGGCATTTGTCAAACAGATACTGCTGTCTGCTTGCTAGTGGGTACGAGATGGAACATCTCGTACCCACTAGCAAGCAGACAGCAGTATCTGTTTGTATCTGATGATGGACGGAAAGACCGTCCGAAACATGTAGTGTCATTCCAAAATGAAATAAATTTGATACATTGGTGCATCTGGTTGGTTTTACTATAGAAATATATTACGTTGCAAGGCCCTATGAACGTCAAATCTCTAAGTGTTACGTAGTCTGAACTGTACGACTCGTTAAGGTGCGCAACTTTCATTTCAAATTATTTTAGATGTTAATTACTAGAACTTCATTGTTGTTTCTTTGTTATTTGTAGTGTGCAGTAATGTCGTGGACGTACAAGGAAAACCCGCTAAGTCCAAGATTCGCAATTATTACATCCAGACACTATTTCAGCATAATTTTAACGATAGAGATACTGTTTACGTGTTTGTATTTCCATGCACAAATTTGATTTATTTCAAAATAAATGTTTTCTAAGTACTATATTATAATTATAATTATTATTATCATCATCATCACCACCTTTGTACAGGGTATTTACAATTATATACCGGAACAAACCATGTTTCTAGGGTAGAAAGTGTTGTAGCTGTTATGTATTTACAATTTGTGCTACACGTAATGTTATTTGGCCCGTGAAATATGTTTTGTACTTTGACATTAGCACTTTCCGCGGTATGTGTGCAGTGCACAATATGGCTGTTTGCTGTAATTACTTGGTATTATGCTTTGCCGGTTTGCTGCTAAGGTTTTTGTCTGAGTTATTTTCAGATTATACCAGTTGCCCCTGTTGTTACTGGTATCACTTCTGATTTTAAATTCCACGTGCGCTGAATTTGTGTTGTACGTAAGGTGTTTACATTTTAGGATCGTCTCTGCTTCTTTCTTGATCACATTCCTGTCTCCTGAAATGCAACCTCTATTGACATACGTGATTCTTTTTCATTATCACGGGTTATGATGTCCGGTTTATTGTTAAGCATGGTTCTGTCGGTTTGCGCTTGTTGATTGCATACTGTTGTTGCCTGGCCTTCACGACTTGTTTCGACTGATTTATTATTATTATTATTATTATCACCATCATCATCGTCGTCGTCATTATTATCATCAAACCCTCGAAGAAACTTTTATAGTAATTTTCTCAAAACTTTGTCTTTTGGTTTTCTCCGTGCACTCCCACGATTTATTCGTTAAGGGTTAATAAAAACACGTGAATCTCTTGGTCCCTGTGTTTCAGGATCCTTTCTGTCAATCTGAGGTACACAGGGATCACGAAGAATCCGTTAATAAAGTACATGCGCTCAGTAGTGGAACTGGGTAGCTCGTGCATTTCAGTTACTGGGCTTCGGGCGGAATGGCCCAGGAATTCTGGTTCACAGTCCCAAGCGAGGCAATAGAGCTGTTTATTTTGAAACTGCTTAATCCGGGAATTTTAATTAAATTATTTTATTCTACTAAGCCGACCAACTGCACACACAACATACGCAGCAGTGTATAGCCTTTTATCATTGCAGTACGTTTCGGCACTACTGTGCCATCTTCAGACAGCTCTTACACCAAGTTTTAAAAATGGCTAAAATATGGTTAATTACATTCTTAATACTGGTAACTTATATATTGCATCTTGCAGTGAAGTTCGACGTGTTGGGTGTTGACGTACATAATGCGCAATACATTATAGCAATTTATTTAATTAATACACCAACAAATGCACATATATTCATTTAATGATCTAAAATTCACATTAAAACACTTAAAACGCTCCTACATGTTTCGATCATACGATCGTCCTCAGGGAGCATACATTGTTCCTTGCTAAAGTTACAGTTTAAAACACTCAGTGATATCACTGAGTGTTTTTAAACTATAACTTTCTTCTTCTTCTTCTTCTTCTTCTTCTTCTTCTTCTTCCTCCTCCTATAGCGCTACGGCCCTTTCAGTTTGGCCTTGGCTTCCCTAATACAGCCTTTTATCACTCCAAAATGCTTCGGCACTACTGTGAAATCTTCAGGGAGATCTTTAAAACTAGCTAAAATATAAGAGATTACATTCGTAATAGTTGTACATGTAGCATTCGGAAGTGAAGTTCCATTTGCCCAGCGCTAAACGCAAAATATGTGATATCTTAACCCTTTAAGGACAAAACTGTTATCTGTCTGATTTAAAGACCCGGTTCGTACCGCGCAGTAAACACTCTGCCTCGGTTGTAAAAACCAATAAGTTAATGCTGTATGAAGAAATAATCGCAGTTTGTTCTGAGATCCACATAAAACACATAAATGCATTGTGGGCAGAACACAGAATTTCTGATTATTAAAGCTGGCGTTGCGCAAAGTAAGTCTTACGCTTTAGAACTGTCTACAGCCGACAGTTACACGTACGTAGGACGCGATCCGCAATGCATCGAATATAATGACAGACGTTTGCATACGCGCACGAGTACGGCTATGACATATCAAGGAAAGTGGAATTTTAAGCAAATTTTATATTTTTACTTGTTTTACAGCAACTGTCAAAATAATGCGATGTGCACATAATATTGCTATAACGTCTTTATCGTTGCACCGTGCATTCTGTAGTTTATTTAAGTAACACACCAACAAATGCACATATATTATTTAATGGTCTAAAATTCACATTAAAACACTTAAAAAGCTCCTACATGTTTCGATCATACGATCATCCTCAGGGAGCATACAGAAGGAGGAGGAGAAGAAGAAGAAGAAGAAGAAGAAGGAAAAGAAGAAGAAGAAAAGGCTGTACTATTTGTGTGTTAATTTACTTGGTTTGGTAAAAGAAAATAGATGTTATTTTCCCCAAGCCATCCATTTTGACTGTGACGCCCACCCTACCTTCTGTACAATGGTTTCCGGTGCTCTTTTCCCGGAGTTAAAGCTCCCGGAGCGTGACGTCGATCACTCGCCCTCATTTTAGAGCCTAAGTTAAAGAGTAGAGCTATACCTCTAACCCCCCTCTGACCCTGCATGGCATGTTATGAGGTAACCCGTACCTTTACCTATCTCTCCAGCCATGTGGCGTAACATCCCAGCATTCTGTAGTCTCAACTCTCACTGTCATGAGAAGCACATATCTCAGGGGCGGCTCTCGTTGCTGCCGTCTGCAGACCGGCTATGGAGTCTAGATGGTCTCCTATCGGATGAAGTAGCCGGATCGTGAAGCTGATTTTGCACCTCTATTTAGTGCTGTCGTTAAGAATTCGCGGACACACACTTCCACTTTACCTTATGACGTCATGACGTGGTGCTTAAGGAAGAAGCGTTCTACTCGCATCCCCGCTTTGTTATATTTCATCATTTGTTGTTGATTCCACGGCGCTGCTATCCTGTACAATTGGCACCGGGTCTTTCCCGGGGGTAAAGTGCGGCCGGGGCGTGCTGCTGACCACTCACCCCCTTCTAGTGCTGCAGTCATGGAAGAGCAGAGCTATACCTCTACCCACCCTTTGGGCCACACCGGGCCTGTAACGGGATCACGTTACCTTTTTTTTGGGGGGGGGGGGGAGCTGGTAGATCATACTGTAGAAGGCGGTGAATGTTAGGATGGTTAGTAAATGGCTCGTTGGAAGACATATGGAATAAAGCGGTCGTGGTTTAATGTAAGGCACTTTTCCAGTATTTGTCTGGAGGTACTGAGGAAATTCATGAAAATCTCAGGCTTATTGATATCCGTCTTTAAGGTGGATATGGGCCGGGTAGCGTAGTCGTTATAGCGACTGGCTACGGGCTGGACGGCCCGGGGATCCAATCCCGGTGGGGGCGAGATTTTCCGCACCTGTCCAGACCGACCCTGAGGCCCACCCAGCCTCATGTACAATGGGTACCGGGTCTTTCCCGGGGGTAAAGAGCGGACAGGCCGTGACGCTGAGCCCTCACCCCCTTCTAGTGCCGTGGTCAAGAAAGAGTAGAGCTATACCTCTACTCCCCTTATGGGCCGTACGGCCTGTACAGAGCCTCGGTGCCCGTACAAGGGTGCACTTTATCTTTTTGAGGTGGACATCTCGTTGTGCGATCGTTTGATGACTGAATTAAACCGTCAACACGGTAGTTGTGTTGAGGTTCAGTTCATATAGTTAGCTTATTGTTATGCCGGCCGATAGTCGAACTGGACACCTCCTGAATACAATTCACAAGCCCCCCCCCCCCCCCCCCCCCCCCCACCCCTCCTCTCCCTTTTCCTCAAAAAACACCCCATAAAAATTGACGCTCGTCTCCGTATTTCCTAAATGTAATCACCACCACCGCACAGCACACAA
>Ga0123352_10011726_pt1 | contig 13831 bp, 9 predicted proteins | sample TergutLab28metaG_FD_89700 | JGI IMG/M metagenome (GOLD analysis project Ga0123352, IMG submission 89700) | Labiotermes labralis P1 segment gut microbial communities from Petit-Saut dam, French Guiana - Lab288 P1 | ecosystem: Host-associated > Arthropoda: Insects > Digestive system > Gut ...
AAGAGAGGACATTATGGCAGCAACGACAGCCGAGCTAAACTCCATTCCGAAAGAGGCTTTTTCGGCATGCTTCCAACAATGGCGGCACCGCTGGGAGAAGTGTGTGGAGTCCCAAGGGAACTATTTTGAGGGTGATTAGGTGTCCAACGCTCCAAGTAAGCCAGTTTCTTTTTCCCGGCCAAAGGTCGGATACATTTCTAACAGACCTCGTACATGATGATTCACATTATTTTCATAGACAGTGTTAGTGGTATAAAGAATTTGAATGCATGTGTTCTAGATTTTTGTGTCAAGCATGTTTTTCTGATCAGTCTGAGTATATGGCTCTTTTTATGATGTTTAATTTGTGGGGTGGTCCAGATTTTTTTTTTGAGCCTTGTACTTAATTCATAATAAACAAATAAATAAATAACCATTTTCCTGTTATACCCTTGGACTAGATCTGTTCTCAGGTACATGTCTTAACATGTTACTGTTTCTGTGTTGCCCAGTGATTTAGAATAACTCAATCTAAGGGGTCCACCATGTCAGGTGATGCTTGCTTTAAACCAGAAACAGAGCCAATTGCCATAAGGTTGTGTGCCTTTAAGAAGTTAGACAATGGATAAAGTCATACAAAGATTGTGTCAGTTAATTTCCCATGTGCTCTGTTCTCTCTTTCGTGTTTCTTGATTCTTGAAGCTGGGACTGATAGGTTGTCCCTAAGTGTCAGCATAGAATTACCACTCAGTGCTGCATAATATCTGAGAAGAGTGCAGACCTCACATGATTTGTTTATACAGGCCTGGGTTTGGCTCGGCATGGTCTGGTTCGGAGCAATGCACTTTGGCATGGTCCAGTTCTGCGCTTCGTGCAAGAATTGAAGATGACCTCACATATTCAAGCACCAAATTTAAACAACAAAACCTCTTCTTGCATTTGAGAAAATATGACAATTGTGCACCTTGCTGTGACTTTCAAATTGTGTAAAGACACTTCTTGAATTGCATTTTAGGAGATTTTCTTTGAAGCTTTCTTCACAATATCCTCCATAACGTACACTTTAAAATATCATGTATATAAAACTCCCTTTGCTTGCGTAGTTCATGTGATTTTGCAACACAACACCATACAATTTATTCACATGCATGGACACATCCACTGTTCTAGAAATGACTGTGTATTGATCTGAACTAGACAGGATTTATGGCTACTTTTTCAGGCCGAGACCAATAAGTATCCTGCTGACCTTATATTTCAAAACTGGCTTGTAAGCTAGAGATAACAATGTTATAGGTATGAAATAGTTTACTGTGAAATACTATCTTTTTTAATAAATAATTCTGTTTTTATCTGAAATCACAGGGGCATTGATCCTGCTTCATTTTTGCAAGCCAGCAAATGGGTTAATATGTGTAAAAGGTAGACCTAATCATTATATAAACTTTATGTTCTTGACTCCCTTTTCTGTGTCTGCAGGAAGAAATAGCCCAACTGCGTCGCAAGGCAGAACGCATGAAGAAGATAGAGATGGCAGGAACCTTAGATGAAGTGATGATGGAAGAGATTCGTGAATATAAGGAAACTTTGACGTGCCCATCGTGTAAAGTTAAACGTAAAGATGCTGTTCTGAGCAAGTGTTTTCATGTGTTTTGCTGGGACTGTTTGCGTACTCGGTATGAAACCAGGCAAAGGAAGTGTCCAAAGTGCAATGCAGCATTTGGTGCTAATGACTACCATCGTCTGTATCTTTCAACTTAATATTCATTATGTGAGATTAAAATTGTAAGAACTAAGTTGTTGGTCATATTCCACACCATATTTTCCTTCTATAATTTTGGAATTTCCATACCAGGTGTAATGTTCTGTGTGGACATGTAACAACCAGTGAAAAGTAGATTGTATGTGCTAACCCACATAAGCCAGTGAATTGAGCTTCAATCCGTGAATTATTTTCCACTTCAGAAATCTGTGCTCCTGTATGGCATATTTAGACAGTTGATTGTCCATTTTTCAGAAGCAGCATTTTGGAAGAATGGGACCTTGTAATGAAGACCAGTTAGCATAAAAACGTTATTGTTTGCAATGAGCTAAATGTTAATGTATAGCATATACTTAATACTTATTGATTTTAAAAATAAGTAACTTCAAAGACTTGCCATTATAATTGAGAATTCTAAACTAAGTTGCTTGCTTATTTGAACCCCATGCATGTCATATATCAATACCTGTTGGTCTCATCATTTGAGCAGTTGTGCTCTGCTTATGAGCATACTAATTTGATTTGGTGACATGAAACAAGCTGTACATTTCGACTATGCAATTCGGAGTATAAAGAAATCTGATGAAGTTGGCCCTGCTACAGATGTTTTTCCACTTTGTTTGTTGGAATAATTTAGCACCAGAATTTTCCAATGTATTAACATATGCATTGTCCTTTAATACATTTTCCACTTAAAACAATTTCTTGCCTGAGAAGAATGAAATTTTTTGTAACACATGGAATTTTTCACCCTTTTAATGTGTTGTGTGTCAAAATTTTAAACAGCTTTCCTAGGTTCCTTTTCATTCAATTTTTTTCAAACTTGAAGTAACAGAATATCATTCCCAGTCCTGGAAGGTTAATTGCCAAGTTCTTCTCCACTCATGCATTTCATACAGTACTTGCTTTAGATATTTGCCATCTGTCATATTGGTTACTGAATGAACTCCTCTATATTGAATGTAAAAGAATTGCTTGAAATGCTTGATTTTCCTGTCTTGACATAATATTGTGCATTTCATATTCAGTAAAGCTCCAGTGTAACAGGAATGTTTCATACTTCTCCACCTGAAGATTGAAGCAGGACCCATTTCCAGAATTTTGTGGTTATTATGTAAAGATCTAGAATAGTGGACAAAGCTGAAATAAGAGTGTGGCTTTTATTTTCATGGTGTCTGACCAATTGGAACAAATGCTTAAGGCAAAATGACTTCCCCATGCCAGCACAGCAAACTAATGGGCTCTGTGGAGCAGGGTCTTTCTTGAGAAGCTGGTAGTTCCTCAGCTAGTCACAATTTGTACATTTTATGGGAATGGAAGGTACACGACTGTGTTTACCACAGCCTGCCAATTGTCTGTATTCTGAACCAGATCAGTCCAGTTCATGCTTATGCCAATTTTGACAGCATATAAGTGAGTGCTTTTGGTTTATACCAGTATCTATATTGAGTTGGACTTGATCACCTTATCATACTTGTAACTCAAAAATGTTTGTAGCACTGTCATTTCTTGATTTCTGTATCACTTTTATTTGCATCATTTTATGGTATTGATATATACAGCTTCACCTTCTGGTCATAACTATATTCTGGAAGTTGTTACAAGAGTAGTCTTCATACAAAAAATGCAGAATCATGAATCAGGGAAGTTTTATACATGTACACTGCTGCCGGCAGCTAGCAACACAAGCTGACACATTCACTCATTGTGTGTACTTTAATTATTAAGTTGCATCAACAGATAGGTTTCTCTTAGCAGTCTCTCCCTGTGGTACCCTGTGTAAAATTCGTGTCTTTTCTGATACTTAACCGGAAATTACATAAAGGAGTTATTGTGTATGATAACTAATTAGTATGGAAATTTTGTATTCACTAAACATGGTGTACACAGATTCATGTTTTTGAAAAATTTAATTAATGTTAATGTGACTGAAACTCATTCAGGTATTTTCTTGCATTTATGTGTCACCTACACACCTACTTACATCACGGTCACAGAATGTCTTAGATGAAATTAAAAAAAAAAAATGTATAATTTAAATTATATGAGTAATGGAACATGTAATTATATTTGTATGTACCTGAATGCAGTTGCAGATTGTGTTATGTTACAGTCATATGCATGACATGATTTTTTTAGCAGTTCATATAGCCTCAAGGTCAGCCTCCCTGCCAAATGCAAAGTTGTGGATGCACACCTGTTACGATTGCGGAGGAGTGCTAGAAACATGGTTATAATGGAATACAACCCAAGACATTTTTAAATAAACAATTACTCTTGTCCAATAAAATATTCTCAGGCTAACAGCTATGTCAGGTGTTTGAATGGTAATTAAACCAACATTTCAAACACTGTTCCTGTCCTTCTCATCAGGGAGTTGACCTGGCTGCAAGTCCGAGAATATTTTATTGAATTCAGTCACTCTGAAAGTTTTAACTTACAAATTACTCATGTACCACCATTTTTTGTTCACAGAAATAAAAGGAGTTCACTTCACGGGCCTTTTCATGTCATAAAGCTGAACTTTCAGCAGCATGTCTTAAAGTTGTTACCATCATAAAATGTATTGATTGAATAAAATACATGTTTATCAGTTTTACATTAATTTTAAGTATCTCCAGACAACATTCTGGCATTCTTGACTGATTTCACAGATGAAGTAGACTACAAGTGCTTCATTGTGGCTACAGTAACTGCTGCTATTGCCAGGATGTGATGGACGCAGACTGGATCCCTGAGTTTCAATGCAAGGTACAGTCACTTTGCGAACTTATTCACAGCATCTGTACAGCTCACAGTCCAGATACCACGAGATGTTACTCATCATGGGTAACGACAGTCAGTGAATGAAACTTTGCGTTTCAAAGAGTCCATGGAGGTTTGCCTCCATCCCCCATACATCTTGTGTTCTGTGTTTCAAAGGTGACACAGTATGTTTCAGCAAAACATGTAAATTTACTTGTTTCAGGCAATTTAATTTCATGTATGTAATGTATTAAATCTGATCATTGTTTTAGAATGTTAGGTGCTACTGTTTCATGGTATAGAGGTTGCATATTTCATTCTTGGCCTGTAAGTGGCTATCCTGAATGAGGTCTGATTAGTGAATATGCCCCCCCCCCCCCCCCCCCCCCGCCGCCCCGCCGGGGCGCACGCCCCCCCCCCTTTACTGTTTTTTTTTTTGTGTTTTTGAGGTGTTTTTCCTTTATGAGGGTTTTTGTGGGAATTTGCCCCCCCCCCCCCCGTGGCGCTGCGGCTCAACGTGGGCTATGCCCTCCTCATTCTTGAGGTTTCTTGATCACACACTACAGTCGGTAGGACTCCTCTGGACAAGTGATGCAGCTCATCGCAGAGACAATACACACTGCAACCCCTCATACATACCTATAGCACAGTCTGTGAGAACATCATTTATAATGTGTGTATTAGTTGCCCCTAAAATCTGTACCTGTAACAGTCTAAAAACAGTCCATTATATGTAAATACCTACAATAAAGTCTTTAAAGACCATGTTTTCTACATGCCTAGAACAGAGTACCTGAACATAGTACTTCCCATAAACCTGAACAGAGGTGCAAAAGGACACACACTATACAAACTGACAATTGCACCACCTTAAGGCAAACCTATATACTTCTTTATAATAGTGACTAAAAATTTGGGCTCTACCCTTGGTGGGCAGGTATGTATATGTACATTCTCTGTCATTCTGGGGCACAGATTGCAGTCCCACCAATTGTATTTATCCAAACCAAGGTCTGAATCCTGTGGACTCCATGTGCATGTGTCAGGTATATTAACATCATAACTGCAATGTTCAGTTGCTGATCTGTGTTTCACAATGAGGTTAAAAGTTCATGTACCATTGCTGTCTGTGTACTAATACACATTACAAATCCATGTAAGGCTTTATAATTTGAGCATAAACACAGGGTATGCAAACAAAATGCAGAAGGGAATGATTTTTTAAAATGTATTGTGTGTGTCTTATTGAACCTGTTTTCTATTCAGTACATGAGGGTCAGTATATTTTTCTCTTGATTCCCACAGCATAGAGACCTAAATTTAAGCTTAAATTTATTATACCTTATTAAGTAAAAAATAATTAGCTTGTATGAAGTTTGTATTTTAGGGTCAGGATGTAACTCCATAGTTGCATTTCAGTCAGGAAAGGGAATGTTAGCACATGAACAAGACATCAGTTAGGATTCTGACCCCAGATTTGAGAAGAGGACTTCGTGTTTACGCTAATTATTTCCTCGCTGTGCCAATTGAGTTAGTGCTTTTACGAATACTTTTGAAAATATTTAAATTTAAATTATGCTTAGCAGTAGGCTTCTTTAAATTCTCCGCTGCTTATTACCCAGAATTCGGTTTCTCTCTCATTCCGTTCTCTGATTGGTTATAGTTGCTCCATATTTGCATGCTAGCACATCACCTATGCTGGTGAACAGCAGAGATCGTCAGGTGGATGTTCTAGAAGAGGTAAGACTTCCACCTATAAAAAATATTAAAATTCCATATTTGAATATGTTCCATCTTCCGTGCATTAATCAGTGCCAAAAATATACAATTCATGAACAAATGTACTTTAATATTTATAATGTATTTTATCCACATTATTCTCCCCACCATGTTTCTGAACAAGAATTAAGGAGTGTTAAAAATGAAATACTCTTGGCTATGGCCTGACGATGAAACGGCCAGTGATACTGTATCCGTGATTTTGGGGTCCCAAGACGTGCGACGTGATTGGCTACCTCTGAACCATGGTATGTATGATGGGTACGTTACTCAAAAAATGGTGGGCTATTGACCGGAGTGGCGTTTATGTTCTGTAAAGAAAACATAATTCCTGTGTTTTGAGGTGCTGAGTATGTGAATTATTAATTCAGATTTAGTGGCGGTAATATGTATCTAGTAATTTTGTTCTGTTGTATGTTATTATCTCACATAATAGCGATGCATTCCCAACTGTAACAACAGGCAACTTGTAAGTTGTTTTATTATAAAACTCTAGATTCTTCTTCGTGAAAAGTGTAATCTTTTGTGCTAGTTAACGAGGAACTAACAAAGTAAGCGCGGTAGAAACAAAGGCATATATTCTGGTTACACAAGCGTGTTCACTTAAATATTGCTTTTCGCTTTTGATGTGTAATGTAGAACAAATAATTGACAATATAGATGAGAAGTAAATGCATTTCCTGTTGTGTGTTAGAGCTTGAGAAAAAGAAGAAGGATTTATAGATGTTCTGTGATTGTGTACGTAATCATCCCTTACGATTAGACGTTCATTGATTTTACATGGCTGAAAAGCTGTGTATCATTTTTAACCACTTTGTGATTATGGATGTTAGGCAATCGTCATACTCATAAGTTATTTACTTTTCTGTTGGTGTTTGATGGGTAGTGTTTGCTTTTTAGTGCTTTAGGATACAACTGAAAATTTTCAACCTTTGTCTTTACACATGTTGCATGTTGAGAACTTTGGTTGGCAATTTTTTTAATTTTCAATTGCTACCAATTTTTTTTAATTAATTGGCCCTATAAATTATGGTAGTCATATTTGGTAAATGGGATCCAATCACCCAAATTCGCCTACTTACAATTTTTGAAGAAATTTTAATGTAAAGTGTGACAGTCCTTCAGTAGATGTTGTGATAAGCTGCTTCACCTATGAGTATTTAAACTTTGATATTTATTATATAATGTGATGTTAAAACTTAGTAATACACACAGTATATGAAATTAATTTATACCAACGTGAAAGCAGTCCTACTCTATGGTTATGAGACCTGGAAAAATTCAAAATGTATAGCAGCCAAGCTGCGAGTCTTTATTAATAAATGCCTCAGGAAAATATTGAGAATTTTCTGGCTGGACCAAATAACGAATGAAGAGTTATGGAAGCACACGAAGCAACCTAGAATAGATTTGCAGATCAGGAAATGCAAGTGGGGATGGCTGGGCCATACACTGCGAAAACCGTCCGACAATACAGCCAGGCAAGCCCTAGAGTGGAACCCCCAAGGTAAACAGGCAGGGGGAGAATGAGGAATATATGGCAAAGAACGGTGCTTGAAGAGGCCAAAAGAGTTAAGAAGACCTGGATGGAGATCAAAACTGGTGCCAAGAATAGAGTCAGATGGAGGATTCCTGTGGAAACCCTATGTTCTGTGGCAGAATGATGGGATGTTATATATATATATATGAAATTAATTTAGTCATTAACTTTTTCCCTTACCACATCTCTGTCCTTATAAAACACCAATTTTAATCCACGTAACCCTGCGTGACATATTGTTCAAAGGTGACTAATGAGGATCACTACATAGACATGGAAGCATGCTAGTATGATGTGAATCTATTTAATAGACACATGCAGAATGGTACTGAAGGTATTTTGTTTCACAAGGTCCTAGACTTGGAGGTGGGGTGAGGGCATGTGAGGTGCAAACTCCTTATGCAGCAGAGTCCAAGGGGTAACAATATGAATATTGGAAGTGAAAAAATTTGACTTTCTATGCTTAACAAATTTGAAATTATTGAGCCAATTATAGGAAGTTTAATAAATAATTGTGATTTATTTGAAGTTTATAGGGGCTTTAGAGGGAAGGCTATTGTGATTACTCACCCCAGAGACCAAACAACATAACTATGTCACTGGCTATAAATAAATGTATGTTTTGCAATGTTAGTGGGCTGGCTAATGGAATAGAATTTATTTACATTTCATACATTCTTTGTAGTACAAGGATGTAGAACGTGATGTAATGTGAATGTTGTTGTTGTTCCTATGGCAGATGGGGGAGAAGTCATTTCATCATTGCTCTGCAATCCCAGTAGAGTATAATGGTGTTCTTGATCACTTGTTGGTCAGTATCAAGTTTAGGGCAATGTAGCAGATGATCCTCATCCATGGTGGAGTTTGGCGTTTGGCATTTGGCATATTGTGCACTCACTAGATTCATATATGCCAATTTTTTGTAAATGAACTGCTAGACAGTTGTGTTGTCTTGAGTATAAAATTTGCTACTGCTTCCTTTCTAGGTTTGCCTTTGTATTCTGCCCAGAATTTGTGGATATCTCTCCATTTATTTGTTGGAACCAGCTCATCGGCATCTTGTTTTAACTCCATAGCTATTTTGCAATTCAAGAGTTTTTTCAGTGAGTCATCTTGTGATGGTGTTTCATTAGTATGTTATGTAGTACCCTTTTTGGCTAGTTTGCTTGCTATCTCACCTTCTAGTCCAACGTTTGAGGGAACCCACTGGAATATGACTGTTTTCTTGAAAGCCTGGAGATGTCTGAGGGCCTATGTCATTTATCTTCTTTGATTGTGGCTAACGTAGAAGAAACTGCTTGAATAGCTGCTTTTGAATCCACTAGGATGACCACTTTTTCAAATGCTTGAAGTCTGTGTAGGAGATGTTGTAGAGCCAGGGAGATAGCCTCTATTTCTCTATCAAAGTTTGATTTATTTACACCAACAGTAGCATAATGCACTTTGGCATGCCATTTATCTGAGATTGCCTGCATTCTGCACAAGGCATAACACCAGGCCTCCTACTGTTGACCAGTCTTGTGAGTGGTTATGGCACTTGCTCAGGGGATAATGACTAGCAGTCCTAGAGTCCCAATCTTGCACACAGTTTTCATATCTTTTGATACCTCAAGAAGCACCTGGCTGGCAAGTGATTTTCAACAGACACTTATATGAAGCAGGCTATCATTTGGATTCCGTCTGTGTGGGACAAATATGTAAATGTCAGTGATGGTGACATGGAGAGTAAAGTTCTTGGCATCAGAGTTTGTGATCTCATTTGTTGAAACTACTGGGTGTACTTAATATTACAGTTTGTGTATGGTTTTTAATAATCTTTTCAAAGAATAATTTGTTTTAGAAGTGGCTTTCTTCTTAGTATCCATGAACAGTTTTTAACTCCTCTAACTGTGGCTTGACGTGTTAAAGTTTCACTTTTTTAGATTTTTTACCATATGCAATGGGGATACATTTAAAAATTTTTGGGTTTGTAGTATTATGAACTTTATAATTCTGTTAGTATATAGTATATCCATTATTTATTGCTATAGTAGTGGTTTTGGTAGGCTGGGATAGCATATTCAGTATAGCGACTCGTTACGGTCTGAACAGTCTTGGAAATGAATCTCGTTTGGTGGGCAAGATTTTCTGTACACATCTAGATTGGCTCTGTGGACCACCCAGCCTCCTGTACAGTAGTTTCTGGGTCTATTTGCCAGGGTTAAGCAGCCAGTGCGTAGCTTTGACCACCCACCCACATCTAGCGCAGAGACTGAAGAAAGAGTAGAGCTGTACCTGTACTTCTGTGAGCCTCCATGGCCTGTTACAGCATGCACTTTACTTCCCCCCTCCCATTTTAGTAGTGGTTTTGTATTCCCTCTGTTTATCTGTGTTGCAGACTGGCAAATTTCTGTTTACTGGAGGAATAGATATATAGTGTAGACCTGTACCTGTGTGTTTAAGGGTTTACTGTAAATACCTTTCTTCACCACTTTTGTGTACAGTCATTAAAATATATGTGATGTAGAATGATTTCATTTGATTTTTATACGGAAGTTCATTATCATAATCAGTTTTTATTGTAATTTACAAATATACTGACATGATGTTAGCACTTCATGAAGGTCTCCTTACACTGATTTTATTTCTAGAAATATTTCTGTCGTGCAGCATGTTCGAATTGTTTTAATCAGTTCAAGAAGCAGGTGTTTTCCTGTAAATTTGTGCAAGTTTTGTAAAGAAGTACTAACACTGCATTATTAATTTAATTAATACTAATTTCCTTAATTATTGTTAAGTTGTGTGTATTCAAATTTTTCATCAGGAAGTGACTGAATGTTCTTTACTGTGTCAGACCAAGTTCTTTGAGTGAATTTTTGGGGCACTCAGGTGTTGTGCTGAAATCCTGGTGTATCATCCCCTCATACATCCTTGGGCAACAGGAGAACAAAGCTTATAATATGTCAAATTAACCACCAGATTTTGCTGTAAAGAGGAATATTTTTTCATTCCTTTTTGAACAGACTGTAGTCAAACTCATTTCACTTACAGAAACTTGTGTTGCAATGGCATTAATATTTGAATGAGTAGAAAATCCTCTGTTTCTGTATCAAGTGGGTCACAAAGATTAGAACCCCATAAATCCCCCCAATGTCTAAGTCAAGATGGTTATGTAATGTACAAATTGAGGTTTGTAACAATTTGTGAACTTAGTTTGTCTCTTGTGTATTTTTTCTTATTTTCCTCACACGCTGATTTTCTTTACTTTGCTCTTCTTGTTATCCTGTTTTGATTGGTCATGTTTTCTTCAATGTTTATGATATTGTGCCATAAATGTTAGTTCATATAACGTGATCCCGTTATAGGCCCGGTGTTGTACAGAGGGTGAGTGGAGGTATAGCTCTACTCTTCCACGACCGCAGCACGCCCCGGCCACATTTTACCCCCGGGAAAGACCCGGTACCCATTGTACAGGAGGCTGGGTGAGCCCAGGGCCAGTCTGGACGGGCGGAAAATCTCGTCCCCACCGGGATTCGATCCCGGACTGTCCAGCCTGTAGTCAGTATAGACTGACTGAGCTACCCGGCCCACGTTAGTTCATATGTTTCACTCTAAAACTAGGCGTTAGGGTTCAAATGGATGGTATGTACTAGATTCAAAAAATTTCATTTTGTCCCTAATTAGCCCAGTGTCTGGTGTTGTATTCAAAATTGTGTGTTGTTAGTTTACTAGCATTTTTCAAGAAAATGATAAAGCATGAGAAAAGCAATGTGTAGAGTAATATTGAATGTAATGATCTGCACCCTTTTAAGTTTTGGGGGTCCCCCCCAGGAGTTTTGGTATTTCCTAGCAGAATATATGTGATGCCTCAGTGTTGACAATGGAGCGACTTCTGGCTAAAAGTGACTTTTTTTTTAAGTACCTGTAAGACAGCATGACCAATCTGAGGTTCATTTTGGTCCCAAAATTACCATGTGATGGCATTTCCTGCAGTTGGGTTCTGGTTCATGTAGTTCTTGTAATACTGATATTTGAGAGCTAGGTATTGTCAAAAGAATTGTGCTCTTCTGGGTTATTATGCAGTGGGTGCAGTTCTCATATACTACATGGTGGACGCCTGAAATCATGCACAGGTAGTGTCAAATTCCTCTATATTTCTCTCCATATTTAATACAAATTGCTTTCCTTTTTGCAGGGTGGGTGTGGTCCTTAATGTGCATTCCATCCAGTGGTAATAATTTGTACCAGTAATTGTGAATTTTGTTTTATGCAAGATGGAATAAGTATAAGTGTCACCGTTCTCTAAGTGATTAGATGTTCTTTGAGGGTAGTATGAGTACACGGGCACTAGAAAGCTGGGGTAGGAAGTGTTAGTGGGGAGCCATTGGTCGAAAATGCAAGAGCTGCGAATTTGGCTAGTTAAAATCTGGAGAGGAAACTGGCGGCATGCCAGTAAAATTTTTCTAGCCCAGTGCAGCATCACCATCAGAAAATTATTGGTTTTAATATGTATGGGGTGTGTTAGTAATCAATTTTCTGTGAAAAAAATTTTCCCCCCTCCCTTCCCTCTTCTGGCTTCTAACTTTTGTATTCCGCACTTCTTTGAGTTGCTGTCAGATGTCTTGCTGCCTTTAGTGGATCCTGGAATCAAACTGCTGAATCTTGGATCGCTGGGCCATTGTCTTATCCACTAGACCACGAAGTTCTTGTTGAAACAATTGTGAACCTTCCTGATAAGTTGCGAGGCCAAGGAAGTTGAGTAGAAAATTTTTTGTACTCCAAGCCCATGCTGCTTGCCGGTCTCAAACCCGAGCATTTCATATAAATTTTCCAGGCCACTGCTTTATCCACAATACCACAAGGTTCTTGTTGAGATAAATGATTTTTTAACTTCCTGATAAGTTCTGAGGTAAGGATGTTGAGCAGAAAATTTTCTATACAAGTCCTTGCTGCGTGCTGGTCTTGAACTCGAACTGCTGCTGATCATAAAGTTTACCAGTCCAGTGCCTTATCCACTAGACCACAAGGTTCTTGTTGAAATAAATGATTTTCAAAATTCCTGATGAAGTGTTGAGGCCAAGGATATTTGATAGAAAAATTCTCTCTTTGGGTCGCCTTGTCTTGGTCTCACGCTTGTAATTCTAAGTTTATCTGTTTAAATTCATATCCACACAATGCTCTATCACATACCAATGTACAGAACTCCCTGGTAAATTGTGCATTAGTGTAACATTCAGCAAACTGTGCTATTTTTGACGTCTACACAACAGCACCATGGCTCATCGGATGGTGGGAGTATCACGTTCAACAGCAGTATTACAGTTAGTTCTGCAGTGTATGTTGAAGTCATCATTTTTCTGGGATATGGCACCTCGTCAGTGAATTAGTGCCAAACGTTTTGAGACAGCGTAGTGGCCTCATCTTTAGTGGAGGCGACCACTGAAGATACGACTACTCTGTCTGGAATGTCCAGCATCAGTCATACAGTGTGCGGCGCAGATACCAGAAACTGCACTGCTGTGAAAGCCTATAAACTCACGTTTTGCTTTGGCACTGTATTTACAAACCTGACATCACAGCCCTTATCTCTTACTCTCACAACACAGCGAATAAAACGGATGTACGTATCAAAGTACTATGGCTTTTACTTAAGTCTGCAATGAGGCATTCATGTCTTGCGGGATATATGTTATGTTTTGTCGCTGGACGAGGTTTTGGGGCAATGACACATACAACACTGATGTGAGAGCATCAAATCCCACATGAGACTGGTGTCCAGTATGTACTGTACATTCAGTCGAACAAAAATCCATCGGTCTAAAATTTTCTAAGTCCCGAACTGGAAGTCACGTGACGTACAGTTGCCACCATAATTTGAGTCGTTTTTCTTTCCCCATATTTGCGCATTCGTGGCGTTTCTCTGTCTTCCATTCATTACAGTCAATCACACCGCGTTTATATTAACCGAAAACAAAAATACATTTGCCTAATTTCAAATTAAAACATTAATTAAACTACATTAACTTTCCCAGGCGCGAGGCTGGCTA
>Ga0123352_10011729_pt1 | contig 13829 bp, 8 predicted proteins | sample TergutLab28metaG_FD_89700 | JGI IMG/M metagenome (GOLD analysis project Ga0123352, IMG submission 89700) | Labiotermes labralis P1 segment gut microbial communities from Petit-Saut dam, French Guiana - Lab288 P1 | ecosystem: Host-associated > Arthropoda: Insects > Digestive system > Gut ...
ATTCCTTGCTAAAGTCACACTAGAAATAGTCACAGATTAATTTCGATGTACAAGTTGGGTGTTGTGGCAGCATGCCGTGTTGTGTAATGTTATGTTGCGAAGAGTGCCCTGCTACGGATGTGCATTCTGCACATCCGTAGCAGGGCATAACATAACATTACACAACATGGCATGCTGCCACAACACCCAACTTGTACAACAAAATTAATCTGTGACTATTTATAGTGTGACTTTAGCAAGGAATATATAGCTCCCTGATGATGGTCTTAGGACCGAAACATGTCGGAGCGTTTTAATGTTCTAATGTGTAAATTTTATAAATGTTATATATGTGCAGTGGTTGGTGTGATAATTGAGTAACTCGACAACATGCACGGTGTGACAATGAAAATAAAACTAAAAACATTCATTTACACTTTCCCTAATCCTTGCTTATATCAAGCGCTTCTTTTCCAACTAATGACTTCTTCATCTCTGCTGCTTGTAACTTTCATTAACTTTTCCTACATTTTAATGCTTGTGTGTCCTTCCAATATGCAACGCAGTTTTCATAACAACAACGAAAGTATCAACAAGACAAAACAAAATAATAAACACAGAACACTGCTTTGCACGACCGTCAGTACTGGCTTTACTTACGTATTCTCAGTCCATTTCATTGCTGCAGGAGTGTATTATTTTGTCTCATGCTGTGTTATTGCTGTGTTGTGTTGTGTTATGCCCTGCGTGTTTTTAGTCATATTAATATGGGATTCAGTTCGTTTCATCACCAGATATAACACGTGATGTTATGCCCTGCGTGTTTTTAGTCATATTAATATGGGGTTCAGTTCGTTTCATCACCAGATATATCACGTGATGTTATGCCCTGCGTGTTTTTAGTCATATTAATATGGGGTTCAGTTCGTTTCATCACCAGATATATCACGTGATGAATACAATTATGTAGTCGTACATTTTAGTCGAATTACGCACGGCGATAAGCTGTTTTTTATCAAAACTTATGCATCTGTTAATTACTGCATCAAGTAAGAAATTCGTATGAAAATATTGACTGTAAAACAGTGGGTAGTTAATGTAGCTTAATTAATGTTTTAATTTGAAATTAAGCAAATGTATTGTTGTTTTAATTTAATATATATGCGGTGTGATTGATTGTAATGAATGGAAGAGAGAGAAACGCCACGAATGTGCAAATATAAGGAAAGAAAAACGACTTAAAATTATGATGGCAACTGTACGTCACGTGACTTGCAGTTCGGGACTTAGAAAATTTCAGGCCGATGGATTTTGTTCGACTGACTGTACGTATGACTGGAAGAAAACAACTTACGTATTTTTCTAAATACATTTCATTTCTTTTCATTTTCTTCCCTTTGCTACATCGCGCATGTTAATACTACTGCTACCACCACCACCACAACAAACAGTAGCAACAACAACATCACAAAAATAGCAATACCGTCACTACAATAACAACAACATCACAATAGCAATAACACAACAATAGCAACATTAGAACATTAGCAATAACATCACAACAGTAACAGTAACATTTAAACGATAGCAACAACACCACCACAACAACAACAACAACAATAACATCACAACAATAGCAATAGCATCACTAAAATATCTGTAACAATATCACAACAATAGCAATAATAGTATTACAACAATCGTCAGTTCCTTAAACGAATTGGCGAAAAATCTGCTTCTGTTTCATACTCTGGAGCTTCAATTCATCTGGCCTTACTCTGCTGATTACAAAACCCAATGGACGGAGTACAGGACTCTTCACGTCTGAGCCCAGTTTCAAGTCCATTGACATCTCAGGTGCAGAACGGCATTGAGAACCAACCTAAACCCCACCACCAATATTGCCACGAATTAACGTAAATATATAGACACTTAGTGCTTTTTTTTCTTTCCTTTTTTCATTCACTACGTCATTCTTTATTATTAACTTATTTACTTATTTCTGTTTTATGCATTTTTTTCTCCCGGTGTGTCTTCTTCAGAAATTTTCGCTGTGAAACCTGATATCGCTGTTAACATTTAACGCTGCCCCTCTTACAAAATGATGTATGCAACGTACTGTATGTGGCTACAATTCAACTGCATCCAATCCCACTATATCACGACCTACACTCTGGTGTGATAGGAAAGAAACCTCGTTAGGGCCATTGATTTATACTAACATTTTCATGGTCTAACAAATGACCATGTCAAAGGCTAAGATTTACGTTCTAACGTATTTTCAACACAAACGCTTCGTCAAAAAAAGAAAACAAAGCGAGAGAGACAGAAATAATGTAGAAATTTTGCCGGACTTCTTTTGCTACATAAGCAGTTGAAAGAATCTGAAAGCATCAGTAAAACTGAATGTGCTTCCTGTGTTTAATGAAGTCATTCATTAGCTGCCTTCGATTTGACGAATAAACTCATTTCAGTTTCTGGGCGCGGCAGGCTAGCCAGTCGTTCCTTGAATAGTGATCACTCCACATTAATCAAATGAAACCTATCATTCGATCATGCTTATTTAATGCCTTTGAGTATGCAAGAAGTGCTTGCCACATTGGTTAACAATACAATAAGAACGAGCTGTATCTTGCAGACTGTAACGGGGATTGTGCTAACAGTGGAAGGAGTCCGACAAATTACAGTTTTTCTTTCTTTTTGTTACTGTGTTTATCTTCGTTTATTCGCTTGTTTTAAATACAAGGGTTGAGGAACGTCGACTGGGACATGATAGCGTGTCTCTGACTGCGGAATCGGAAGTGATATACAAAGTTTTCGAATTCTGACGATGAGAACATTCTGGAAAAGCCCTACCGAGCGTCATATAATAAAAATAAAACATAAAAATAACAGTAATAACTTATTGTAAAGAATTGTTCTGATATTTTCTGGATTCAGTAACTGTTAGGTTACTGTAAGAAGCTGTTTCAGCTGTGCGGGTTACAGGAGTCAAATCGGATGATATGACTGTCATGAACTCTAGGCTGGTAACATACCCGAAAGACAATACCGTGACCTGTTTCAAGATCCTACCTCAACACTCACCTGGAGGAACTGAGAGAAAGTAAGCAAGAATAACTGGTCTCCGGCCAGGATACCAGTTAAGAGTTTTCGTTGGACTAGTTGTCACTGCCTTGACACTGTCGCCCTTGCTGTGTTGCTGACAACAGCTATGTTGCTCTGAATATAGAGTTCGTATCGTCAGGGTGAACATCAGAAGTGATGTAGATGTGACAAAGAATGAATCAAATACCTTTCAGTATTTTTACAGATAAAGCAGCTGATTTTGTTTGTGCGATTATTTATGTATTGACATTGACACTGATACTGACAGTGAACAGCGGATTGAGAGGATGCGTCATGTGGCAGTGTCTTTCTTCACTAAGGGAGAACTGGAAAAGGGAGTCTCAGGACTCATAATGGTGCCATTTAAAGTGTCAAGGTCACATGCTCATATACTGTCAGATGAGAGGGGGAGATTGGGGCACGAACTGTCAATAAGAAGTGTTTATGTGGAGCACCCATAACTATAGTATTCCCCCCCCCATGATGCAACAGCCCCCCAGTGGGCCAGAGCCACCTCATTATCGAGACTTCACGATTACACCTAGACACACCACACTCGTTAGGACTCCTCTAGACGAGTGATCAGCTCGGCGCAGAAACCTCTACCTGATAACACACAGCACTCAAAAGAGACAAATAACCATGCCCTCGACGGGATTGGAACCCGCAATCCTAGCAAGCAGGCGGCCGCAGACGGACGCGGCCACCGAGATCGGCAACCTGTAGTACTTGAAAGTACAATCCGGACATAATACGAATAGTGGAGAAACAGTGAAAACCCTCTGTAATGACAAGTCATCGTAAGGTAGCGTGTCCGGTTTCGAAGCGAGTACCTTTCGATTCAAAGTCTGCTGTTATATCCTTACATCAGCTGATACATGTCAAACCCCGTCCAGTTAACATGCCAGGGGGAGATTCTCTTGTACATTTGACAGATAAAATAGGTCTTTGAGCTTTTTAATAAGAGGTAACACAAGTCCAAGAAAAACAAAACACATCGCTGAATAGTCCTTCACTACGAGTTATATCTGATGATATGTCACCAGAATAGTGCTAATGTTTGTCGGTCTCGTAAGAGCCTTCTAGCCACTTTGAAGACATATCCAAAATTTGCTGCCAGTTTTTCAGACCGGTATGCCTATTGTCTCTTGGGTCAGGTACGCATAGATGGGAGTACATGTAATGGTAAGTTTGGCATAGAACAGGCCACGAAAGCCCAGGGGGAAGTAGATGTTTAGCTCTACTCTTTCTTTAACCTCTGCGCTAAATGGGGGGTTGGTGGTCAACTCCTCGCCCCGGCCGCTTTACCCCCAAGAATAACACAGTACCCATCGTATAGGAGGCTGGGTGGGCCGCAGAGCCGGTCTGGACAGGTGCGGAAGATGTTGCTTCCACCGGCATTCGATCCCAGGACCGTCCATCCCGTAGCAATTCGCTATACCGACTGAGTTGTCTTCAGCCACGCATATAAAGGCGTACAGTAATGAAATGATTGATAAACCAACATGCCATGAGCTGGAATGTGCTAGCTCTGAGTCAGTAGAATGGCCAGCTGATGTGATGTCAGCATACGCATTCTGGTTCCGTGATGGAATTTCGTGACAAGCTAGAGTACTGTCAACTGATCACGTAAAACCCTGTCACATGGATTTAGTTTACTTAATTTCAGACTCTTGTGGCATAGAAATGCATATGACAGATGCATCAGACTCACAGCAAATTAAACACGACACCGAAATGTGAGCCTCGTTTTTTGCAACGAAGAGGAAGATGTTAGTGGCACTGCCCGGGGGAGAGTTAGATATTCTGTTCAGTGTCAGAGTTTAACTGACAGGCAGGAAACACACAGCTTTCTGTTGATACAATCTGCATTTATGCTTAACACCAGTTTGTCCTGCAGAAGTCAGAATGTGAATTAGAAGTGAAAAATTAGACTGTGACTTGGACCTACATTAAATAACATATTAATTTTTTGGTCGTATAACTTTGGCGGCATATGTTGCAATGTTTTGTTACAAGAACCACGCAAAGGTATGAAGAGAAAATGTAATGTCACATATAAATTTCCTTCTTCGTAATGCTGGCTTGTCCGACTAGAATTCGATGCAGCGCTTATGTGATCATACCATGATGATGCGTTTTAAAATATCCATGAACACTCATGGAAGATCCGCCCCCAAAAATAAATGTAGTCAGTTTTTTTTACAATACAGTTAACGAAAATTTGGTATTCGGCATGCTTAGTTATATATCTGAAAATATCTAGGTTACATATCTGAATATATCTAGGTTACATGTCTGAATGTATCTAGGATACATGTCTGTATATATCTAGCCTACGTATCTGAATACGTCTAGGTTACTTGTCTGAATATGTCTAGGTTACATATCTGAATATATCTAGGTTACATGTCTGAATATGTCTAGGTTACATGTCTGAATGTATCTAGGATACATGTCTGTATATATTTAGCCTACATATCTGAATACGTCTAGGTTACTTGTCTGAATATGTCTAGGTTACATGTCTGAATATATCTAGGTTACTTGTCTGAATATATATAGGTTACTCGTCTGAATATATCTAGGTCACATGTCTGAATGTATCTAGGATACATGTCTGTATATATCTAGCCTACATATCTGAATACATCTAGGTTACAAATCTGAAAATACCTAGGTTGCTTGTCTGAATAAATATAGGTTACTCGTTTGAATATATCTAGGTTATATATATAGGTTACTCGTCTAAATATATCTAGGTTACATGTCTGAATATGTCTAGGTTCCCTCAGACAGTAATCGAAAAAAAAATTGCGTTTTGCACCCCACCGGTCGATTTATCATAACACCACAATCCCAGTTTAGTTACAACAAATATTCTAAAGACTTAGATTTACGTCCATCCGACATTCAAATGCCACTGTTAAAGAAATATTTCTATAGAAGATCAGAATTTCGTAGTTCGGTATTAAAATTCGCTGAGCCACAAACAAATAAGAGTGCAAACTCCGAGAGGGAGAATTTAAGGAAAGCTTATACTCCGTGTGCTGTGAGCACGAAGATTCCGTACCGTACTGTGACCGTCACGCGAGAGTGTCTGTCCACATTACGCTGCTACAAATGGTTATACTTCTCAGCGTGCCATGGCATCCACCCTTACTTAAGTCTACTTGACTGCTGTTTGGTGCAATCACTTGTAACGAATTTTCTGGAAAACGGTGGTTTATGTGCTGCCACCTGGATAAGAGGCCAAATCTCAGATCGTAGTTCCGGATACAGATGTAGAAATGTTTATGGAGTGTTCTGAGATGTTTCTTGAGGGCGTTATTTTAAAAAAAAATAAGCATTTTAGTGAGAGATTTCAGGTTTTTGCAGAAGTATTGTTGAAGATTCAAGGTTACTAAGATTTGACTCAAAGTCTTATCCCAGAGAACTTGAATCTTACCTATATTACGTGTCGACATAACTTGTAAGACACTAAACACTGCATTTTCCACTGTGTAAGGCGGTCGGGTTGACTTAGTCGGTATAGCGACTACGCTACCGCCTAGACGGTCCGGGGATCAAGTCCCGGTTGGGGCGAGATTTTCCATGCCGCCCAGACCGGCCCCGAGGCCCACCCTGCCACCTGTAGTATGGCTACCGGGTCTTTCCCTGGGGTAAATCAGTCGGAGCGTGATGGTGACTACACATTTCCTTCTAGTGCCAGCTTGCAAACGGGTTGGAGCTGTCTGTCTCCACCTCTCTGTGCTCTTGCGTAGGAATGGCATGGGGTGACCTTCAATGTTCACTTGTTTGGGCGATTTATTTGTACGTATATTGTCGTTGTGGACCTCTCGATATTCTGCAGTGTTGATGAAGACACAGGGTCCCATCTAAAAGTCTCTAGATTTCTGCGAAACTACACGGCGTCATATTCCAGAAGACATAATTCTTCGTAGTCAGCGCCGTCACTTGTTCAAATCTCGCACGTGTTCTCCGCTGATTGGTCACTCTACTGACAAAATCCCTGAAACAAAAGACTGGAACACACTTGCTTCTAGCACCATGCAGGCAACACTTTTCTGTTTTCCTAAAATTTTCAGTTGGCTTGTGGGTCCACGCCCAATATGAAGGACGTTTCTACAGCTCAGGTTGCTAAATAATAATGCCATGTTGTCAGCAGAAAGCTATGAAACACGCGAGGTAATTATATGCACGGACAGGTAACTCGTAAAATCCTACATAACTGCAGGTCTTGTGTCACTGGTTGGCTGCCCGTTTCTCAGCCCTCCTTTCAAGACTTCACTGGGGTCCAGTCTCCCTGCGATGGACCTGAAACCTCTCAGCTGTGGCCGTTCTGCTGTTCCATTATTACTAACCTACGACTTCATTTAAGATGTTCTTCGAAGGTGTCATGGTCGTTGAGTCGTTAGAGATACTGCAGTTCTCACTTCGGGAGGACCAGCTTTCGAAACTCGATCTGAATTTCAATTGGTCTGTCCTCAGTCCGTCCTACGGAATATCCGTTCTGTTCTTTAAAGTAAGCTATACCGCTTCCTTCATTATCTTTCCTGGTTATCATTCACAATAATCCAATACTGTATGAACAGTACGTGTGAAACTCGTTGCTAAATAACCCAAGAATCATTGAATTCATTGTCAGTTGCATGGTCACCAAGAAACTTACCTTCAGCATCTGGTATCATATTCTGAACAATAATGGGAAGGATTGTACTTTTATGCTGCTTCTAGTGCTACTACTACTACTGCTGCAACTACAAGGACGACTATACGACTGTTACTGATTCTACCACTACTACTACTACTACTGATACTACTAAAAAGACGACTACACAACTTTTACTGATTCTACCACTACTACTACTTACTACTACTACAAAACTGTTACTACTACTACTATTGCAACTTCGAAGACGACTACTAAATTTACTTTTACTACTACTACTACTACTACTACTATAGTAGTAGTAGTACAACTACAAAGACTACTGTTGCTGTTACTACTATACTACGGCACTACTACTACTACTACAACTACAAAGATGACTACACGACTATTACTAATTCTACTACTACTACAAAGACGACTACACAACTTTTACTGATTCTACCACTACTACTACTTACTACTAATACTTCTACTACTACAAAACTGTTACTACTACTATTGAAACTTCAAAGACGACTACTAATATTACTTTTACTACTACTACAAAGACGACTGTTGCTGTTACTACTACTACTACTACTACTAGTATTACCACCACCAATATTTTGCTGCTCGTGTTTGCCCAAGTGGGTTTGACTTATGGTTACTTCACGTAGAACATTCCAGTGCCTGATAGTGGCTACAAATTGTACAGATACAGTTCAAGTAGGCCTGTATTAACTGTGTCTGAAATACAGTATGTCGAAATGTGTCTGTTTGAAAATACAAGCATCTTCAGGCATTTCGTCTGTAGACGTTTACTCCGTTAGACACGTTGCGGCGAACGGCCATAACTGTACACAAAATCTGTCATGGCAGTTCTCGTGGCCAGTCCGGCCCATCTGGTGCATTGTGTGAGGAAGAACAGGGTTTGAGTACTGTGATAATTTTGGATGGCACGTACAGTCGTCTGTCTTACGATGAATTGTATTTTAACTTTTTATGATTGTAAAAGGCTTTTTTACTTTGTAAGTTCATTGCAATTATTTTGATAGCTCCGGAAAGACTGAATCCAAATAATGTAGCTAAAATATTTGCTTCGCCCGACTCCGTCTTATTGTGCGCACCCAACGGACTTGTGTCTCGTTGTGCCTAGAACCTCTTACATTTAATATTCCTAGAATTTATGTGTGTTCATTCAATCTTCCTCTCCATTACACGCAATGATTCGATAGCTTAGGAGATGCCAGGAAGAAATATTTGCATTGCTTTGGCGGTACAGTGCTATTCACTGACAAAGGGGTGTCCAAACGCACAAGTCCTATTACTGAATTAAGTTTTACATATATAACGAAAGACAGATGTTCAAATTAAATGTCGCATCGGAGAAAGAAAGTTGCACTTCAGTCAGTAAAGAGATTACGGGAATCTTAAGGCAAGCGATTGAAGCAGACGTCAGCAATCCTCAAGTTGTAGTAGAATGTGAGGTAAAAATATGAATTTGTCCTGTGTTAATGTTATTTTCTAAACTCTAGACTCTGACAGTAACATATCAGCAGTTCGTAAGATGAACGGAACGCGATAACCTTACGTAATCTACCTTCCACCGACGTGCGAAGGTCTTTACTGAGAAGCTGGTGTGAAAATTAATGTGGGTAAGAAATTATAACTGTGGTCTGCTTGTTGCCTCAGTAACTTTTTTATGCATTAAATATCAGGCCTATCGGAGTTACTAAGGAGATGACCGTTAGGTTTATTTCGTACAAGTTCCTAACGAACTCCACGGACCAGGGTTATTCTTGAGCAGCTAACATTGGTTAAGCTGATCAAGAAATGCCTCGCCCTTTATGGAATACATTGTTCATTAGACCTATCATGTCGACAAGAACTTGGCCCTCGACACTATTCTGAGCCAACTGAATCCAATCCATACTCTCACATAATTTTTATGGTATTATTTATATTTGATACAACTAAGTTCTTGTTACTCTGGGGTGTTAGTTTGCATTATTCAGCAGTACCATATGCAAAGCACAGATGTGCTATCTGGCAACTTCTCTTTACGAACGCACCAAAAGGTCGATAAAAATGTCCGCTGTTCAACTTTAAGTCCTCGATAAAAAGCACGGAGGCCAGCGCACTGGTGTGGTGGCATTGAAATGAGCTTTTGGTTGAAACGCTGGCAACAGTCTTGTGTTGTGCTGCATGGCCTATATTTATGTGTGCACAGCCAGATATACGAGCTGCATGGTTGGTGAGAGTTGGTAGGAGGTTGCGACGAACCGTTTGGTGTGTAGCGATTAGTGATTTGTGTAATTAAATGAATGATCTTGTATAAATCGGTGAGTTTTAGAAACATCCTATAGGGCATAAATGATGCCGTGTGATGATTCTTGAAAATTTTTATAACCTTTCATAAGGGGCATATTCTCTCAAGTTGATATGTCCCAAATTTTATTTTATCGGTTAAGAAACCGTAAATATTAAAACGACTTCAGACATTAACAATTTAAAGCCTAGCCTCACTATATGTACCACCAGGTTTAACATTCAGAAATTTTGCATTCTGCCCACACAGGGTATTTATGTGTTTTTTTTTATGGATTTCAGAACAAACAACAATTATTTCCCTATAGAGTATTAATTTATCGACTTTCATAACCGAGACAGAGAATGTTTACTGCGCGGTACGGACTGGGTCTTTAAATGCGACAGATCCAGTTTCACCCTTAAAGGGTTAAAATAACGTGCAGGGTAGTTCTTTTGCCATGTATATGGCGCTCCTTCCATATCTTTCAAATCACTCAGCATGTATGGCTATATGCTGAAAGTTAGTTCATCCAGAACCTTATATGAAATGCCTCTTAATACTAACATGAACTAAACTTTCACTTGTGAATCATATGCAGAATAGAAGTATAGGAAGTTTCAGAACATATATCGTATAACTGGAACAGGCAATTAATAATTCTATTGAATATTTAAAATAAGTTGCTCTTCGAATCAATTTAAGCGAATCAATATGTATTTCGTAATGGTACAGTCACGCCTAACACTACAGTAATCAATCAGGCGACAAGTATCGGCTCTTTCTAAACAATAATCTGGTCTTATCTCTCTAAGAACAAACCGCGGTTTTCACTGAAGCAAGGCATGAGATTTCAAGAATCTTCAGATATGAATAAAAATGCAGTAGATGTTACAATATAAATTTAATAGGTATGTATATAAGTGTATAAAATCTAAGAACATATATATATATATATATATATATATATCAATTTTTGTAGGCAGAGACAAATATCCTGGGGGGACGCACACAGTCGTGATCTTTTGAGGCATGTGACTATTTTTTAGATTCGAGGCATTGATTACTTTCTGAAGGCAGTTGCAATGCCCGCAAAGAATGTAGGCCCCTGTAAATAACAGATAAACATGTTGTTGAATGTGTCCTTAATAATTTGTCAATAAATCATTAAGGCATTGAAAATTAAATTATGTTTACACACGTATAATTTATTTTAGGGAATCATGAACATTTGTATTACGAATAAAGTGCTGGTAAAAGTACGTGATGGTAAAACCGAAGTTTGTCTAAATGGAAAACTTGCAATATTAAGCTACTTCAACATAAGCTTCTTATGTAATCCCTCCGGAGATCGGTTGGTTTTCTTGGCGTATTTTAGTTTCAAAGTTTGAGGTCTGCTGGTCATGTGGCGCGTAAGGAACGGACAGAAAAAATATATGTTCATTTTGATGTTGAGGATGTTAGGGTGTGGGGAATTGACCCAAAATAGCTTTCGGTGGCGGATATGGTATTGGCATTTCTAAGTCTCCGTCTTCTGCTACCGGAGGGTTAAGTCTGTGGACACGTGGTTTTTACCGGTGAATAGAAACTGACCAAATTCGTAAACTGGAGTGTGTAATCTGATGTGTGGTTGACCGTGCATTGTAATTCAATATGGATAAGAAACCAACTAGCGGCTTCGGTGGTCTTAGAAGGTAGCGTGCTGGCCTTTGGTACCCAAGTTCGCGGGTTCAAACCCGGCCGAAGGGCGAAGAAATCCTCAGCACGCCTTCCTTCGGAGGGGAAGTAAAGCCTTCGGTTCCATGTCGTAGATTTGCGGCATGTAAAAGATCCCTAAATTTACGTGGAAGTCGGAATTTAGGCAAAATTACTACCGGACATCTTTCTCGCCCACAGTTCCACCTTTCGCTGCTAAGATCTCTCGCGTCGCTGCGGACGCAGAGGCACGTGGCGGCGAAAGTGGGAACGTCTAAAGGCGGGGGAAAGCAATGGCAAACTACCCCCAAGAACTTGCCCAGGATGCAGTGTGCCAAGAGCCATATCGGTTCTATAACCGGGCTCTGGTTCCTGCCGGACCGGCCTCTAGGGCTGAATACTAATGAATGATGAATGAATGAATCTAATTTTGTGCTCTTGACTGATTCACTAAAGGAGACACATCCGGGTTTTTCTTACAGGTTATGATGCTCCAGATGGCAATGGTATACATGGTGTGTACATAAATAATCTGTCGTTATGAAGCAGTCAAGACTTGCCTACGTTTCGGTCGGCATTCCAGCATTACACTTCGTAGACAATATATCAATCTGGAGTTTGAAACTTCATCTAATTCATTTCGTGAATATTCAGATAAATTACATAATTTCATAGTGTCCCTCTAAGCTTATAACATATACGTACGGATTAATTAAAAGGTTATCTGTGGAAATCATAGCCAGAGACGTCATGGATTACAGCTCGATTGTACTGTTAATCCCTTCATTTGACGAGCCGTTTCAAGTACATGTTCGAACATTCGTGTCTGTGCAGATAACCTCTCGTAATGCATATGATAGTAAGTCAGATTCTGTTAGCTACTGTTTCGTGACGAGACGCTTCAAATGAGGCAAGCAGAACTTCCTCTTCCAGCATGCTCCGTAGCCCTGTAAACTGTACTTTAGCATGATACAGACGCCAGTACTGGCGCAGTGAAGTAAATAAAAGTGACTTTATTTTGGCGACCTACAAAAAACTTACATACGAAATCAACAGCAGATGTTTTATCGTTAAATATTTCGTACTAAAACCCTCCACACATAGTAAAATACTACAGTATTCGTACTAATAATCGCGTTTTATATTTATACGAGTTCAAAGTAAAAGCTGAAAGTATTTCTCTGGAAAAAAACAAAAGGATTATACCAGATTAGAATTCTTTTATCACTGCAGCAGAATATTCAATTAATTCTTACTGCTAAATGATACAGCTTAAATGTTTTTGTCTGCCGCATTCAATAAGCATCATAATATTGTTCATAATGCCATTCAAGTATATATCAGGTTCTATTAGACATAAAGACCCTAACAGCGGGTCCAATATTTAAAATTAACTAAGAACATAATGACTTAAATGATCTGTGTTCTTCGTATGTATCAAAAACATTACTTCCCTACATGGAAGAGCAATATTATATTTCACACACAAATACAGTTTGATACCATGTCTGCTGAATACTGCTTAGTGCCCCTACACTTCGAAGCGGGAACCTGTCATGAATTACAAGATTCGAGCTTCCAAAGAAGAGGCAAAATCCATAATTTTTTATTTGTATGAGTATTAATTCCTGCATTTTTCAGTGCCCGAGTCACGTGATCCAGACATTCAAGCTCAGAACATCAGTTTATCACACTGCCTTCAACGACAAAATAGAACATTATCCGCCAAGGTTTTACATATATATTAATATTGTGACTGATAATTACGGAATAAGACAAAGTGGGACGAATTAATCTGTGATTATTTTAAAGAACACAAAAATTTAAGCAGTAAATTCCATTTCTCTGAGAGCAACAGATAACAGATAAAATTTAACGGGAATGATAATGTGAATATTAATAAACGTAGGAATATTATAGACCGCCTCTGTGGTCTAGTGGTCAGAGTTTCTGGCTACAGACACAGAGGTCCCGGGTTCGATCCCTGGCGCTACCAGATTTTCTGAGTAGTAGTGGGTCTGGAACGGGGTCCACTCAGCCTCGTGAGCCTCGTGAGGTCAATTGAGGAGCTACTTGAATGAAAAA
>Ga0123352_10011730_pt1 | contig 13829 bp, 4 predicted proteins | sample TergutLab28metaG_FD_89700 | JGI IMG/M metagenome (GOLD analysis project Ga0123352, IMG submission 89700) | Labiotermes labralis P1 segment gut microbial communities from Petit-Saut dam, French Guiana - Lab288 P1 | ecosystem: Host-associated > Arthropoda: Insects > Digestive system > Gut ...
ACTTTTTAAATTCAAGTAGCTCCTCAATTGACCTCACGAGGCTGAGTGGACCCCGTTCCAGACCCACTACTACTCAGAAAATCTGGTAGCGCCGGGGATCGAACCCGGGACCTCTGTATATGTAGACAGAAACTCTGACCACTAGACCACAGAGGCGGTCCCTTATAGTTGTAATACCTGTACATACACTATTAAAGATAACCCCCTGTTTCTTATGTATTAAAACGAATTTTCTCTTTTTTGAGATAACAACGACGCTGTCCTTATAACGATTATGGATACTCTCAAACACGACTCACTTCGTTACCATTACGCTGCCAACATGGAATCCATCGTCCCCTGTTTCTTTCCTGCAAGCTCTTCGATGAGGTCATTATAGCTGAGGTTGTAGGCTTCTTCTTTATCAGTGGAAAAATAACTAGTCCTCTCGGCCTACCTTGAGCCATAGCTGTCCTTCAGAAATCGTTAATACTTCCAATTTTTAAGTTTCTCTCTCCTATCTCCGTCGTAACTGGGGCGGTGAATATTATCCCATCAGCTACTTCTGTGTTCGGGAAGAGCCTTCCAATAATTTTAGAAGTTTAAGGGCCTTTAATGCTGTAACAATATCTTCAGAGACGCTTTTCCATACAGAAGTAGGAAAGACACAACGTTATTCTTTATGAATGACCATCAGAAAGGGATGTGAATTTCCTACCTTGTTCTTGCGCCTCTATGGGCTTCTTGATATCATAAAGAATATTGAAATTGTCGATATATTCATATACTTGTTTCTGTCTTGTAGGCGTTGCCATCAGAGCTCAGTCCACTATGCTGAGAAAGTACTCGGTCTCAAACATGTTCTCGGGCGAATTATTTATCCCATTCTTGCATCTTGTTCTTTTCAGCAACCTTTGTCTAAATGTTTCGTTCAACCTCCATTTCAGATGCTATTTCTGATGCTGCGATATTAGCGGGAAGATAAGTTCTCTTTCTGCCGATCCCAGTGGCTGCGCGGTCTAGGGCGTGGATCTGCGGCCCGTTGCTTCCTGGGGTTGCGGGTTTGCATCCCGCTGGGGACATGAATGCCTGTCTCTTGTCATTGTTGTGTGTTTTCGGGTAGGGGTCTCTGCAACTGGCCCATCCCTCTCCTACAGGGGTCCTACCGTGTGTGTGTGTGTGTGTGTGTGTGTCATTTAGTGTGGTCAGGTGCAATATTAATCTTTTGACGCCTAATGTCAACTATAGTGGTCGTACCGCACCGCTTACCTCTAAAGTTGCATTTTATATATTTATTCAACAAATATAGGTAAGAATATTTTAAACATGGTGTATACTCTCCGTTTTTCTCTTCAAAATGCAGTTTGTTTCATAATTCTAACGTATTTGGTTCCTGTATTATTCACATTCTATATACAGGATGTGCTAAAATTAAAAAAATAATTCCGGTGCCTAAAGGTTAATGTACTACACCTAATTGAGTAGGTAGAAGTAATCAGACTAGGAACGGAAGAAGTTCTGTATCTGTGTGTATTAGAAAAATAACCCCTATTTGGTATGCGTGAGAGCTATATCGGTTGACGTCACTATACTGAAATGTTTTGCTTACAGTGTTCACAGAAAACAAAATGTTATAGTACCAACAATTTTTGCAACAAAATTTAAAATTTTGGATTTCTTAGTTTAACGGGGAATCGTCTACGTTGTCCTCTTCTGAATCATCGAAATTTTGGCAACCTCAAGGAATTTGTTCCTGATATTATTTATCTGGTAACGGAATGCGTTTACTCTCTCTACTTGGCATTCCCGCCTAGTGTCAGAAAGAGGCTTTGGAGATACGTAGGGCGCGATGGCTCTCGGTGTTTGTCACCTGCCCTGTGAGGCTGTGAATATCCTGCAGGTTCTTTGTGTTACTCTGAATACGACGGTGCATTCATATTACAATCTGCAGCATCTGACAACTTTAAATTTGATTTACGGCAGCTACACAGATCGCAAGATTCATAGGGTTGTGAAAGCGTATTGCAGCCAGGGTGTAACCTGACAGCCAGTTTCCGGTTTATTCTTCAACCGGAATAAAGGAAGTAAAATTCTTGGTAAAGCTCACTTCCTGAGTATGTACGATAAGGTATCGGAGCACAGGGAACTTTTTCTCCTTGTGACACAAGTCGGATATACAGTCAAGAAAACTAAAAAAATTTACCTTGTCTATAAAACGTCTCTCTCTTGGGAAGTCATCATTGTCAGCATTTTGTCTTCGATACGGACAAGACGTTAATGGTCATCGATTTCTTCGGTAGTGATGGTTCGTACATGCTCTTTTAATTGTGGGATCGAATTAGCTAACACCTTAATTAACCTGCAAAGTTACTATTGCATGCCTAGCGGAGCCTTGCACTTGTTAAGGTTACATCAGTGCTAGGCTCGATATTGCGCCACCGCGATCACGCCCACAAAGACGCCGAAGTAATGTCTCTCCCCTTTGTTTATTTCTCCACGTACATTCAACTCTTCTGTTTGTTCTGGACAATTCGCTCTTTCTTCTGAATTAGTCAATTAAAGTCAAAATGTGGCGATTTCGCATTTCGTCAGGTTTCAACCTTCATTAGGCGTTTCCGACCATTGATGCCTGCCTTTGCTAGGTTACCTGGCGTTTTTCACCGTTAAATGTGCAGCAGAGGCGAAAGATTCAGTTTTCTTAGAGCAGACTTATCCCTTTGAGTGCTGTATACTTCGACGAATGTCGAGCATAAGATTCATCAGAAAAATGTCCGTTGTCACTAGTTTTCGGAAAATCGGATTCACTACTTGATGTCAGTAAAGTAAGAGGTAAAGGTAAAGGAATTCCTGTTCAGGCATGTTACAGACCCATAATGTTTCAGGAGGTTGAGGCTCCCAGAGTTCTAGAGAATTGACACTTAATGGTGGCAAGGTTGTCAGCAGTGTGCTTCGGCCGCCTTTACCCCACGATATATCCCTGCTACTCATTTTTTAGAGGCTGAGTCGACCCAAGAGCCATAGTGCGGCCGGAAGGAATACTTACTTACTTACTTACTCCATGGTGCAGAGTCCTTCTTGAGAAGCTAACTGGTTTGGAGCTAGTCAAGAAATTCCCCTCATTTCACGGAACCCGAAGGTTCATTACCGCACTCACAAGCGTCCGCCACCTGTCTCTATCCTGGGCCGCACCATTCCAGTCCATATACCAACATCACGCCTCCTGGATATCCATCCTCATATTATCCACCCATCTACGCCCAAGTCTCCCCAGTGGTCTCCTTCCCTCCGGTTTCCCCAGCAAGACGTCAATGAAAAATTCCAGTGACACCATCGGAAATCAAACGCGCCACCTTCCGGCTTGTAGCGTAGTACCTCAACCAACTGCGTCACCGCGTGTCCTCTGTCTGTAAATTACCTATTTCAATTAATATGTCAGAATGTTGTAGTCCAATAAGGCTAACTGATCGGCTGCGTTATACCTTTTCATTGCAATATCAACGCAAATCATTGATCTTTTCAGGTATAATCTTAATTCTCCTGTCTATTCTGTGTCCTGCTGTGTAGCAAGTTCACCATCTTGTCTTCTTTCTTCTTCCTTTTCTCTTCTCCTCCTCCTTCTCCTTATTCTTCACGTTCTCAGCACTACATATTTTTTTGACGAACCTTCCTAAGTTTTCAAAACCCCTCTCCTATCGCAATTCCAGTTCTTCTGATGCCTAGTTTTACTTCCGTCACCTGTTTCTGGCTGCTAGCCGCGGTTCTGTTGTAATTACAAAATGACTATAATCATAGATTTTAAAAAGTAGCTCTCTTTAAAATTTGTAAAAAAAAACGGAGTAAATTCATCCAAGAGTTACTTCTCTGCTGCACCCGAGTCAGACCGTTTTTGTCGTTGGCCACATACAGCTCCGAAGTATTTCGTTTGTCCAGTGGCAAGTTAGTTAGTTGGTACATAATTTGCCACACGTCCCACACTTGTCTCAGAGAAGGCACGTACGTTTCGACAAAAAAAATTTGAACTCCAAACTACACACCACCATTCGCAAAAGTTTAGGTTGGTTTCGTTACAGAATACGATGTTCTACGCGGAAGGAGTTTCTTGTTCTTGAGTCTGCGAAGCTAATTAGGGGTTTCTTGTATAATATTTTTTTTAAATTGCAAAGTTGTTATTACTTTTTATCTCCGAGATGTTGGCGTAAATGAAATTCTCATACCTCGTGGATTTGTGTCAGGCTCACTCCTGTCGCCTTCCTAACGAAGCCACTGCTTAAACCGAAGTAATTGGTTGTTTTTGCTAATGGATATAAAATGTGTCCCCTGTGAGGTGGGTTCACAACTTTTATTGAACGTAATATACATGAATATCAGTCTTCAAAAGTTAAATCAAGGCACAACAAGCAGACAGATTCAGGTTTCATGAACTGCTGTCCAAACTGAGTGGTCACGTGGCAAGAGCGTGTGGGGAGCCCCAAATTAGACTTGATGCCACGGAGTGCTGGAAACAGGACAGGTAGCCAAGTTTTACACAGTTGACCATATAAAAATTAACAGGCATTAAACTTTGGCAGATAGCCAGCTGCGAGAAGTAGCGAGCTTTGCTATTTTACAACGTATTAATTTTATCAGAATCTAATCAACTTGTTAGTAAATTTTGTGCAAAAAAGAGTAGCCATTATTGGCTTTAAGGGACCAGTCATACTGAATACGCAGTGTAATACTTCCAAATCGTTTTATCTGTAGTGATTTTTTGTTAACATTTATTTAGTAGAATTTCTCAACCGAACAATGTGTGCCTATGTAATATCAGTGGGAGCCATGATTTGTGGATGAATAATTGGGAAATTTGTCACCATATTAACACTTTAAACACCGAGTTAAATCCCATCTGCCATCTGCTGGCATTATTAGGAGCTCACAATATTATCCACGTTAGCAGGGTAAGGGTTAAAAGTACTGTCTCAGTTTTTTCTTGGGAGACTAACACCTTGGATCAGCATCCTTCTTGAGAAGAATACCTAGTTAAAAAAAATTCTTCTGCTCTTACGGAGCTCCTGAATTCACTGACATATTCACAATAGCCCGCTGTTCCTCTTTATACTGATAACTGGCCTAATCCACCCGCACACACCAGTTCTTCAGCATCAGTTTTAATACAATCATCCCACCGACACCAAGGTGTCCGACGTGGTCTGAGAATTACCACGAAACATTTCGGTTATGAGAGCTAATTTCTGAGCCGGGTGTGAAATATGAGTCCTCCTCAATACATGTGAAGAAATTTAGTGACTGATCCGTAACATTCGGTAAAATTATTTTTGCTCACGGTACTGAGATACAGGGATATAATTAATATGATTTTTTTTTAATTTCTCTAAAATATTTATTGTCGAGCCGGGATAATGTAATCGGAACAGCGATTAGGTTATATGCCGGACGATCTGGGGTTCGATTTTTGGCAAAGGAAGAGAGTTTTCTCTTCTCCAGTACTTCCTTCCTCGACCAACCACTCTTGTGTTCGATGGGTACCGTAGGTAAAGTGATCCAACCAAAGTTCACTGCAAACCTTCATTTACTGAGAAGGCTAAGAATGAGTAAAGCAACGCGTATGTCTACTCCCGCTATCTGCCTTCATCGCGTGCTCAGAAATAACTCTACGTTGTATACGGTTTACTTCCTTTCTCGTATTGTAATTGTGCTACTGACCTCAGAAGGCACATTTCATCATCTGCATTTGTGCTTACACTATTTGGTATCGTTAGCCAGATTTCGATATTAGTGGAAGAACGGGTTCCAGCATTTCGTTCTAAAATATACTCTGAGTAATGTAACGAGTTTCATGACTTCTCACAAAACCGCCTCCAGAGAGCATTTAAATACCTAATGCTTTATGGGCGCGTACGTCATGCAATATCGCTGCCCTGAACCCTAGAGTGACCGCCTGGAGACACTTCAAGGGTACCAACATCATGCCCGTAGATTTAAGTCGTGTATAATCCGCATGCACGCAGCCATCTTGAATCCATGACCTATCTAATAATATCGACAAGTGTTGGATGACGAGGAATTCAGCGAATGTGACCCTGGCAACGAACGGGATGCTGGTGGGTGTTGGGCGCGACGCGCTGTCGTGTTTCCAAGTTCCCTACCCTGAATGTTTATTTGGCTGGGTTCTGTGTTGTCTTGTTCTTGAGCTGGGTCAGTAACTACGCCGTTCTATTAATTTGCACTGTATCACCATGCAGTCTTCACCAGTAACCACACAGTTTTCAGTAAGCGACTGGCTACGAGCTAGAGGACCTTGGTTTGGTCCCCGGCAAGGGCAAGGTCTTTTATCTTCGCCACTGCGTTCAAAACAAGCTTCCTATCCAATAGGTACCGGAAATATTTCCTTGGGGTTAGAGCCATTGGAGCTTGAAGACGTTGTTCAGATGTATTTAATGCATGGATTTCTCTCCAATCCCCCCCGCTCCCCTCACCAGGACTCCATGGTGTAGAGTTTAAACACAAGGAAACTTTTCGTTTGCCATACATAAACTTGCATTTTATTCAGGACGAAGGCTTAAAATCTGAGTTATTTCTGACTGGCTCATGCTCCAGCATTTAATAGATCTTTTCCGATACCATCTTAGAATTTTGATCTGAAAATAAGTTTACGTTTCATATTAATATTCTGTCCAGAAGGACTCGGCTCCATGAACGTAAATGTAGTGGTGATTTCGAACCACGGACAAAACTGTTGCAAAACTGGACACATTTAGTCTATACAGTAAACGCAGGGGTGGATAAGTTTTTCAGGAAAATCTGGGAGCCACCTCAAAATTCTGTGCGCCAGAAGAGTGACATAGAGCGAGTTTCATTCTGAGAGCCCACGGATATTAGATGCCCGAGTACAAAATGTCTCCTGGGAGAACTGGCCCCGTGATTTATGCACCTCCCAGTAAAAGCTTGATAGTTCGGGACTCAATAATCCGGATGTCTTTGAATACCTTATGCTACATAAGTTGGGACTTTTCGTACTGATATCGTAATGTTTCCTACTGAAGACGCGACGGACACTTTGATTTCTATAAGTTTTTGCATGAAACGATTACATTTGTGTCAGGTGACCAGGCTGACAAGAGTGAGGCTACTTTCTTACAGCTGGCATGCTTTGATCCCATAAAGACGTTTATTCTTTCACCGGAATCGACTATTAAAATGTTCTGCAATAAACGCACAAAAATTTCGTGTTCTGCTTTGCCTCAAAACACGAATATATCTCTAATGATCTGCCTCTCACAGTAACGGATAGCTTCACAAATCTTAGTGTAGTAACTTCTGTACTGTGATGTCTTCATATCAACAGACAAATGCTTATTTAGGCTTATTTATCACGTACCTTTGTGTCACACTTTCTGATTCCCTCAAAACCTTTTTTCCTTCTCTTCCCTCGAGTTTGGATTTTCGAAGGGTAGGCCTGATACCAAAGTAAAGACTACAATAAAATCCAAAATCCATTACTAAGTACACGCAGGAATTAATAACGATGCCCAGGGACCTCGCACCAGAAATTATTTTAATGCTACTTAAAAATACACAGCAGAAGTGAGAAGAGCTGCTGAGCTTATAAGACTATACACTCTACATTACATATTTAAGTAACACACCAACAAATGCATATATAGTCTTTAATAATATAAAATTTACATTAAAACACTTAAAAAGCTCCTACATGTTTCGATCATAGGATTATCCTCAGATCATCCTCAGAGACATGGACAGCCAGTCTCAAACGAACAGCGTGCGACTCACACATAACACACGACATGCTGCCACAGCACCAAATTAATATAACGAAGTAAATATCTGAGTGTTTTAAACTGTAACTTTAGCAAGGAACAAAGTAAGGTCCCTGAGGATGATCGTATGATCGAAACATATAGGAGTGTTTTAAGTGTTTAAATGTAAATTTTAGGTTATTAAAGACTATATATGTGCATTTGTTGGTTTGTTATTTAAGTAAACTACAAAATGCACGGTGCAACGATAAAGATACAATACATGTGTTTATTTAACGTCGTTGTTAGTATCCCAAACCGGTATAGGTCTATAGTGTCGCATTATAGGATTATTATTTTGCAATTAATTGAACGGATGTGGCAAGCAACTGTCGTAGCCTAATTTAAAACACAATTCTGGCTTTTATCTAGAGGTAAAAGTTAAAGTTTTACCTGTACGCTGCATGAAATCCTGTAGGGGAATTGGAAATAATAGCTACTCTACTCCTTAACCTTGGCACTGTATAAATGTTTATGTACAGCATCACTCCTCGCCCACTTTACCCCCGACAAACGAGCCCTTATTGCCAATTAAATGAGGAGACTCCGTGAACTCCAGAGCGGACAGAAAAATCTCTTGTCTCTGCTGGGACTCGAACACAGAGTTTTATAGCTTCTAGCTTGATCACCATACCTACTACGCTACATTGGCTTTTCATGTGTTTAAGGACCTGAAGGAATCGTCCAAGGGCTTCAGTCAGTAGAGTGGTCCGGTAAGAGTTCTCAAACCAGGACCTGAGGAATATAAAGCAGCTATCAACTCGACCACAGCTTTCGGTGCAATAGACTTAGTTAGGTCACACCATTGCTGTATGCACATTTTTAGTTCACGTTAATACTGGTGAAATTTAATGTGTCACTTAAGAATTTGTTATTTGCTGGGAATTCCATTTTAGTTTGTATAGTTTCACTGTTTGTTAGGCGAGTTCGCAAAACAATTCTGAAAGCGTCTCCCACCAGATGTATTTTTCTGAAATTTGTATTTGGATTTTTTACTATAATTTGCCGAAGATTCCCATTTTGTTTGCATCGGATAAAGAAACGTGTAAGTTACATGAAGACTTACGTGCACGTATGATCTCTCGCCGTGATTGGCCTTTATAATGTAGGTAGTCTGTGTTCTCTGTGAGATACGAGGTGTGGCTGAAGAAGGAGTTGAATATCGAGCACGATCGACTTTTAAACATCGAGTAAAGACACTAAAAGGGTATGGATTATAACTCTCCCTTCTTACTATATCTACAGGATTAATGATTGTAAATCTGTTTATTTGATACATTGAAATCGTATAGTACCTGTGAAAATAGCAATCATTTTCTAGAAGGTATTCAGAAATTTAACGTCTAGGTAGAATAACTAAACGAACACACCTGAAGTGTTATTCTCTGCGGATATTTTTTTGGGTTCTCTTAATCAGTTGAAGAGGAAAGCATGTGATCCTTGGTCGCTTATGTGGCCCGTTGTTATTAATGGTGGAACTGGCTCCTGAACTGCTTTCCAGCGTCTTCAAAATTAGAGATCTATTAGCTGTTGATCCGAAATATACTGAGACACCAGCACGTTACTGGTGACCCAACACGTAAAACATTCGGGTATTTAGAATAGAGTGATCCAGGTGGTACGGATTTCATACACACTTTCCTGTGAGAACTTTTTCTTTCTTTTGTTTCAGCGTTAGTGTTTGTACATTTGCGAAAGATTGGGGGTCATATTTATTTGCTCGTACGGGGTGGGGTAAGATTGAGCCTCTTTATACTGCAGGCTAAAATATGATTATTTTACCAACCCTGATGACAGAGGGAGGTGGAGCTTTGGTGGAATAATTACTGCCAGCAGAAGACCAAACAGCTCAAGAAAATGTTGTCCCGTCGCTTTTTTTATCACAAATTCCACGTGGATTTTCTTAGGATTTTATCCAGGTCTGAGTGGTAAATTGGGGAGCTTATATGTAATAAAAACCATCCATATGTATATATTCTTCCTTTCTCTAAATAAATTTTTACTCTTTAAATCTTAATGAATTAATTTCTATTTATCAGTACTATAGTCTAATAGTCTGTAATATCAACATAAATTACGTGTCTCTACATCATTCACACATTTGGGATGCAACTATGCAGTAGAACTAAATTTACCAAAGGTGATCTCCAGCTGCACTTAGCCAAGTAAAACTGTAGATAAAACATAAACCAGAATAGCCAGCCAATAGCGGGGTTCTACTGTGCGCAAGGTCAAGGTATACTAAAACGTCCAAAGCGCAAGCTCACCATACCATGCAAAAATAGGCGAGCACTTGCGCCAAGACACATGTCGGGGTCCCTCAAGGTATTATTCATCGACAACAGATGTTATTGTTCCCTTAGCATTTTGTTCATTTGTGTGAAGTTACACGTAACAAGACTGATCACTTTTTTTTTTTTGGTAAATGGAAGACAGTATTCAAGTACATGCGACGCCTGATAATTCGGAGTAGTTCAGTGTCGTACTGATTAATATCTTCAGTAACAAACATTTAAACATTCTGCCTCTTGTTTACAGAGGTTTGGGAGAAAGAGAGAGTACTTAAATCAAAGAGACAGGCCAGAATTTTAAAATAGGTACTTCAAATGACGAGGGGACCGCGGTAGCACAGTGGTTAAGGTGCTATGCTACAAATCGGAAGGTCGCTGGCTCGATCCCAGCTGGTGTCAGTGGATTTTTCATTGACATAAAATCCTTCCGATCGCACTATGGCCCTGGGGTCAACTCAGCCTCTAACAGAAATGAGTACCAGGAGTATTTCCTGGGGATAAAGGCGGCCGGTGCGTAAGGCTGACAACCTACCACCATCCTGCACCTTTGCCACGAAATCTGGGAACCTTTACTTCCTAAGAACCTTCTGGGCCTGTCCAGGCCTGTAATGGGACTGCTTTACTTCAAATGACGGTAACATATTAAAGTCTCAAATGAGTTTTAGTTTTTGAATACTTGGATGTTAATGATTAATAATTTGTAGACTTCACTAAGTATTATTAGGACAATAAAATTCAGGAGAATGAAATGAGCAGGACATCAATTGTGAGCGAGGAAGGTGAGAAATACACACAAATTTGTATCAGAAACTTGAAGTGACGACACTTTATATTAATAATTGTCCAACGAGATGCAACACAAAGCAGTCTATATATTATTCTGCAAGTTAACTCTACATGTTTCGGGTTCAACCACAACCATCATCAGCAGTACACAAAACTGTAAATACAGCGTCCCTCCAACGTGGCAGCAGCTACTGCCACGTTGGAGGGTGGTAGATGCACAAAAAATATGGCCAGTACCGGAGGCTGTAGTTACAGTTTTGTGTACTCTTGATGATGGGTGTGGTTGACACCCGAAACATGTAGAGTGAACTTGGAGAATAATAAATAGACTGCTTTGTGTTCCATCTCGTTGGACAGTTATTAATATAGATCAGCGATGCACGGAACCATAAATATAAAATGAAGACACTTTAGTATACTTATGGGTGGATAAGAATATAATATTAAAATGTGTCGTGTCAGGATCTGTTTCGGATTCAACCGGTCCGGTATGGTAACGCATGTTGCTCCCCTGTGTACCCTGCGAAGGAATTTTGGTGCTGAGAGTGGCGAGGATTTCTTCACTGGGTAAGCGACTGTCAAATTTTGAAAAGACATCTGCACCATAGAGTTAGTTAGAATAAGTAATATGCCAGTATAAGAACTATTAGGGCCATGTGGAAAATAGTACTGACTACCAAAACTTCATTTGTATTAACTATAGCCAAAGTTGTGTTTTCAAGCTCACTCTCATGGAATGTACCAGTACTGAGCTCCGTCCTCGGAAAAGCAGAGTTAATGATTAATGGAGAAGGATTGGATGTCCGATGTGCGTTGTTGAAAGATGAGTTATTGGCGGAATGACACTGACAGGGCGAAAGCGAAGTGCACAAAATGAAACCTGTCCGAACGTCACTTTATCCGCTACAAATCCCACATTGACTGTCCTGGAATGGAGACTGAGCCTAACCAGTGGCAGGTCTGGGAGTAAACTGCCTGAGCAATGCCACGGTCCGTGTAGTCTAAGTTAAGAATGTTACTCCATTCATGAATTATTTATTCGAAGTGCGACTTGATTGGATTTAATATCCGTCTGTTAGCCGATTACCGACTTTTCTTGAACAGCTTTCATATGGCCTTGTTCGGCCTTCGCGCTTGTCATATTCACCGAAAAGTGTCCAGAACACAGTTCTAAGAAAGAGACAGTAATAATTATGCCAGTATCAACGGAGCCTCAAACAAAGGAAAGAACGAAAGGAGGAAAGACGTGCTGTACAGGATAAAGGAAAATTGTATACCAAAGTGAAATTCTGCGAAGTCACCATTAGGCCAATAAGAAACCTCCTTGCATCACGTAAGAGTTACACATGTTTGCTAAAATCCGGACATTCTAATCTTCTAGGCATTACAAAAAATCAACTGACGTTAAATCAAAAGACCACAGTTACTGAGAATCTGGAAGTCACGCAGCCAGTTAAGAATTATGTTTTGGAAAAGATTATTTGCATTTGGCACGAGGGTACGTCAGTGTCTCCTAACCTGAGTCAGGTGACTACAGTCTAGAGGTTTACACTTTATTTTAAAAAAAACCTTTTTAGTACGATATTGTCATCTACACCTTGGTCTAACAAGCGGGCTTATTGCTGCAGACATATCTAAAATATTATATTAATTTCTCTTCTGCTGTATGTGCACTCTGTAAGCAATTTCTTAAATACAACATAATTTAGACTTATAGACATATACGGACAATATAAAATGCTACAGAATTTTCTTCGATAATATTAGCTCAAATATATTGTTACGAATTACAAAATAAAGATTTTTATCTGCTACTGAGAGCTTAATTACGAATAAATGCGCTAATATTTTACCTCTTCAATTTTGAAGCCTTTTGTGACACTTTGTAAGGGCTATAAATTATTTCACTGTAAGTGACTTTTAGTCCGCAGCTTAAGTTGGAGGTCCATTTCTCGTTCTCTTTCTGAGACTTAAACGTACAACACTTGGAGCTATACTCCAAACTATGTGACAATCTTCAACCTAAATTCGCGGAATTCCGAGGTGATAGGCGCATGCTTACCAAGGCTTTGAGAGCAACATCACTTGCGACAAACCCCCCACTTAGATATTGCAACAAATGGTATCACATTTAATTATTTTTATTTTCTCAGTGCTTGGTATATTCTGTGTTAAAAAATAACCTCTCATGTTCAATACAGCACTTCCTATGGACACTACTTTACTTGCCAAAATTTTAGTAGTTTCGTTGCGGTCCCTGCATGAACGTGACATTTACATTAAACAGGTGTATGCTGTGAACGAGCGTTTCTAACGCTTTCAGTAACTTGCAGCTTACTTATGTTTAAATATCGATGGGGACCGGAAAACAGAAAGTTTAATTCTTAGTAAACTGAAAGGTATTGAGTCACAGACGTAACAAAAATTAACAGAGTATAAAAAATGTTTTTCAAACTCATTTTCCTCTTTCATCTTACTCCATTAGAGTGGGCGCCATTTATGTACTTGCTTTGATAGCAAATTTTATAAAAACATTGGAGTTGAAATTGTCTTTGGAAACACTGTTATCAAACGTGACCTGAGTTCGGTAAGAGGCTACCGTCCTACGCTGCGTAATATCCCAAAAGAGCACAGACGGTCCACCGCGGCGAAAGCCTGAAGTTACTCAGCGCATGTCCAGTTTCGTAGCAAAATGAATATATTTTTATTGTTTTTTATGCAAAAATCCATGCCTCACTATCATAGCCCAAAATCAGTTCTGCTCTAAGTTACTTCTTCTTGAAGAATGAAAACCCAACTAGATGTCACTTGTTATATTTACTTTGCTTCTTACATACTCAACATGTTTCGGGCATTAATATGTCCATCTTCAGGAGTTTGCGACTATGTTGTTGAACTACCACATTGGCTGTATTGTTCTTGGATTGCTGTGTGTTGGAGTTAGGGTGCGGTTCGG
>Ga0123352_10011732_pt1 | contig 13828 bp, 6 predicted proteins | sample TergutLab28metaG_FD_89700 | JGI IMG/M metagenome (GOLD analysis project Ga0123352, IMG submission 89700) | Labiotermes labralis P1 segment gut microbial communities from Petit-Saut dam, French Guiana - Lab288 P1 | ecosystem: Host-associated > Arthropoda: Insects > Digestive system > Gut ...
CACACAGAGGCTCGTCGTCTTGCTGGTGGTGTGTTTAATAGCGGTAATTTAACTATTAACAACTCAACAATAACAGATAACCAAGCAGAAGCTTTTTCTCGCTCATTCTCAGGTTGGAATGGTACTAATTTAAACTATGTTAGCAACACAACTGGTTTTCAAGGTAATTTGCACACAAGAGTTGCTGGTGCAATTATGAATGACGGGGCACTTAGGATAGATGGCGGTAACATAAGCAATAATGAGGCTGAAATACTTCCTGGTGTAACAGCATTTAACCCAGTTAATCACTTAACTGCACAAGGAATTCTTCACAACTATGCAATGTCTTGGCCTGGTACTCCGGGTACGCCGAATAATACAGGTGCAATCCAAGGAAATGTGCACGCTACAATAACTGTTGAGGCAACAAATATAAACAATCAAATAATTATCGGAACAGACACTGATGAAAATGGTATCCTTCTTTGGGCACCAGCTGCTTTGCAAGATTCAGGTACAGGTGATGCTAGTATCATCGCAAACTTCTTGATAAGACAAATTGGTGATGTTGGAAGTGCAACTGGCCCTAATGCATCAAGAATTAATATAGAAGACAAAGTACCTATTTTCAACTTAACAACAGGTATGCGTGTTGTTGACCGTACTTCAGGTGCAAACGATACTGAGGTAAATGTATATAACTTCTTAGGCTTAGGTGGCGAAGTAGATGTTATCGTTGAAGGGGCACCAACTGTACCTGCTGATAGATGGTATCGTTTAGATGAAATGCAACTTAACATATATGTTCATATTGATGGAGACGATACATTAGGTGATGGAACTATTGCTAACCCTTACAGAACAATTGCTCGTGCTGTTGAAGATTTCGAGTTAGCTTGGGCAGGAACTATTCATGTTATGACGGATATGCCTTTTGCAGACTTTACTGCAATTGGTTCTCCAAATTCAAACTTAGCGAATTTTGAAGACCATACAAATATCCGTATAACAACATGGAGTGGCTTTGCAGGCGGAATAGACTCTGATAGAGCAACAGTTACAAGAAATAATGGCAACACTGTTATGTTCCAGCTAAACTTTAACTCAAGAATTATTCTTGATAACATTATTTTCGATGGAAATGGTTCAAACCTCACAGCAGAGCTTGGTTTTATACATCATATAACACCAAATAACACAGTGCCAACTGAAAACGATGCTTCAAGCGTAACGATTAGAGATACACTTATACAAAACTTTAACACTAATGTAAGTAGTGCTCTTTCTGCTTCAAACCAAAGAAGAACTGCGTTTATTACAAGTGCAAGGATTGAAATAACGAATAGTGAGTTAATTGACAATACGCATTATTGGACGGCATCAACCGCAAATGCAAACTTTATACATTTTCACCCTGCAACAAGTGTATCAACTAATATTCCTTCGATAAATCGTGGTAGATTTGTTATTGAAGATAGCATTATTAGAAATAATGACGTACAGGGAGACCTCTTGAGGTTAATACGTTTAGGTCTACCTACTGCAGGAGCAATACCTCCGGGAGAGGAAATTCGTACTAGAATTATTGGCACTATTATAGAGGACAATATCGCAGCGTCAAGAACTCATGGAGCAACATCGACAGTTATAAATCATCTAATCTTCTTTGATGAAAGTGGCTGGGGTGGCAATTTTGAGATTATAGATACAATTATCCAAAACAACATGATTGGCGGAAATGTTAATATATCTGCAACTTCAAACTTAAGCACTCATGCTGCTGTAATAAACAGCAACTGGTCGATTCTTCAGCTTGGAAGGTTTAGCGTGATTTCTGGTGGCGTAGTTACTGAAGATTATGATAGTGAGCAAGTTATAATCCAAAACAACAGGCAAATTCAAAATCACACTGGTTTGGGTCCAATTGTTGATGCAGGCAGACCTGCACATATAATAACATCAAGTGGCACAGGAAACGTAATTCAGCTTAGAGGTGGATATATAAGAATTGGCGCTGATAATAACGATAACGGCATAAGGCTCATGCAAAACACTGCTCGTATTTTCCAGCATAGAATTGATACTGATTCTCATATCAATATTAACTGGAAAACTATGACTGACATGGACAATCTAAATGACAGAAGAGTTGTTGATAGAGGGGCGGCAATCGTTCAAAATACTACAAGCACTGCAAACTGGAGTAATGCTAATCGTGACCCACTTGGTTATGGTCTTGCAAACTACCATGTTCAAATGAGGTTTATGAACCCATTAATGGTTGTTCATGAAACTGCTGGGCATCCAGATGTTACTACAACGAATGAGGTTGGTAGATTCTATATTTTAGACCCTATGGACGAAATTCATCTCTACGTTAGAAGCGACGGAGACGACTGGGCAGGAAACGGCACAAAAACAAATCCTTTTAGAACAGTTTGGCGTGCAGCTAACTATGTTGAAAATACTCAAATACCAGTTTATGTACATGTTATGGATGATATGGAGTTTTCTGACTTAACAATGTCACAACTTAGCCGTTCGGCTTGGATAGAGGCACTTAGATTCACAGTTCTTGGATATGAAGGATTTATTCAAGCAGAAAACAGGTCGCCAGTTATTACAAGAAATGTTGGCGGAACGAGTACGGCTATGCAAACTGGGGATACGATGTTTGTGCAACAATTTATCACCAATAACCCTAACCAAAGCCTTGCATTTAGAAACCTTGTTATTGATGGTGGCAACCCTAACGGGACAGACACATCTGCTGGATTTATCCAAGGTGTGGCAGTTATTGCAGTAGTAAATACTAATATACCGGGTTCTTGGAGTACAACTGCTGCAGGTGCTTCTAATATAGTAACGCTTGATAATACTGTTTTAAGAAACCACAGATATACTCAGAACATGATAGCAAGAATGGGACGAAGTGCAATTACTTCTAACTCTAACCCAACTTGGGCACAACTTGTTGACCACGAGCAATTAACGTATAATCGTATGTATGGCTTAGGCACTGTTGCAGAACCTAATGGAGATCGTTTAGAAATATTAAATGGTAGCCGTATAGAAAATAATGCTACTAGTGCAACGGCGACATCAGCAGGTGCTATATTTAGAACTGCAAATCATAGAGTTGTTATAGAAGATAGTTATGTTCTTAACAACACTCTGCCACTTGCACATCCAGGTGTTGCAATGATAGTTGACGAGCTTGGAACTACTAGCCAAAGTGGGCAAGACAGGCTTGGCCGTACTGAAATTAGAAGAAGTTCAATAGAAGACAATACTGGTTTTTCTCAACTGGTAAGGGTTGACCTTGGTAGTGTTCTTATAATAGAAGATACTGATGTGCTTAACAACATCAGCCCAAGAGCAACTGCTGCGTTTATTGATATACATGTTCGCACGGTAACTTCAAATATTTCAGGCATGGCGATTGTACACACGGGTGCAAATGTAGCTGTTTTTGGCTATCAAGCAACTGTAAATATAACGGATTCTAACTTTGAAGGAAATCGTTTTGGTGGTTTTATCAATGTAACGCATACAATAACGTCTGCAACAACACTAACATCAACTAATCAGCACATATTTGCTCCGCAAATAACGCTTGATGGTGTTAATGTTATCAACAATGAGCTTAACCAAAATGGTAGAAATAGAGTTATTGATGCATCAGCTGCACTTGCGACAGCTATTACACGTGCTACAAACCAATCAACTCTAAGGTTTAACTTAAATGATGTTGAAATTCATGGAAATGAGGTAGTTACTGCGGGTACGGCAACTTTGGTAAATGGTGCTGTAGTACCAAACCCATCTCCTCAACTTTCAGCTATTGAGATGAATCACTACTCATGGAATCCAGAGTTTGGTATATTTGTATCAGGCGATACTATTATCGGCTCAAGAACCAGCGGAGGAGATAAGATTACAATCCGTGAAGGTATTGTTCTTAGTGGTATAACAACTTGGATTGCTCAAACTGGAAGCTCTATAGCAGAATCTACAGAGAGAAATATGCAACGTACTGTTAGGCAAGTTGGCGACTTAGGGCCAAATGCAAGCGTATTAATTCAATTAAAAGCAGGGCTTGATCTTACTGACGATAGAACAACTGACATCGTTAGAAGAGTAACAGGCGATGCAACTGACATAGAAGCTTTACACTGGCACTATAATATGGCACGTGCAACGGTTGAACCTTCAACTATTAGGCCACAAAACTATATAGTAGCACTTAATTATATGGAACTATTTGTTGCTGATTGGGGCGACGATGTTACAGGCCTTGGAACAGAAACTTCACCGTATGCAACTATTGACCGTGCAGTTTCAGCGGCTATCCGTGGTATTCCTATTAGAATTTTCCTTATGACAGACTTGGTTATGCCTCCAGCACCAACTGGAGCAACGGCATCGGTTCATTTTAACAACCGTGTTACAGAGGCTGGTCTTCCAAGGAATCAGTTAAATATCACAATTGCACCTTGGGTAAATCACCCTAGTGGAATGGCAACAGTAACGAGGGCAGCAAGTACACCGACTCTAACAATGTTTAGAATGTCTAGAGGTGGCTCTGCAGAGATTGCAGATGTTAACAACATTACGTTTAGAGATATTATCTTTGATGGTAATGGTGGTTCGGGTATCCTTGTAGATAACCATAGAGATAATGTTATAATTGAAAATAGTATATTCATGAACAATGCTGGTATTGGCACTACTTATGTAGGTGTAAGTGATGCCTTAATGGACCAGTGGGGAACTGCAATTAATAACAATTTTAACATGGTTATAGATGGCGGTATGGTTTTTGGTATATCAGCACATGCAGGTGCAATCAGAAATCAGTCTAATGCTACATTTGGTACAGTAGCAGCACAAGTAGCTCAAAGAACAGCAACGTTAACTATCACAGGTGGTGCTATGATTACGGGTAACACTGCCGGAGCAACAGCAGGTACTGATACCACAGTTATGGCAACGATTGTTAACTTAGCTCAATCTCCGGGAACAGCAGAAAGTAATGTTAGCCAATCTAACCTTACTGCAACTCTTAATATAGAACATGCTTATATTATGGGTAATAGTGGTGGCAGAGGCGGCGCTATATATAACGGAGCTCAACGCAGTATGGGTACTCTGGGTGCTGTTAATAGCGGGCCAAACCGTGCAATTGTTAATATAACAGGCGACTCTATGGGTGACCCTTCAAGACGTGCAACTATTAGTGGTAACACGGCTGGTGCACCTGGTGGTGGAGCAATATTTAACGAGGTTATCTCTATAACTGATGCACAAAGAGATGTTTTTGCAACTGTTAATATACATGACAATGTTTTGATAGATGGAAACACAGCGGGTATTGTTCCAACTGGTAATAATTTTGGAGCACCTATTAACTCTCGCGGTGGTGCGATTGTAAACATGTACACACCAACTATTGCACCAAATGCGGCTGCAAATAGTAATCCTGATGTTCCTAATCGTCAACACGCTGTTATAAATATACATGGTGGGGTTATTTCTAATAACACTGCTATAAGAACTAGCCCTAGCGGAATAGGTCTTAACAGGCTTGATGGTTCAGGTGGAGCTATATTCCAAAACACTAACTTTATACAATTGCTTACACCTGCTAATGCACATCTTTTCCCAGCTAGTGCAACTATAAATGTTATGGGTGGATTTATCCAAAATAACGTTGCACAAGGTCATGGTGGCGGTATCTACGTACAAAGAGGTATATTAGATGTAGGAAGTGCAACTATCGTTAATAACACATCTCTTGAAGTAGCACACCTTCTACCGATAATGATAGATAATGTGCCTGTAGACTTCGATATTCGTGGAGATGAAGTGTTTATGGATGGTTTCACTAATCCTGACGAATCAAGAACTGCAACTCTAAGAGTTAGAAATAGACCTATTATTGGTATTGCAGGTAGTGATAGTGGTATTTACTTCCACAACAATCAATCTAACGTTCTAGCTTCAAGGATAGAGCAGTTTGGCGACTTATTAGAAGGCTCTAGCGTAAATATCGTATATAGAAGAGGTGTTTACCGTAACGCCGTTATGGTTAATAAGCACGGCGGAACAGAAAACCCAGCAAGACCGGGCAGATTTACATCACTTATGGAAGCTAATATGTACCACTGGAACCCTAATCATCCGTTTAGATTATTCGATGGTACTCCGATACAGTATACTCTAGGAGCTGTTAACAATATCTTCGTTAGTATCTATGGAGAACATGGTAATCCAGGTACGCAAATGGCACCTGTTAGAACTATGGAAGAGGCATTCTGGATAGCACATGAGCCATTAAGAAATGGTACTGGCTTTGATGAGTTTGTTTCTATCAATATAATGACTGAGGGTATTACGATAGGTGATATATGGCATGGTCATAATGCAACAGGCGAACCTTGGAACACAGGCGATACGCTAGTTGTACATGAAAGAATAAACTTAACCATAAGAGCATTTAATATGCCATCGGCTACTGTTACCCGTGCAGACGGATTTGACAGAACAATGCTTGATGTTAGAGCGAACGAAGTGCAAATTGATGCCAGAGATGAGCAAGGTTGGTTTATGCTTCAAGACGTTATAATAAGCGGCGGTGGGGTATTAAATCCAGCAAGCGAGCCTGCAATCGTTTTAAGAAGCGGTGCTAACATGACTATGTCTGGTAGAAGCTCGATTGCAAACCACGTTATAGAAAATATTCCAGCTAACGATAATGTTTCGGTTATTAATATAACAGAAAACTCTATCTTACACATGAATGATGGTTCTATAAGCAATAACACTGCTAATAGAAGCATAATAAATCTTGATGGTGGACGTAACCAATTCTTAGCTAACTTTGGTGTTATTGAAAACAATATAGTTAGAGATGAGGATTCAGCACTTATCAGTAGTACTATGCCTTTAGACCGTGGTCATGTTAGAGTTGGTAATGCAATTATTAGAGAAAATCAAGCGAGCCACGTTATGTGGATAACTGACACATTAACACCAGTTGGCTCAGGTGCAGCATTCCCAGCTTTACCAAATCTCGCTATTCATAGTGGTGCAAGAATCGAAGCTTCTAACAGAGGCGGAGGTTTATGGCTAAGAGAATTGCCAGGCACAACGGATATTGGTATGATAAGAGTTACTGGCAACTTAAACAATGCAAGAATAGATATAACAACATTTGGTGATGAAAGAGAAGATGTTATTGACGGTGGTTTTGTTGCACACAAAACAGGCGGCGGAGCTGTAAACCTTGCAGAGGCAAACATGTTCCACTTTAATACAAGCATGCACGAAGGTGTTGGTTTAGCTAGCATTGTGCATAACCTTCCAACAAGCCAGCATTATGTTATAAGGATAGTAGATGCTAACTTTATAAGTGCTGTTGCAAACGGAACATCAACAACTGCAACTTCTACTTTAATAACTTTACAGTTTGATAGAGATCTTATTGGTTTTGGTTTTGACTTAGGTCATATAAGATTACAATCGTCATCAGGTTATACATTTAATATTACACCGCTAAACCTTGTAAAGGTTTCTGGTGAAACAGGTAGATACCAAGTTATGATACATGGTAACTGGATGAATGAAGAAGAAGTAGACGTTATAATCGACTGGGTTGGAACAAATATCACTCCACCTAGACGTAATAATGTTGTACTCTACAGAAACACAATGATAAGTATAAGCATGGCACCTAATATTAATTGGGCGGTTGTTCCTAGAATAACTGGAAACGGATCATCATCACCAGCAGGCTTCTTCCCAGATGGAACTATTGGTTCTGCTATTCATACTATAAGAACAACTGCAGAATTCCCTGTTGATGTTCACTTAGTTGGATTTAATACAAGAACAGGCCCAATAAATCCTTCAAATCCTTTGATTGATGCTAACATCGTGGAGCTTCACCTTGCAACTGGAGAACTTGTGAATATTGCAACCACTCCTCCAGAAACGCCAGTGCTTGTTGCAGACAGGATTCCTATTCCTGATGCATTGCTTATCGATGAGGGTGTTGTTATGGGTGATTTAGCCCCTACGGATGAAATTCTTGTAGGAACCATAACTAGCGGAACACATCTAAACTACACCTTAACAGGCGAATTTAGAGAACTTCCTAACGATTCACTTATTGGCCAAACAACTTCTCATGATATAACATTTAGATTTACTATGGATCTTGGTGATGGAGCACCTCCGGGCTTTAATGCAAGAGTAACAGGAACATCAGGTTTAATTGGGCCACATGTTTTTGATCCTCACCTAGTTGCATCAGCTACAGTTACTAGAAGTGCAACAGAGCTTGGAAGCACAAATCCTCTACGCTTCAACCCAGCAACTAATAGCTTCCCTAATATCATCTTCTTTAATGATATTATTCCAGGAAGCGGCGGTGAAGTTATAGAACTAGGCGATGTTGTTGATATAACAATAACTAGAGGTAATAGCCCTGTTACTGTACTTGGCACTATCACTCAAACTATCACTCAAGAAGATCTTGACAGAGGCCACATGATTGTAGACTTTGGTACAGGAAATGTAGCTCCAACTTTTGAGATAGTTTTGGATAGCACTGCTGTTGCTACACCTGTAGATTTTACAATGGCTGAGATGAACTGGTGGAATGACAGGTATTTTAACAACCATACACACTTTTTGACAGACTGGATGGATTGGGATAGAGTATTTTATGCTCCTGTTCTTCGAGTAAATGGAGTAAATGCTCCTGCTACGATTAGTAGTGAAATAAGAGTTGATCATGCTGCATTCTTCAGCAATCTCTCAAGCCTTACTCCACCAACAACGCGCCCTATAACTTTCTACTTTGAGTTAAATGGCGTTAGAGTAGCAACAAATTCAGCTGTAACATGGAATATACTTCCTTAAAGGTAGAGCAATAAAAAATTATAAAACAAAAGCGTATAACCATATTGGTTATACGCTTTTTCTTTTTTAGTTGCATTTTATTTAATTGCCTGAGATTAAGTGATAAGAGCTACTTGTAGTCAATAGACATGTAACGAAACAAAAGACTTGGCTGAAACAACGAATTTCTGATTGTCATTGCGAGGGCATATTTATGTTGTTTTGCATAAATTTCGAGCCCGAAGCAATCCAGTGCAAGAAACCAAAAATATAGCATGTCTATTGTGTAAAATAAGGCTTTCAAAGCCTTGCACTGGATTGCTTCGGGCATCAAATACATAAATTTCTTAATAAACAAGCCCTCGTAATGTAATGACGATGAGAATATCAAAGCAAAGTTAAAAAAGCTCTGTTTCGTCACATGTCTAATGGGATGGTATTGGTGTGTTTTTAAATTTCAATAAATCTATTGTAACGAATCTGTGCTTTTTTCGTTTTTAGGCATACAAAAAAAGATGCCAAAATGGCACCTTTTTTTAAGTAACCGCAGTTCGAGGTTACGCTATATGCTTTTTAGCAGTTTCTGCTAATGTTGCAAATGCTTGTGCATCTGTAATTGCCAGGTCTGCAAGCATTTTTCTATTAATTTCAATGCCAGCTTTTTTAAGGCCATTCATCATTTTAGAATAAGAAATGCCATTAATTCTAGCAGCAGCATTTATTCTTGTAATCCATAAGCTTCTATAATCACGTTTTGTTTGCTTACGGCCTCTAAATGAGTGTGCCATTGCACGCATAACTGATTGTTTTGCTACTCTATATTGCTTCGACCTAGCTCCTCTAAAGCCTTTAGCCATTTTTAATACTTTTTTATGTTTTTTTCTGGCGTTTAATGCACCTTTAACTCTTGCCATTTTAAAAGTCCTCCTTTAATTATCCTTAGATGTACGGTAATAATTTTCTTACTCTTTTTTCATCCGATTTAGAAACTAAGCCTTTTTGTCTTAAATTTCTCTTTCTTTTAGGACTTTTCTTTTCAAGTATATGCTGTTTGTTTGCTTTGTTACGTTTAATTTTACCAGTTCCAGTAACTTTAAAACGCTTTGCAGCAGATTTGTTTGTTTTTAATTTAGGCATGTTTATATGTCCTCCTGTGTTTAAATTGCTTTAGTTGCTTTTATTTTCTTTAAGCGGTGCCAAAATCATTTCCATAGAGCGCCCTTCCATTTTAGGGGGTTTGTCTATCGTGCAGTATTCTTTGCAAGCCTCAAAAAAATCTAAGAAGATTTTTTGGGCACTGGCAGCATGAACCACTTCACGACCTCTAAATCTCATAGAAACTTTAACTTTATCGCCAGCCTTTAAAAAGCTTATTACGTTTTTGGCTTTAAAGTTGAAGTCGTGCTTATCAATATTTGGCGTAAGCCTAGTTCCTTTAAGTGCAGCAGCTTTAGTTTTTTTACGTGCTTCTTTGAGCTTTTTTTGTTGCTCGAAGCGGTATTTGCTATAATCCATAATTTTGCAAACAGGTGGGTTAGCATTTGGTGAAATTTTAACCAAATCAAGGTTTTGAGCAAGTGACATTGCCTGTGCTTCCTTGATGCTAAAAATACCAAGCTGTTCACCATCTTGTGATAAAAGCCTAACTTCTTTATCACGGATTTGTTCGTTAATCATTAAATCGGCTATAATTGCACACCTCCAAATTTTATTTTTTGTCAATAAAAAATAAAGAGTAGCCAAAGCCACCCAAATAATACACACGAACGCATATTAACCCAAAGCCTTTTTGGCGATAAGGTGAGAAGTAGCTCTTCTGCTTTATTTTATACTGAAATAGTATAACATATAAAAAAATATTTGTCAACTACTATTTTAAATATTTTACAAGGAATAAGCATGGGTTGGCTTCACCCCAAAGTGTTTCAAAAATTTCTAATGGTTTAAAGCCCATAGCTTGATAGAAAAGTCTTGTTTTTTGGTAATTTTCATCTTCTCTAAGTTCGGCTAAGGTTTTAACCGTTAAAAATTCGATATTATTTTCTTTGCAATGTTCTTCGCAAGTGGCAACTATCTTTTTACCAATCCCTTGTTTGTGATATTCTTCTAAAATGCCCATAACATAAATTTCGGCAGTGTACTCATTGTGAATTTTTAGAGCTACAAAACCAATTGCCATTTTATCATCAAACACAGCAAAAAAAGGCATTTCTCTAACAGTATCCACATAGTCAACGATGCTCTTTTCAATACCAAACCAGTTAGGTAAAGCCCACAAAACAAGATTACAAATATCTGATTTATCTGAAATGTCGATAATTTCTATAATCTGCATTTAAAGTGCCTCCGAGGTGTCTGCAACTTCATCCGCCTTTGGCAGTTTTCTAGCGGTTTTTAAAAGCCAAAGAATAGTCCAAATTGCTCTTATTATCGCACCAATAGTAAGCCCTATCCAAACGCCGTACATGCCAAGCCCAAAAAACGGACGAGAAAGCAAGAAAACCAAAGGCACGCGGAAAACATTGGTTACAATACTTGCAATAGATGCAGGCATTGTTTTACCAATTCCTCTAAAAATGCCTGCCGAAGTGTATTCAAGGCATGCAAGAATTTGGCATGTTGCAAAAATTAGCATAAATCTTGAGCCCATCAAAACCAAATCTGGCTGGTCTCTAAAGAATAGCGAGAAAATTGGCCCGCCAAAAACAGCCATTATCACGGTTACAACTGCTCCCCAAACAGCCATAGTTTTTAATGATATATTTTTACAATCGTTAACCCGTTTCCACTTTTTAGCACCGTAGTTCTGTCCGATAAATGCAGTAACTGCTGCAGCAAAGCCGCCGCCAACTAAATATGACAAAGATTCAACCTGTGCACCAACCTTATGTACTCCAAGTGCCGAAGCACCAAACTGTGCCATTATCCTAGAATTCATCATCGCTAAAATCGTGAAAAAGAAACTTTCAGCCGCAGGTGGCAAACTCCACTTAAATATTTGTGAAATTGTTTCTTTAATAGGAGGAGCATCGAAAAATTTAAAGTTTTCAAATGGACGCTTTTTGCCTTTTTTAAGAAGAACAACAAACCATGTGCAAACCACAATGTTTATAATAAGTGTGCCAAGGGCCGTGCCAACAATGCCAAAACCCATGCCAAGTATAAGTATGGGGTTTATTATCATGTTTGCCAAAAATCCGAGTGAGTTAAGGTAAAATGGTGTTTTGGAGTTGCCAGTTGCAACAAAAGCCCCAGAAATCGTTGCCTTTACAAACATAAAAGGAATTGCTAACGCAGTGATTCCAAGGTAGCTGGCCGCCTCACGCACAACATGCTGGTACTCTTCTGCAAGCCCAAAAACGCCAATAAGCTGTGTTCTGAAAATGGCAGCAACAGCCCCAAAAGAAACTCCAAATAAAATTGCCAAAAATAAGGAGTTTTGCAGGTATTCTTTTGCTTTGTTTTCATCTTTTTTGCCTATACTTTGCGAAACGCCAATATCCGCACCCAATTTGCCAATTAAAAAGAACGCATTAGAAAGCCATATAAACATGCCAGCCGCACCAGATGCCGCAACAAGATCCGAATCTACTCTCGAAAGCCAAAAGGTATCAGTTAAATTATATGCCATCATCATAAACGATGTAAACATAATAGGCAACGATACCCTTATAAGGTTGTTAAAAATAGGGCCGCTTGTTAAATCTATTTTCTTTTTTTGCATTATGTAAAATCTCCTTCGTCTGCTAAGTCATAAGATATATTTTAAGGCTTTTTGTAGACATAGTCAATAAAATTGATTAAAATGTTAGTAGGTGATGGCATGATTAAAAAATTATTAGAAATTATATACCCACAAAAATGTATATCCTGTTTGGAGATAATAGAACATGGGCATTTTTGTGAAAAATGTGAGAAAAATATTAAAACAGTGGATGTAAACGAACCTATTGCAATTTTTGATTACGAAGATGTAAAACACATAATACATAGATTTAAGTTTGATAGAAAAGCGTGGGTTGGCAAGGTTTTAGGTGATATTATGGCGGAGTTTTTGAAAGAAAAACACGGCGAACTGCTTGATAAGGCAGATTTAATTATTCCTGTGCCGCTGCACCTCAAAAAACTTAAAAATCGTGGGTTTAATCAGTCGGAGATTATTGCCTTAGAAATAGGGCGGATTTTAGGGCTAGTAGTCGACAAAAATGCTTTGATAAGGGTTAGAGATGATTTAGCACAAAGCCTTGTAGAGCGTGATAAAAGGGACAAAAATGTGGAAGGTGCTTTTTCTGTGATTAAAGATATTTCTGGTAAAAATATTTTGCTGGTAGACGATGTTTACACCACCGGAAGCACGGCCAAATCCATACAAAAAGAGCTTGAAAAGGCTGGAGCGAGCAGGGTTAATGTTATAACACTTGCCATTTCTACCAAGGGTGTGGTAAAATAGGGATATAAAGAAATACATTGATATTACAAAATTATTAGGAGTTGATTTAATGACGTGGTACGAAAAAAATTTACAAGAAGTAATTAGAAAATTAGAAACAGATGTCCACTCGGGGCTTAATCCTTCGCATATTGCTTCTAAGCTTCAGAAATACGGTAAAAACCAGTTCGACGAGCAAAAACCACCTAGCCTAATAAGCCGAATAGCACATCAGCTAACAGATGTTAGCATTATTATTCTACTTATTGCGACGGGCTTGTCTTTGGCTATGTCTATCCAAAATGGCTACGGATACATAAAACCTGCGGTTATTTTTAGCATTGTTGTTATGAATATGATTTTGGCAATTACGCAAGAGGCAAGTGCAGAAAAGGCTTTAGCTGCTCTTGCAAGCCTTAATAGCCCAATTGCCAAAGTTATACGAGGAGGCGAAACTCTTGAGGTAGACGTGAAAGACGTTGTTTCGGGCGACATAATTATTTTAGAAAC
>Ga0123352_10011734_pt1 | contig 13828 bp, 16 predicted proteins | sample TergutLab28metaG_FD_89700 | JGI IMG/M metagenome (GOLD analysis project Ga0123352, IMG submission 89700) | Labiotermes labralis P1 segment gut microbial communities from Petit-Saut dam, French Guiana - Lab288 P1 | ecosystem: Host-associated > Arthropoda: Insects > Digestive system > Gut ...
ACTTTACCACCGCCATGGCGTATTATATGGAATGTTACTCTTGGGCGGGCGCTTGGCTGGTGGTGATTCTCGAGAGCTTTGCAGCCGACCCCGCCCACCGACTGTACCCTGTTCATAATTACTTGGAACATTTCATGCCGAATCAAATGGGTCAAAGTCCCGCAATGAAAAACGTCCACCCATCGGCAGACATTTTCATAATAGGCACCTTGGCATTCGTTGCCTAGAGGGAATGCATCATTGGCTCGACATCCCGTCCCAAAACATCACCCGCCCGTTTACGCAAAGACACGTCGACCTTGCCAAACCAGAGTGTTGTTTTCCTCTGACCGTTGTCTGTTGCCGAACCCTCTCTGTGCCTGTCTATATGATTCGCCGTATACATCGCGGGGTCGACCAGCTCTATTGACTCGCCGCTCTTGTTAAAGAAGTCTTGTAACTGTCCACGAATAATTGGATAGTGCGTACATCCCAGCACAACTGCCTCTATCCCCTTGCCAACAAAGTCCCCCATGTATTTTTCAACGGCGGTGTCAAGGTCAGGGCCAAAGTTATTCGTTTCAATCAACGGAACAAAGTCGGGACATGCAACCGCCGTTGCGGATATACCATGCGCGGCCAAGCTGTCGGTGTATATCCCGCTGGTGATTGTTGCCGTGGTTGCGGCGACGCCCACGTTTTTGTAACCACAGGTCGACAGGTACTCTATGGCGGGTTCAACAACACCAACAACGGGTACGCTCGACATCGCCTTTATTTCATCCATTGCCGCCGCGACAATCGTGTTGCACGCGACGACCATCATGTCGACGTTTTGCGACAACATGAAATCCGTAATTTCTTTTGAATATTGAACAATCGTTTCGCGCGGTTGGTCGCCATATGGCGCACGCGCATAATCACCAAAATATACGTACTCGTTGCCTGGCAGCCTATTCTCCAGCTCTCGCAAGACCGTCAACCCGCCCGACCCCGAATCAAAGACACCAATTTTCATCTCCGCCTCCTTTTTGCGGAATCAACCAAAGCCGCGAATATGTTCGTGGAACATGTGCATAGGGGTGGCAGTTCTGGATGCCATTGGACACCCACATAAAACTTTTTGTCGATGGCCTCGAATGCCTCGATATTTCCATCCGTGCCCACGGCCGAAATTGCACAGGTAGCCAACGACACCCCCGATACAAAATAGTTATGAATTGAATTCACCGCATGACCCTCGGCCCCGACAATATCAAAGAGCTTTGTCCCACGGCTTATCTTGATTTCGTGCGTGGCATAGTTTTCAAGGAAATGCCCCGACTCCGAATGTCTGGCAATATCTCCACCCAAAACATGCGCCATTATTTGACATCCCGCGCAAATTCCCAATATTGGAATGTCATTATCAAAACAATATTTTGCAACGAATAACTCGTACTCGTCATTTACAAAGCCCCCTTGCAAAACAACCCCGTCACAGCATCCGATAACATCAATCAACCTCTTTTTCGATTTTGCCGTCAATTTATATTTGATTGGGTCAAATACATCGTTCCGCAAATTCACGCCCAAATCCGATGGGAAAATTCCCATTGGTATTCCCCCGTTGTTATGTACGAAATGTGCGATTGAATCGGAACTCTGGGTCATGGGCCCCAGGCCCATGTCACTGCCATCCCTATCCACATGTTTTGTCACGATTCCAATTATTGGTTTTTTCATTTACCTACCCCCATTTCCGCTTTGCGGTGTTTGATGTGGAAATTCAACATTTCCTCGCTTAAACCCAATGAATATCCCGACCGCATTGCGTCTTCCAAGACATTGACCGAATCGGGCACATCGACAACTTGGCGTCGGAATTTTCCATCCACGGGAACACGTCCGCGTGCCCCCATCATCCCGGCCGACAACATCATCGCCAAGGTCGAATAGATATCCATGCTGCTGTCTGTTCCGCGATACTCTATCAATCCATTCTTCAATCTGATTAAATCTTTACGCGAATCACCCGCCGCTAATGTCTTGGCGATTTTTGCCAACGCCCGATACGAATTTTCCGAGGTATTCGCAACCGCACTTATCAACCCGTTGTTGTCCAAAATCCCCTCGGCAAAGGCTCGTCCGAAATCGGATACACCCACACCATTCGCATTGGCAAACAGGTTTTTGTCCCCGCTTAACACGGACATATTCAAATGCTCGGAATTCACGGAAATGTCATCCCCCATGAACGGTGACCTGTCCACACGGCGACCACCCTCTGCCGCCTTTGCATCCATAATTATCCCTGTGGTGACATAGTTATCGGCCGTCGTCAATGCGTTGCCATGTTTTATAACTTGTTCGTATTGTGCGGGCCCATTTTCCGGGTGTGCCTTTGTTATCGGCACGCCATTCGCCCTTAACACGTCCATAGTGGACAGCAACAACCTGTACTTTGGGTCGGCGACTTGCTCGCCTATGGCATTTTTGTCAATCGTTCCATCGGCCTCGCGCACGTAATACTCTCTCTCGCTGCCCGTTATGAAATTTTCGCCATCCCCCAGGTTATTCTCCATCGCGGTTTTCAACCCGCCACGGACACACAGCGGGTGCCGATTACCGTCCATACCATAAAGGTCGCACCACATGCTGGCCACCCTTATGTCGTCAAAGCCAAAGGCAGGCAGTTCGGCACATGTAGCCAAGTCGGGAACGGCCGTAACGTCTGGTAACGCACCACCGACCAATGTTCGGTCAATGACCTTTGGGTCGATACCGTAACCGGATATGTATGCGTCTATCTCGCTCATGGGCACATACTTTGCGTCAACCGTGCCATACGGTGTTACGGTCGCCAACCGCATATATTTAACACCATCATCGCGGAGCTTATATATCGTTGTGGCTCCGCCTTTCCTATCATCCATTATTAATTTTCCTCCCAGAATTTTTTATTTTTTTGTGTTTTGAAAATACCTCTCGGTTCCGAGAGACTTTTTTGCTCTTGATTAAGTTTTTATATTATCGAACTGGCTTTCGCTGCAGATTCGATTTCACCCATCTCTCCAATACGCCAGTTATCATAACGCACCTATCCCAAGCAGGCCGCCCAGCAATGCCGACCCCTCGAACGTGGCCTTGGCCGCATCTATTGTGTTTGGCAATCGCTTTGCGGCGGCCGCGCGGGCGTCTTCCCACGCATCATAATCAATGGCGGGCGGAGGGGTTAACTTTCGCCTCATTCCATCTATCCCGGCACGCAATATCCCCGCAACACCCAGATAAGGGTTCATTGTGGGGTCGGGACTGCGCACCTCGATACGTGTACTGCCCGCACCCGCGGCCCGCGGAATACGCACCATCGCACTGCGGTTATAATGACCCCAACATATGTTGGTCGGTGCCTCGCATCCCGCCACAAATCGGCGATATGCCCCCGCATGCATCCCTGTGGTCAAATAACATAACCCTGGCGCGTTTTCCAATACCCCCGCCAAGAAATTCTTTGCAACATCCGACAACCCATCTTTCCCCGCAAAGGCATTCTTGCCACCGCGGGCCAAAGAAACGTTGGTGTGCAACCCACTGCCGTTAACGCCGTCAAACGGCTTTGGCTCGAACGTTGCATATAACCCGTTACGCCGCGCGACCTCGGCGGTGATGATTTTACCAATCACCAAGTTATCGCACGTCCGCATCGCATGGTCGTACCGATAGGTAATCTCGCATGCGGATGGGGCGCGTTCGTGATGAGATGTCAACGGCACAATCCCCGCACGGTCTAATTCAAACATTATCTCGCGCCGAATCGATGCGGTGATATCCTCTGGCCCTTCTGCGTCTGCGTACGTCCCGTTGTCCAATGGATTTCGGTCTTTGTCCAATATAAAAAACTCTGGCTCGAACCCTATGTTCATGCCGTCATATCCCATCTTGGACAAAACATCCAACTCGTTTCGCAACACCGTCCGTGTACAACCCTTGGCGGGTGTTCCATTCGGATTCATTACGTAACACATCATTACCGCAACGTTTCCGAATTTTGAATCATATATCGGCATACGTCGATATGATTCACGGTCGGGCACCAATACCAAATCCGATTCCGCAACATCGGTCATCCCGAATACACTTGACCCGTCGATGCTGATGGCCCCTGCCAATGCATCGGCGAACAAATGCGTCGTAACTTCAACCGATTTGGGGACACCCCCTTGCGTCGACAAACATCAACTTGATGAACGCAACGTCCTCGGATTTGGCCCGTGCCATAATTTCCTCGCTCTCCATAATAATTCCCCTCTTTTAACTTTTAATAATTTGAACAAAAAACACCTGGGTTCGTTGCCCAGGTGTTTCGGATACTTCGCGATTGTATTCCTTGACCCCTATGCAACGAAACAAGTGCATAGGGTTTCCCAATGCACTATTGCATCTCTTCCTGCTGGTTCAAGGTTTTTCTTGTCATACCACATAATATACACCTTTGAACAATAATGTCAATACCTATTTTTGCACATGGGGATTGTTGACGCTTATCGATATATAATATATACTGTCTTTATGGATAAAGATATTAAAGCAGGCCTGCAAATCCTCACCGTAACGGGCACGGCGGGCGCGGCCATCGGCGGCAAGATTGGATACTCACGGTCAGAAGGAAGCAACGCAAACAGAACCGCCGCAATAAACACGGAATACAACAACCTGCGCCAAACCGAATGGAGCCAAATCATAAACGACCGCCATGGCGACAATTATTTTGAATATGACCTGCGCGAACATACGTTGGTCAACCAACAACTGCAACAAACATCCGCGCAACGCCAAACCACGGCCGTCGCAACCGTTAACTCGGATTTTCCCTCTGCAACCCCCGATGTCCTTATGGGCATGGCTGGCGGCTTTTTGGCGGGAACCATTGGCCTGGTCATTATGCTAAACGCACTCTCAAAAGGCGCAACCGCAATCCAAAACAAACTATCAAACATCCAACTGCCTGAATTCAATCCACGAAAGATATTGGAAAACTACCACGATAAAAAGGCAGTACGCCGCGAACTCCTTGGCGAGGGAATTAAATTTGGCAAACCCAGCCGCGCCGAACGCGAATGGCTGAAAACCAACCGTATTGAACAAGGGGCTTAAATATCCGTCTTCCAAAGTCCATGCAGGTTACAATACTCGAACACGGCAACTGGCTTTTCATCCGCAAAGCGAAACTTCGCCGTTGGCTCGGCATCAATTTCCAAAAACTTCATCACGCCGCCCTTGTCCGTTTGTACATAAATAAACGCGATATAATGTTCTGCCGTCATCGGGTGAATAACACTGCCTACCTGAACCTCTAACACATCCCCATTCCACGTAACCGCTGGGACATGCTTTTCTACACTGGCATCCACCGTCCCTGGAATCAACTGCTCCATCGGCTTGCCACAACAAACGACTGGTGGCCCCTTTTGTTCTACCATTTGCACAATGTTACCGCACAACCCACACTTCTTGAAAATCACTTCCATATAAAACCTCCCATATTTGTATAATCATATATATCACAAAACCATTGGGCAAAGAGCACAAAATGTTGTTATAATCCAATTATGGCATTAAGCATTTTCGACGACAAAGCATTCACCCCCAACGACGACATGGTGCCAACGGTACTGGGGGCCAGTCACGCCTTATGGAAAGCAATAAAAGAACACCTGTCCGCAAATTACAAAAAAATTAACGAAGAATGGAAGTTCTACGGCAAAGAATCCGGATGGACAAAAAATATAAAGAGCGACAAACGAACACTCTTCATGTTTGTTCCTATGCGTGACAAGTTCCAAGTCTATTTTACACTGGGCGAAAAGGCCGTCACCGCCGTCCACAACTCGGATTTGCCAAAAGAGATCAAAGACCTAATCCCCGACGCAAAACAATGTGTCTGCGGCTTCGGCTTCCGCTTCGACGTAAAATCAAAATCCGACGCAAACGCCGTAATAAAACTAACCGAAATCAAAAACAAAAACTAAATAACATTGTGTCGCTCTATCTTGCAACAAGTTCAACGCCTTTTATCTTATCGTCCATTATTACATCCAGGGAAAAATCATATACACCACGAAAGATGGGCGCATTGACATCATCACCACCATACAATCTTTCATTTCTTGCTGTTGGGTCATTCCAAACGTTCATAAGAGTTTCCTGTATTTGTCCTGCCATGACTCCTCCCTTAATCTGTGGTTGCAATAATTTATAGTAATCTTTTTTCTTGCACAACACACTGAATGCTGGGTCAAATACATAATCATTTTTGAACCGTTCAATTTCAAGCCAGCCGTGGAAATAATTACTGACTAAATTCCCTCTCATGACCTTATCATCCGCCCTCAAGAGGGCTGCCATGAAGTTTGACATTTGCCAACACCAACCACCCATTGCTTTTTGCTGAAACAATTTTTTGCCTGTATGCATTGTTGAACCATCCAGAGAGATGTTAATATTTGACATTACATCATCAATCTCTCCCCTCGTCAACAAGTTGATTTTTTTACCTTGCAGGGTATAAACACCATTGTTAAGTTGGGACTTTTCTTCCTCCCATCTATTAAATATTTTACACAGGGCACTAAATCTTTCAAAATCTTCTGACACGACTAAATTATAGCATTTTACTGGCATCAGTTCAAGATTCACAAAAAAACCGAGGCCAACCCCCGGTTCTTTCATGTTGTGGTGGAGCATACCATTTTATATTAGAACCGTCAACCTTGATTGTTTGTCGTGGGATGATAGGCATATTTATTGCGTAGAGCCGAGAGCAATCTCGTTTTTTCTCTTCCAACCCTACCCACCCGAAAAACCCAGTCAACGCTTTAAGGCAAGGTATAAAACTTAAATGTTTTTTCCAACGCACCAACAAAAAGTTTCGCCCTATGATATTTTTCGATTACTTTATCGACTGTGTATGAACCGTCAAGAATATATTCATGTGCAACATCGTTCCTTAAATTTTTTAATTCTAAAAAAAGGTCTTGTGCTTCGTCAAAATTCGTTACTCGCACTATGTTTAATTCGTTTTCAATATCAATTCTATTTGTTGGAGACAATCTAACCTTTGATAGCTCTCTTGTATACAGCGTTTCTTGATTTTTGGAGAATCTTCCAAACGATGTCGTTTCCGATATTTTAGAAAATCTTCCTCCCATTAACTTGAAAAAATCTCTTGCGCATGAGTATATTGTGCCACGCTTCGCCACAGGGAAAAATCTTCCATAGATAAAATCAATATCTTTTCTGCTTGTGGCTTCCAATGTTTCAATTAAACCAACCATGCCTGATTTTGGTTTTGAAAGAAAATTTTCAATAGCATTTTTGATACATTTTTCAAATTCCGTAACAACAATAATCACACACAACTTTGGTAAATGGTCTGTCAAAGATGTGCAAGGTGTTGAATTGTTATAACTTGCAATCTCTCTTAATTGTGCATTGACATTTGTGAAATCAGTCATACCACCCCTATCAAAGCAGTATCTTTCTTGCTATGTCTAATTTTCGTTCAACGTTGGCTACAGTAGATGTGTCCTTGCTAACACAAGATTTGAAAGTAGTATCGGAAAGCAACGCTTTTATTTTGTTGATGTCTACGATTATGTCGCCGTTATTCTTATAGGCATCTTCGCAGAGTATGGTAAAAATAGTTTCAAACTCTAGAATACTGAATTTGTTTTGTGGCAAGTTTTGCTTATATACTTCTACATAGGCATTGAGAAAATCGACAAAGAGAGTTTCTAATTTTTTGATTTTTGGTGCATCGAATTTTTTACTTGCCTGTGAATACTTATTTAGGAATTGTTTCTTTTTACCATTGTACATATCGACATTTTCCAAAAACGCAAAAGCGGTAAGTATGTGTTCTATATCTTTACCACGTAATGCGGTGCTCTCTTTCCCTTGTAATTGTCGCCATAGAGAATTGCCGTTTAATTTCTGCATCATTACATAAAAGTCACAATAGAAAAGACTTGCACGTACTTCTTGTGCATTAAGTGGTCTACTTGTGGTATTTAAGCGGTTGAATACTTCAAACATCGCAGAGCCGCCATCATCGGGTTTGTTTTGACGTAGAACCTGAGCTCTAATAGAACGACGTAATTTTAATTTCATTTGCAAATCTTCAGGTAGTTCGCTGAAAAGTTTTTTTTCATACTTTGACTGATAATCTTCATCGAACGTCAACCGGAATAATTTGAACAATTTTTCATTCTGTATTGCATTTTGCAAAAGCGTTGTTTGGTAATTAACTAGATTGTGCATACTCGTTCTAGCCATATCGTCTTTAGGAAAACGTTGCTTTATATAAAAATATACAGACATCAATCGCTGCTGACCATCAACAACTTTCAGTTTAGAATCTTGTTCATCCATAAACAAAAATACTTCTGGAATGGGCAAATTCAGTATGAGAGAATCAATCAACTTTGAGGCATCTTTATCCTTCCAAACATATTCTCTTTGGAACAATGGAATTTCAATTTGACCGCTATCAATTAAATCTACGATATTTGATAACGAAAAGTCCCGTGCAGATGTTGTTATATCATATTCGGTAAACAGTTCTTTTTCTTCATTTTTTGCCATGACGTATTATACAAGTCAAAACCATGAACTGTCAATTTATATCCAAATCAACCCAATTTACGAATTGACTAACAATCTCATAAATCCCATGTATGCCATGCTCTATGTTGTAATGGTCGTATATGATGTTTGCGAAATAACGCTCGTTACCAACGAAGAATATTCTGTCAGTCAATTCGATTGTGTAAATCAATTTTTGAAACTCTGGTCTGCCTTTGGCTTGATAAGTGCGAGCTAAGGGAAAGCGAATTGATTTGTCCGTTATAACCTCGTTAAGCATTTTAATGATTTGTCTTTTGTTTGTTTCAAGGCATGGTTCGGTTGGAAATTCCAAATCCATATCTGCATGCCCTGTTTCTCGGCTCTCTGCGTATTCTTCCGCTTGTCTTATGGCGGTTATGTATGTTCGCCATTTCGCCGTTAGTTCCGCTTGTTTCATTTTCCCCCCATTGATGTTCAACCCTTTGCCTGTTTGACTAGTATACAGCGTTGATAGCTGATTAGTCAACTGTAGAGAAGTAAAATATTGGCAAAGGAGTTTAGTGCCTATGCACAAGGCATTTATTACAATAGTTCACACCTGTCAATAAACAATTAGCAAAGGAGTGGACTATGAATAAAGTCGCAGAGAAAATAGACAAATTAAGAACAGAGAAAAACTGGACTGTTTACCGACTTGCCGAGCAATCGGGGGTCACACAATCAGCAATACATAAATGGTTTGACAATGACACCATGCCGACTATACCAATGTTAGAGCAGATTTGCGATGCCTTTGGAATCACTCTTTCAGAGTTTTTCAAACAGGGCGAACACTTTGAATTGACCGCCGAGAGAAAGCAACTTTTTGATAATTGGTCAAAATTGACAAAGGCACAAAAAGAATCGTTGCTTGCAATAATGTCACAGTACATTGCAAATTAATTTTTGTGCTATGTGTTACGCAGGGCTAGACGTAGTACACGCCCTGCGTAACATTGTTTTGTGCTATGTGCTAGGGGGGGATATAAATAGAATTACAATGTTGTGTTTTGTGTTATGGGGGCTAAAGAATAAAAATATAGTGGGTTTTGTCAGTTGTCAGTAGGGGGGCTAGACGTAGTTATATAGCCCCCCCTACTGACCGAGAACCAAAAGCAAGCAAACCACAAGCACGCCTGAAAATACAGACAAACGCCGTGCGTGCGGTGGCCGTCGCACAAGGCGACTTGCCCCGCCCGCACGGGATCGGCTTTTGATTCTGTTATTTTTCTACGGCATTGTTGTTTTTGGCTTTTGCTTTTTTGTGTTCTCATATTCTTTATAGCAATCCGACAGAATAGTTGCAACTCGTTCCGAAAGTGCTTCTGCAACTCTTGGTGTGACAGTTTTCATAATTGGTTGGCATGACGAAAATTGCCCCGTGATTTTGTCACAAAGCCGATATGACCCAATTTGAATAGTCACACTTTTTTGCATGACTTAAACGTATGTGTTGCGATTTTCCCAAAACACAGACAGACCCGTATAAAAAACTTCTTTATCTATACAAATCACATACTCTACAAATATTCTTTACGTACTCCGTCGGTCATCGGGTATGGGGAACAATTTTTGTAGCACACGGCAAAAAAGCCGTCAAGGGTAAAATGCACGGACAACAGTCAAAAAATGATATTAGAAAAATAGTCCGCCCTTGACGGCTTTTCCGCCGTGTGCATTTTTATTTATGTTCCCCATACCCGATGCCCGACGGAGATATAAGTTGTTCCCCACCCCTCAACCCAACAAAGATATAATTTGTTTGGTTGAAAGAAAATCAAAAAAGGAGTAAGATAGGTCATGGAAAAAGCAGTCATTTACGCAAGGTACAGTAGTGAAAGACAAACAGAGCAATCAATCGAGGGGCAACTCAAGATTTGCCAAGAATACGCCCAGAGAGCCAATATAGCCATTGTAGGCGAATACATAGACAGAGCCATCAGCGGAACGCACGACAAACGCCCAGAGTTTCAAAAAATGATTAACCACGCAAAGAGCAAGGAAAAACCGTTTTCGATTATTCTTGTCTACAAGCTAGACCGTTTCAGCCGTGACAAATACGAAAGCGTAGTCTACAAGAAAGAGTTGAAAAGCAATGGCGTTGCGGTTGTAAGTGCAACAGAGTTAATCAGTAACACCCCCGAAGGCATTTTATTGGAAAGTGTTATTGAAGGGTACAACCAATTTTATTCTGCAGAACTATCGCAAAAAATCAAGCGTGGCAACCGAATGAATGTTGAAAAAGGTTTATGGACAGGTGGTAATCTTCCATACGGATATAAAGTCATAGAACGCAAGGTTCACATTGACGATGAGCAAGCGGAAATTGTGAGAAAGATTTTTACTGACTACGCTAACGGCAAAACCAAAAAGCAAATTGTGCGAGAGTTAAACGCAAAAGGCACAAAGACCAAAGGCAAGAAAGCATTTGGAACGAACAATATACAAAGCAACTTTATGAGCAACATTAACTACATAGGGCAAGCCATGAAATATGGCGAAATCTTGACGACCATATTCCCGCAAATCGTTGACGATGTGACTTTCGCAAAGGTGCAAGAAATGCTTGCGAAAACGAAACGCCTATCCGCAAAAGGCAAAGCCAAAGTTGAATATGAATTAACTGGCAAAATCTATTGTTTGCACGATGGTTCAACCATGTACGGAATATCGGGAACGGCACGAAACGGAGAGAAGAAGACATACTACGCTTGCAAGAGCCGTTACAAATACAAATCATGCAACAAGCAGAACGAGAACAAAACAGACCTAGAAACCGCCGTAGTAGCCGACACAGAGGAGTTTATATCCAAACCCGAAAACCTTGACCGAGCAAGTCAAAAGTTAGCCGAGTTTCACGAAAAGAATATCACGCTTGAAAAGATAAAGGAGTACGAAAGACGGCTTGACAACATAGACCGAGAAATTGAAAAGTTAATCGACCTTGCCATGAACTCGCAAGGTGCGACAATGCAAGCGAAAATCAATCAACGCAGTCAAGACCTTGAATTGCAGAAGAACGACCTAAATCAAGAGTTAATGAAACTTAAATTTTTGCAAGCCATACCCAAGACAAAAGATGATTATAAAAAGCACCTACAAAAGTTTGTTGATGGCGATATAGCCGACCCGAACTATCGCAAGCGTATTATTCATGGACTTATCAATTCCGTATGGGTTGGCGATGGCGGTATGTTTGTGTTTTACAACACCGACAACGAAAAACCGATAACGCTTGACGAACTCAAAAATGCACTAGCCGAGAATGGAATTGATTACAACGCAGTTTGCACCCAAAACCCCCAACACAAAAGAACCACCATAGGCGGTTCTAATATGAAATGTGTTGGTGGAGCTAATCGGAGTCGAACCGATCACCTCCTGCTTGCAAGGCAGGCGCTCTAGCCAGATGAGCTATAGCCCCACGAAATCAACAAAGGAATTATATCACAACCCACCTTCCCCATTCAATTATATATTTTGCCACAAAATTCAAAGTGCTACCCGCAAGAAGTTTTTTGCACTTGCATTTCACTTCACAGATGTTAAACTTACCTGTAGAGTGAAAACCTACAACACAGATACGGCGGGGTACGAAACGTACCAGGAATTGTACACAGGAACCAAGAAGTATCTTGGCACAACGCCACTTCCCGACGGCCTGCGAAGAATGGCAGGCACAGTCGGCGCAGTACAAACAATCACAGGCGAAAATTACTTTGGCTCGAATGACAATTTACTCGATGGAAACAACACAAACTGTGGCGAATATTTGGCAATAAAAAATGCCCGAATGGATGGGCATTTTTCGTATAACATGATGATGGCCCTAAACGACGCGGACGGTACGCCCATTGACTCGACTCCCTGTGGCGGATGCCGCCAAACGGCCCTCGACATCAACCCCGCAAACACCTCAACCAAAATCCCAATCAACAACGGTGAACAATTTATCTACCTCGGCGATGCACTCCCATTCTCCCCCGCAAATTCATACGAACGCCGCCTGATGCATTTCATGACCCTGTACCCAAACCATCCACTAACCAAGCGGGCCATTGCCACCGACTATACCCTGGCAATCGCAGAGGCAACAAAACGCGCCCAGCCATACGACCTGAACACCTATAAAAACGACACATGGGGCGAATGGGGTGCCGCGGCAATAGGAGCAAGCGGCCAAGTATACAGCAGCGGCGGCCGAAACGCACATTTCAGCCAAAACCTCTCGCCCGTCGACGGCGTAATAATGCGGGCAATGGACGAGGGCGAGGAATGGCTACGAATGCTGGTAAAGGTTCACCACGAACACGGCGCGGTACCGCTTAACGGGCGCGAGCTCGAAAGTCTCTATTTCACCGACATGCAAAACGTAGACAAAATGAACCTCGGCATGGGCGGCGACCCCAAAAAACCATTCATCACAACGTTAAGACAGGCCCTACCCTACAGCAACGAAACCCTCGAGGCCCGCTCTCGCGGCGTATTCCAAATCCACGGCACCGAAAAAAGAGGTCGTCCCCAGCAACAGCTAGGACAAACCTCTTGAAGGAAAAAACCCAATTACTTTGAAAAGTCCGAATCAACAACAAAGTATCCCTGTGGGTGTTTGCATGTTGGACACTCCTCTGGGGCTTCGGTTCCATTGTGGTGGTGACTGCAATTCAAACAAAACCACCATACGGCCTTGTCGCGCTTGTACAATGTACCTGCCTGCAACCGTGTCAAAAATCCCATGTACATGTCTTCGTGTTCTTTCTCAATCACTCCTACCAACTTGAACTGCTCGGCAATATCTGTGAACCCCTCGGCGCGCGCAATCTTCTCCATCTCTTTGTACATGTCCGTCCACTCGTAATGTTCACCTGCGGCCGCATTTTTCAAATTCGTCGCCGTGTCTCCAACCATACCCATATGCTTTAACCACATCTTCGCATGGCTCTTTTCGTTCTCGCCCGTTTCGATAAACTTCTTTGCAATTCCTTGGTGCCCCTCTTTGCGCGCGACGTTACCCCAAATCATATACTTGGTGTACGCCTGACTCTCGCCCGCAAACGCCTCGGCCAAACTCGCGTATGTCTTTGTTCCCTTGATATCTTTCATGTGAATTTCCTCCATTTTGTTTTTATTGGTCTGGGCCTATGATACCACATCCTTGGCCATTTTTGTCACATCAAAAATCTTCTCGCCAAAGGCCTTCAAA
>Ga0123352_10011735_pt1 | contig 13828 bp, 6 predicted proteins | sample TergutLab28metaG_FD_89700 | JGI IMG/M metagenome (GOLD analysis project Ga0123352, IMG submission 89700) | Labiotermes labralis P1 segment gut microbial communities from Petit-Saut dam, French Guiana - Lab288 P1 | ecosystem: Host-associated > Arthropoda: Insects > Digestive system > Gut ...
CAGCGCAGCACAACACATGCAGTAACATACGTCTTGTTCTCCTGAAGATGGGCATAATGATGCCCGAAACATGTTGAGAAATTGTTAAAAATAAACATCTAACTGTTGCATCTCGTTGGTTTTTCTCTCCCACTCCACAATTTGCTCACGATGCACGGTCACAGAAACCTAAAACAGCATAACATGTAATTTCAATATACATATAACACTAAACTGGAAAGTGTAAATAATCCTTTGTTCTCTGACTTCCTGTGCATTGGAGGGTCTGTTTACTAGCCAATGACTTACCCGTGGCGCTGACTTTTCTTCATCACTGAGAGGTAAGTATTGTAGGATACTGAGGTGGATAGGCAGGTGGGAACTGAGATATAGAAAGTTAGCTGGAATACATGAAAAGAAGAGACCACTCATAAGAAATTAACGTACAATGAATATCAAAATATAGGATATATCTGTCGCAAAAAAGTCTTATGTTACAGTTATTAATTTTTATACCAGTGGCATTCGATTACAAATACGTAGCCATGGCTTGCATAAGGATTCCTTAAATTTACCTTTACCTTGTAACATATATCAAAGAAGGAGCAGCTGCTACTGCAGATATTGACAGCAAAAATATCCAGTAGTTCTGATCGGGAAATTAAGTGTTTTTCTGCATTAACTAAGCTGGCTAGTTACGTTATGGATTTAAGACTCTCGCGTTGCGTCTGTCTAACTTTAGAGTTTTCTTGGTGATACCGAAATCTTCTTAAAACACAATAAGTACCACATTCACTTCATTGCCGATTCTTTTCTATGAGTTGTGGTTCTTTGAAAACTGAAATAGCTGGGTTCATTAATTGCAGGATAAGTACAATATTTGCGGGAACTGGTGTGGGCTATGGTTGATGGATTGTGGGTGGGGCGCTAACAAATGAGCCGCAGCTGCATGTACATTGTTGTTGTTGTTGCGTTTACAAATTCACCATGACCTCCTCCCTCAGTTTCTCTTGTGCATTTCCTGCCCTTTCACCGCATGATCGTCGCCACTTGTCTCATACATCGCGCCCCCAACACACCACCCAGGGGGCGAGGTACCCTAGATATTCCCCCGATTGTGAAACATATGATTTGACGACATTATAAGCGTCATATCCGAATTTCGAAGAGCGTCGATATCATTGCTGCAGCCCATGAATTTCTGTATTATTTGTGTAAGGGTCTTGTGTGCCGACGTGTACCGTTATATCTTGCACCGAGGAAAGAACACACTGATACATTATTTTAACCCTGTTAATAGCATACGATACTGATAACAACACACATTTTAACTGTAATTATTCTGATGTTATAATTGTTAATAGCTATATGGCCATTATATTATAATTATATTTAAATATTTGACATCTGTATTTCTAACATATATTTATACAACTACTCTGACAATTTCCACATCCTTGGTACTTTACCTGTATATGGATATACGGAAGGTAAAGTGAATGAATGAATGAATGAACTACAAATGTCTGAAAACAAAGTGTTCAGAACAGATATGAACGTAAGAAGAATGAAATAAATGAGCAGTCGAAATACTTATTATATAAGGAGGAATTTCGTCATTTGCACAAGTGACCCACTGTTGTTAGGTAAAATGTAACTTTGTCTCTGAACTTAATTGATTAAACTCCACACCACGAAGGCGTGTTTGTTCTGCATTTTAAGGATACTGTCAGCAGCTCGAGACTGCAGAGCGATGATAACTGAATAATAAGAAAAACTCATTTGGGCAGCATTTTGATTGAAGCGGAAGCATATGCCTGGAGATACTGAAGTAATCCGCCAAAAGCCTCAGTCAGGATGGTCAGTTAGCTGGTCGATATTCAAGCCAGGCACCGTCCACAGGGCAGTCTGTCTGTCTGTCTCTGTATCCACCCAACTTCTCTTCTAAATTAGTGTTGTGAAAGATCATGAAAATTATTCTGCTTATTTTGAACTTCAAAAAGGATGGCTATCTCCACCTTTGTGTTGTCACGTCTTCGGCTCTGAACAGGAGTCTCCAAAAACGAAGCTTTGGCTCCAGTCTATTCTTCCAAAACAGCGGAATTTCAGAATATTTGTAAGGGTAACACAGACACTGGAATCTGGATTTCGTATAACGGAACTATCTTTGATATAATCTTTTATTGGATATAATTTTAGCGTCATTTGTTTAATATATATATATATATATATATATATATATATACACACGTAATATATTTGCATATATACAAAAATCCTCACCGATGAAAACGTATTTTGTTGTTAAAAATCAAAAGTTAACATGCAATATTCTTCGACATTTTTCTTTGTATTACTGAATGCCTTCTCGTAGAATAAACTTCCAGGCTTTAATAGCCTATTAGGTGGCAATTCTACCCCAACGCTGCTCTGACAGCCGACAAGATGTTACTAAAGTCTTGCGCGGTGCATAAATTATCCAACAAAACTCCACCTTCCTGACGGTTTGTCAGGTCGTGGATCGGCTATCACCAGCATCATGTGAGCCTACTTCTGGGCAGAAATAGCCACATTTTTGGCATCATTCTTTGAATATCCCGCAATCAAAACTTCATTACCCTCCCCTAAGTCTCTCCCTCTTTGTGTATATTAGATCATGGAGAAGGGGAGCAAGGCCAGCTGCACAAATTTGAGGGAGCCGTGGATTATACGGCGTAATGATATACATATTGATAAAGCTAGGTTGTTTGCACTGCAGAACCTCTCATTTCGTGTCCGTCCGTCATAAAGACTCCTCCAGCACGTGTTCAACAGACTATCCAGTTTCGGAGGAAAGTTTCCATTTCTAACCGTTCGAAAACAGCACAAATGTGTGACAACTCAGGGCACTCAGAATTATCACATCACTCCTACTGCATTAGTGACATATAGGGGATCACTGAGACAAAATGGTAAGTACGCATACATCGCTGTAACTAGGATTTTCTGCGCCTAGGGTACGCTACTGAACTGTTCCCACCTCTAGTCGCCCAGTCCCTTGAAACGAAGGCAATTGTTAAATCCGAGAGTGCTCTCACTTTTGAAGGAAGAGTAGAAGTTGTGCCGCGACGTTTACTTTAAAATGAGTGCTGAAATTGTTGTATATGGGTATTTTTCAGTACTTTGCATTACAGAACATACAATATATAATTACACACTTCATTATCCATCTAATGTTATGCCATAACACCGACCACGTTCATGTCAACAGACATGATAGAACCATTATTGTAATTTTAGTCAAGTACTGTACAAGGCTCCCTGATGATGGATCCTCTGTGATCTGAAACATGTTGAAGCAATTTTAAATATTTTGTAATTTTAATTGTATCTACGAATTGTATATTTGTGCATTAGTTGGATAATAAAGTGTTTGTCATTGATGTACGGTGCAAACATGAAGATATAAAAATACATATTATGTTTATTGGACCGTGCATCATCTTGGTAGTTGAATAAAGAGAGACCAACTTGATGTCACTTGCTTTATTATTTCATTATTTAATGCTCAACAAGTTTCTGATGTTAATACATCCATCCTCAGGAGCTTGCGACTTATTTGCTGAGTTATTTCATGGGTTTTATTGCTCTGGTTTGATGTGTGTTGTTGTTATGGTGTGGTATCCTTATGCAGGTTGAAGCAGTGCTTCAGCTTGCATCCGGATACCACAACACCCCAACCAAACCACAACGGAACACCAAAACCAATCGAACCAGAACAATACAACCCATGAAATAACTCAGCAAATAAGTCGCAAGCTCCTGAGGATGGATGTATTAACATCCGAAACTTGTTGAGCATTAAATAATGAAATAATAAAGCAAGTGACATCAAGTTGGTCTCTCTTTATTCAACAATATAAAAATACAGTATATATATATATATATATATCATTATTCATATATTGTAATTTTCTTCTTTGGTACTTTGCCCTTAAATGTAACGTGCCATTGGCGAATACCTCACTTACCCCCTTCTCGATACGCTCTGTGTACATAACAGGTCTTGTTATGTGATAAACGTTTCTAGGAACAAAACCGGAGCTCGACACAACTCATAATGCAAGTCCGTCAACGGACTTTGCAATTCTTTTACATACATATATTTTCAAACTCGTCACTCTAAAGTTGTTGAATCCTGCTTCAACTAAGTTAACTGAAGTACTGTCGTCTCTTGTCCCATATCTCGTCACATTTAAATTTGCATAACTTTTTGTTACGTCTTCATTAATTCTGCCATTCTTTGAGAGTTTGGGAAATTTTAACTACCTGCTATGGGGAGAAGAACTAGAACTGAATTTCAGAATAAAGCCAACAACAATCAAACTGTTACTACAGTTTTATGTGGGCCGTTTTTTAATGCCGTTTCTTTGTTACATTATATAGCAATCGCCGCCTCCTGGTGCCATATAAATGTATTTAAAAACTGAAGTTCGCAGATGTGCCTGTTTCAGTTGAACCCGCTGTATAACTGTTGCAGCTACACATCCTAAGCATCTCCCCTCCAACCCCACCATACCCCACAAATCTTCACGGAGACTATGCGTGATGCGGCTTAATTCCCCGCTCTTCAACTGTCAACACTTGATACAATCGCTCTTCAATTGTGTGATACCCCTATATAATCCCTCGCCCGAACACGTGCACACCGAAACAACCGAAGCGAGATACTACGCTTCCTTCGCGCAAGAGTCCTGAGTTCTGTCACCCTAGGTCCATCACAACCAGAACAAAACTGCACTCTTTCACCATAACCTGAGCCATTTCAATTTAGTGTACAGTACACACCGTGACATGAGGCTTCCGCCGCGAAGAAGATAAGAACTGTGCTCTTATGGGCTATTAAGCGGCGAGTAGCATTAATTCCTTACCGACGTTTCGGGACAATCTATCGGGTCCCATCTTCAATGGGTCAAGATTCCAAGAAGAAAAAGAAGATTCTTGACTCTGATGATGTGACCCATAGATAGTCCTGAAACGCCTGTAAGGAATTACCACTATGCACTGTCTAATAGCTCAGAAGAGAGCAGTTCTCAGTGTACACATTCCTGTTTTACTTCCTAAGATCAATCCATCAGCTCACTATAATCGCTTCCTGCTGTAAATGTTCAGTGATGCAGACATCGCAGTAACTCATGTAGCTACAGTACGGTGTATCTGGGCTAATACGTAGAACACTGCAGAGAAACACGGAACGGACCAACACGTTCGGCACGGCCAGTTTTGGAAGCAAATAAGCATCCATTTTCAGGGGTTGGTTTTACAGTGGGCTAATATTTGTACAACATTCTAGAACTTACTTGGTAATACTTTCATATTTCCTGCCAAATATTGTTAGTGTGAGAGGAGGATGAGGTGGGCATGTCAAACGACACCCATAGCGACGACTACGTAAGAAATTTTGATGTAAAAACCTGAAGGAAAGCGACCACTTGCAAAGCCCATACGTAAATGGGAGGGAAATATTAAAAAGGATCTCATATATGATGGGAAAGATTTGACTCAGTTTATCTGTGTCATGATATGGGCCAAAGGCGAGATCTTGTAAACAAGCAATACATCTGAGAGGAATGTTTTTGGTAACTGATTAAAAACTACAGGAAGAATATACATGCATCTTTTATGGAAAGGACTGCAATGTGCCTCCGTCACGTCCAAAATTTCATATTATGAAGAAGGTGTAATTAAGGCCAGAAGATGCTTGTAAATTTGTTGTCGCTATCTGTAAAGAAATAGATAAACGTGTTCGAGACTGCGAACGCTAGGGGCGCGGGAGGAAGAGCGCCCCCCATGCAACACAAGAATAACAATCCCCCCAGCCTGGAACAAATCGCTCAATCCGAGGGGTGAACCGTCCTGACACGTGCCTTCCTGCCCCGTAACGCAAGCGCGCATCGGAAGGAAGGTCTTATGAACTGCGCCAGGTCACACGATTGGAAACTAATTGCAGTTTAAATAAAGAACATCCATGGAACTGTAATATCCAGATGTTCTGGAAAGAACGTGACGCCCTCTCTCTCTCTCTTTTGATATCTCGAGAGCCCCTAGTGGGCCTAGACCTCCTCATTTTTGAGGTTTCGAGATCACACTCAGAGCTCGACACATCATATTCGTTAGGAATCGTCTGGACGAGTGATCAGCCCTACGAAGCGACCTCTACTTTCCAACACACAACACTTACAAGACACAAATATCCATGATTCCGGCGGTATTCGAACCCGCAATCCCAACAACGAGCGGCCACAAACCTACGCCTTAGACAGCGAGGCCACCGGAATCGACTCCAGTTTCCTTTAGACGCTTCAAATCGAGCTAGTAAAAAAAAAAGAGGCTACATGAATAACAATAAAATGTAATAGTCAGCTCATGTACACCGTTCAAATTGACATATTTGCACAAGTTTTCAATTATGAGACAACCTCAAAATTTTTCATTGGCGTTCTGTATGTAATTGTTGACACAAGGAACAGCTGACGCCGTGTTGGGCTGTACCTTTTATACCATCCCTGAGCACGGCAGCTGTCACTGGATGTTCCGACGGATGCAATAAAGTTGCCGTGATCAGGACACGATGAAATGGACACTCTGTACAGAACACAAAATGTCACAAGTCTAACTACAACAGTAGGGAACACCGAACGAAATATGCGAAACTTTCCCACTGTTGCCCTAATATTATTTTACCTGCCACAAAAAACGAGCTAAGTGAAAGATGCATATTTACCAGACACGTGTCAGGTACAACACAGCCAGTCATGGTCGCTCTTTACTGGGCATTAGCATCATTCCAAACTAGGAAGTTCCAAAGAGAAGTTTACCGTTTTTAATACTAATGGTGGGTAATTAGAACATACAGAGGAGGGGTGGTGGACTATAGTGGCAAGACGTTCATTACAGTTTCATAAAAATCCCTTAATTAATTTAGAAGTTATTATGGGAGAGACCCGAACAAGGTGATTCCATAAGCACAGCTTTCTTACAGAATAAGAAGAGAATAACGAAACTACGGTTCAATTAGAGCGGACAATAAAGATTAGAAGAGGTGCCCAAAATCCTAGTAGGAAAAGAAAATTTCGTAAGGATAAAATGACTATAAGAAATTATACATAAATTATTCAGATTTAGGCAGTGTTTCTTTTCTGGTTTATTCAATGACAGTTTATCAACTACGAATTTCTACATCTTACTGGACGGAATAAGAGCAGTTATAAAAAGTACTGAAAACAATAAGTCTGTCGGAGAATGGAAATGAAGCTTCCCGAGTGAGTGTTCAACACACAGACGAGGCTTTCGGCGAATGAGGCTGACTTGCGACTTATCACTTGCATGTGATTAGTATGATAAGTGGCAGGAATGGGAAAAATGTTAAGACGAAATGTGCTGAGTCAGCTCAATTCATTTCTACTGAAATATGTCACAACGTTCCCGCGTCTAATACACAAATCGTTCGGCGAGAGAAATTTTTCGTAGCTTCAAGAGCAGACGGCCGAAAGATTGAAGCACATGCTATCAAATCAGCCTCTGTCCCGAACGAAGATAGCATTCTGCAAGTTACGGGCGACTTTTAAAACATTAAAGGAAAAAGTACAAAAATGTGAGAAAGTTACACTTATAAGACTTGACCGACAGCTTGCTAATGGAATTTCTTCCACAACATATCTATCAGTTGGTCGGCTGTATGCGGTGTCTCGCTTCTGGAGAAGGGGTACGGTATCTTAATAACAGATACGGTATCTTAATAACAGATACGGTATCTTAATGACAGATTTATATTCATACAGCACATTAAAGGATTTAGCTCTATGCAGCCGATTCCTCTCCACATAACGTGCAGGAGAAAGGATTTGAAGCGCCTGGAAGTGGGGTGACATGAACTTCATAGCAGTTGTCAAGGAAATTTCTTACTGGATTCGATAGAATGATTTCAGTCATGTTTACCTTTTTCTGTGTAATTGTGTCTAATATACAAAAAATAAAATAGATGAACTGATAACAAGAACAATATATGCCACTATCTTGGAATTTCCTACACAGGCTTCAAGCCAGCTGCACATATTTTATCAGTCCACAATTCCAGTAACAGACGTCACCGATTACGCACAATCGGCGTGTCAGAACAATTTCATAGCAGGACAGCACCACGCTACCGAGGTGCGTTCCACTTCGCTAGCCGCAGATGTAGATAAAACTCTAAAAATCTGCTGCACGCAGACGGAAGTGAGCGCAAGGTGATGCTCCATTGTCGTGTTGTTGCGTGTGCAAGATTTCAACAATGACCCGGACCCCTGGTAAATGCGAGGATTTGAACCATGACCGATGCTATGGGCAAAAGCGACGTATGTTATGAGATAAAACAGGCTGAGTTACTTATTAACGTATATATTATTGAGCGAAGTACTACAATGTCTCTAGATTCATTTTAATATTATACCACATTTATGTCTTAAAGCTCCCAAGTGTGCTTCTACGAGATCTATCGGCCACAATATTCCAGGCACTTGTGAACTTCTCATGAAAGTATCATATTTCTATCTTGTCTCAAAATACGGAATGTATTTCACTAAACACCGGCGGACTGCCTGCCGGAGGTCTGAGTGAAATCCCAGGCCATTCCATGTGGGATTTGTGGTGGAATAAGTGGCACTGGGACAGGTTTATCTCGGAATACTTCCGTCCTTTCCGGTTAGTATCATTCCACCAATGCTCCGTACTCATTTTTCATTCGCCTACCGACGACGCAATATAATTTTCGTAATTGAGACCTTAAATAAATAACTTTTTCTGTCACACTTATCCTCTGCAGAGAATGTAATAGAAGAAATGCTTCATATAGGTAGAGAGATATTATGGATATAATATTCTTCATTCAGATACCTCCATGATTTGCCATTATTACAGAAGTGATATTAAATAATAATAACAGACATAAGTGATACCATTAATAATAGGCGTAACTGACACCACCTCAAAATCATTCAGAAAATACCTGAGCAATATACCGTGGAAACATGAAATCAAGCAACTACAGAAACAGCCTTATTGGGCGCTGAACACACACATGTTTCGGAAAGTACTGATGTAAAAGTACGGAACATGGAGCATGGAAAATAACATTATATGTACCATAAATTGTAACTGCAGAATAGCTGCAACACTTTATAGCACAGTGGAGTGGTTTTTTCCAGAAAAATGTGAACACACTGCCTAAAGGTGATAATTAATAATAATAATAATAATAATAATAGGGGCGACTGGGAATATGTTAAAGTAATTTAGAAAATACGTGAGCAACATACCAGGAAAACATGAAGTTAAGGAAATCCAGAAAAAAGCCACGCTGGGCACTGCACACATAATTCGGAAAGTACTAATGTAAAATTACAATAGATTCAACACTGAAACTAACGATATAAGCACCATGAATAGTAACAAGAGAATAACTGCAACACTGTTTTCCCTAGGGACATAGTTTGTCTCAGGAATATAAGTATAAATACCCTGCATAAAGAGATGATAATGATGATGATGATGACAACGACGACGACGACGACGATGATGATGATGATAATAATAATAATAGGAAGTCCAAAGACCAGCTAGCTACCAAAGAAAGCTAGCGATCATTCATTCAAGAAATGTCTTGCACTCCTTTCAAAGTCGGCAGTTCATTCATGCGTTCACAAGGGACTAATGTGTAGTTCTTTAGTGTTAGCCAACGAGCGAGTATGAACAGCCGGTATAATTAACGGTTGACACATTAGTGCAACACATTGGCCAAAAGTAATGTAAAATCTCATGAAGTAGCATTATTATAAGCTCTGACAGCGCAGTAAAATATCCATGATGATCACATCAAATGCCATTTGCAGTGACGACGCTGAGAACATACCTAATTTATGCTAAAGCCAAAAGTGTCTCTGTCACTGCTGTCTAGTGCCAGTAATGGCAGGAGTTACGACAGTAGATCTCAATTTTGCCTCAAATTATTCTCCGATACAACTTCCAAGTACACGGCTGGACCCTGCTAGTGTCACAGCTAGTACACACGACGGCATGAATATTTATTACAAGCCACTCGAAATGTAAAATTACAAGAACTATGGTCATAGTCTTGACTAAAATTTAGAACACACACAAGATCTCTTTTAGAGTTACACTCACAGTTTCACACGAAACTCTGCTACCCCGTGCTCCAGAGTGAGTTGCACCAATCTGTTGGGAGGTGCGTTGTTGTTGTGGGTAGATAGCTGCCATTTGAGGTAATTTATTAGGTGTCATGACTTCGGCGTTTTAATATCTAAGGTCAGATTTGTACAACACAGGAAGAAAATTAATACGGAGTGCGACAGCTAGCATACTTCCACGATAAGCAGAGAGGAACAGCTGACCACCCTTCAGCGCCCGTCACACCCTTGAATGGGACATGTGCCGTTGTTGTCCTGAAGCTAGACCACAAGGTGGTCCAGGCTGTTAACCGCGGGGCGGGCAGCGGAGCGAGGAATATTAAGCGATGAGAATCGCACACGTGTTGTCAGTGTTTTGTTTCTGTTTGATAATGTTATTTACAACACAGCAGGGCCACAATACCAATCAATGTGGACAGGTTCTCTCCCTTCATCCTTCTCCCCTTTGATGCATTAGGACACATTTGCTCTATTTAGAAAAATTCACGATAAACTATTACACACGATCAGAACACGGTAAACGTAATACTTTAAAACACAACAAAAAATCGTTGTTCAAGACAGTTACATTTTAGAATTCTGTGGTGGCATAAGACTGAATAAACACTAAATCATGCAGCTTAGATTATCTTAACCTAATTAAAGAGACCAATATAAATTAATTTTTATCCATGGCGCAACAGCCCCCAGGGGGCCTGGGATTCGTGATTGTCTAGGTTTCACGATCACACTCAGACACACCACACTCGGTAGGCCTCATCTGGACGAGTGATCACCCAGACGCAGAGGCCTCTACGTGACAAAATCCTACACTCACAAGAGACAGACCTTCATGCCCCTGGCGGGATTCGAACCCGCAGTCCCAACAAGCGAGCGGCCGCAGACCCACGCCTTAGCCCGTGCGGCCACTGGGATAGGCAAATATAATTAATACTAGACATATAGACGTACTATTACCAGAATATTTTAATTATGCTGATAAGTATTCCTGAATTACGATCTCCATCTAGGTATCTTATATGCAATAAAATTTAAAATGCCTAAATGGGGAATATGGATGAACTGTGGCACGTGTCTTTGGTGCAATATATCCTCCGTCTTGGTCACAATATACTTGTGTCCAGTACCAATATCCACGTGGCTTGCTACAGTTGAGTACCTTAAACCTCCTAGTTATGCATTTGAATTATAGTTTACTTAACTTAGCCCATGTGGTGTAGAATAAAAGGAAAAGATAACTGAATACTAAAACAATTTGCAGGTACAAGCCGCAGTGGCCAGATATGAGGCACTGTTCTGCACTGTTTCTTGAAGGACTATGCACAGGCATGAATAATCTCAATCAGGACAACTGGACTCCGGGTCCAGAATTTAACCCGGGACCTCCCGTATACAGCAGGATACTACATACTCATCCACGCAGTTTGGTATATCTCACAGTAAATAAATAAGCTTGGGTTTTAGTATTGTTGGCTAAAGTGGTCGTACCAGGAAGTGCGTCCGTTTTTAATAACATAAATGCATTTTCTCTTTGCTATCTTTACGTTAATGGTATGAATACGTCGTATCTCGTAAGATAGAGCGATAACAATTTCGTTTATTGTAGGCCAATTACAGGCTTTAGTGACAAGAAGCAGTTCTGTAGCAGCTGTTTATCTACCGACTTCACAGACCGTCTACGATAAACTGACCGTCGTTCTTGTACGTCAGTAATATTGCAGCAGAAACATAATTACATTCAGAAATGTCTGTCAAAATGTCAAAATGTCAAAATGTCACCTGTTATTTTCAGAAAGTTCAAGACTACTCCGCTACACCTGACGATACCCTCAAAAGAGATCGAGTTCGAAACAACCCTATCCTGTTTCCCCCTCTTAATCTTCCAACATTTCGATTTACTAATTTTCATTTACGTTTTTACGTGTTTCTTGAAGTACTTACCGTACCGTTAAAGTCTTTTTAATTTTAAAGACCTCCATGATTGATTTTACAGCACACACTTTGCTTTATAGCTTAAAGCAATGGAATAAATGATTGGTATTAAATAATGTACACCTACCGGTACTAAAATACACGTGCAGAACTACACGTGTAGCATTTCACGGGCGTGTAATAACAGCAGCATCAGCATCAGCAAATAAAAATAAGAATAATAAACTGTTTATGATAATGATAATATATAATTTTTCCTGTACTTAATTAAGCACCGCGCAATAAAGATGTTGAGGTCTAGCTCCACACGGTCTTTATTTCGAAATTGTACGGAGGTAAGCCGTCATTTCCGCTCTCATGCTATTGTAGTATCGAAAATAAAACTTGCTATAATCTTTCTAAAGGCAGAGTGAATCTCTTCATAACTCATTATAAAGGACAGTACTTTGAAAGCTTCCTTGAATATTCACGCGGAACGTATTACGAGCACAATCAGACATGGCGGGTACGACTCGAAACGTACCAGCAACACGTCGGTGCCATGCGGCAACTACTCCGGCACTGCAGCGAGACGGCTCTTTTGACAAGAGACGGTGGGCGAAAGTTGATCCTCCTGTAAAGAGAGTCTTTGTACACCGTTGCCGCATACGACGTTCTTGCGTTTGAACATTAACAAATTTTAGTGTCCAAAAATTCGATGAACTTTTTTCCGGATCGGATTAAGATTATTTTTCCTGCCAGCTGGTTGGACCTTCAAAGGTCGGAATATGCGAGTCATGTTTTTTGTCTCTCTACGTGTATGTTGTACTGTGTGCTCTTACACAGTGTACAGGGATGCTGATAAGTCCTTAGCCCAACCAGAAAGGAAACAAGCTAATGTTTCTGTCAGAATGGAGTGAATTTCCTTCGGACCCTTGCCTTGCAGAAAAAAAAAGACATGATGACAGCTCGCGTCTCGATGTTGTTGAAATCCCGCACGTCCCTGATATGCTTCCGAGCTTGTTTCCTTCCTGGTCGGGCTAAGGACTTATCAGCACCCGGTACTTCATTAGTTTTGTCACTGTATGTTTCCAGTGCACTTAACCTACAAAATTATGGACGGCGTCTGCTGTAAACTTTATCGAGTAAGTTCATAATTTCAAAGCATAATTCGCGTGGTTCCTAAGTTTAACCGAGAAATCTTGGATTCCCAAAGAAATACACAGCAACTCCTTAAAAAAGTATTTGTACAATATCAGAGAAGAAATCTGGGAAAGTATGTAAACCGAATGCGCAACAAAACCTAAGATTTTAAACTGTTATTTGTCGAATGAAAGGAAAAGAACCGCGGAAAGACAAAAGAAATGACGGCACGGCACCGCAATATATCGGCTGACATACACGGCGTGCAATGTTAGTTATCAGCATTTTAGTATGAGAAAACCTGTCCTTCTTAGTGCCTCGCAATAATGACGACTGCAAATCCGATTTAAAATTATAATTACTGTACCATCATTAGTCACATAACCTATATAAAAAAAAAAAACTCCGTGGCCTTAGTCCGCACGCGAACTATACCAACAGAGCGGCCACCGCCGGTCGGCGAAGTTAGTGCCAACTTTTGCGGATAGAGGAGTGTCACGTGGTCAGCGCAACGGGTCCCCACAGCCGTTAATCTCTGTTTTCTAGACCTGGAGCCGCTACTTTTTTCATTC
>Ga0123352_10011737_pt1 | contig 13827 bp, 9 predicted proteins | sample TergutLab28metaG_FD_89700 | JGI IMG/M metagenome (GOLD analysis project Ga0123352, IMG submission 89700) | Labiotermes labralis P1 segment gut microbial communities from Petit-Saut dam, French Guiana - Lab288 P1 | ecosystem: Host-associated > Arthropoda: Insects > Digestive system > Gut ...
CAACTGTTCAAACAGTTACAAATACTTTCACTTCCATCTCAATACATTTTCTCATTACTTGTTTTTTTTTAACAAGAATAGAGACTATTTCAATTCAATTCTGAAATTCATGATTTGAATACACGTTTCAACTACAACTTACATTTACCTTCTACAAACTTAACATCAGTTCATAAAGCAGTACTGTATTCTGGAAGTGAGTTATATAATCACTTACCTTCAAATATTAAAGTATTATAGAATGATACTAAGCTTTTAAAATCCACATTAAAGAGTTACCTTATTGAACATACGTTCTATAGTCTAGATGAATTTTATCAAGCAGCATCCTAATGATTGTGGTTCTTTTTTTTTTGCTTGTATTTTAACTTGACTGTTAATAGCTATAAGATCTTATTTAGTGTGTAACTTAACTCATTATTACTATTCATTGCCTTCTTGTCTGTCTTACTTGTATTTTACTTTTAATTGTTTTATGACTTTTAGGTATTATTGTGACTGTTTCTATATCTGTAAAGATTTAATGGAAGGTGAATAAATATGATATGATATGACATGATATGATATATGATATGATGTGGTATGATATGGTATATGGTATGATGTGGTATGATATGATATATGGTATGATGTGATGTGATGTATGATATGATGTGATATGATATGAATGATATATATGATATGAAACTTTTGAAGACTACGGAAAAGCGAGAAATGGAAGAGTCATGTATAGAGAAAGTGTATGGAAAAGGAAAGACGAGATAGAAGAAGTGAGAGACATTTTTATTTGACGAGATCAAGAGGGTCACTTTGTCAGAATATTCTTTGGCTTCGTCCACTCGTCCTTCTGACAAGACTAATTTAAAAATTAAGACCTTAGATTGGTGAAAGTAGTGTCTTGAGAAAAACGGATGTAGAATTTTGGTTCGCTCGTTCGCGCGTATGTCGGAAAAAAAAATTGGATGCATTTCAGACTCAAGGGATTTTCTTTTATATAAGTCACGTAAAGTTCCAGCTGCTAATCACAAAGAACATATCTTCTCCATCCTTGCAGTACTGCAGTCTGCACAGAGTCACGATGGCGAGGGTAGTGCTGATATTTGTTTTGACGGGGGTTCCGGGTTTAAAACTTCACCAGAAGCTTTTCTGTACTCACTGACGTTCTTCTCGGTCCTTCCACAAAATTCCCTGGGCAGTACCTTAAATTAGGTCATTAACGCTTAATTCCAAATCCCTTTATCCCGCCCTTCGAAGTTCTGCGTTTTGAGCCACTGAAAGTGTCGTTACATAAACAAATTGTTGTGAACACAACAATACAAAATAATAATGTACACAAGAAGACTGCTGTGTTGGACGATTCGGGGATCGATTCCCGGCAGGGGCAAAAATGTTATGCCTTCTCCAAAACGTCCAGACCGCCTCTGGGGTCCCCCTAATCCCCTTTTTGCATGGGTATTGAAGATTTTCCCGGAAGGGGGGGTGGAGAAGGTGGATAAACCGGCCGGAAAGTGAAGCTGACCACTCACCCCAATGTGGTATGAATGCAGCAAATGTTCTGCTCCCCCCTACGACATGCGCCTTCGTGGCCTGGGCCAGACAGCCTTACGTTCACCGTCACAAGAAGAATTCTGTGTAGGCCGTCGTACAGACCTTGACGGAAGAATGTGGGTTCTGAAATATGTTTTTGGCGCCTTTGCAACAGCAGTGACGTTTGCAGTGATGTCATCTGTTGGTTTTACAGCGTGTATCAACGAAATGCTCCACTGTGCGCCGTTACTACAGGTTGTGTAAGAAGTTAAAATTTGAACTGAACTGTCTCCGTACCTGCAGTACCAGTCGTGTGTACACATATTTATTTCTACATATGAGCTGCACCGAAACGATTTTACCGGACAGGTAGTCGAATTGTGAGGGCCAGAAAAGGGAACAGACACCGATAAACGTCGGGCACTTGGTCATTTGGAAGAATCTATTGCCAGTACCCTAACAGCTGATGTCATGCTTTGGAAGGATATATTGCCTGTTACCTAACAGCTGATGTCATGCTTTGAAAGGATCTACTGCCTATTACCTACCAGCTTATGTCATACTTTATTGCCAGTACCCTAACAGCTTATGTCATGCTATGGAAGGATCTACTGCCTGTTACCTAACAGCTGATGTCATGCTTTGAAAGGATCTACTGCCTATTACCTACCAGCTTATGTCATGATTTATTGCCATTACCCTAACAGCTTATGTCATGCTATGGAAGGATCTACTGCCTGTTACCTAACAGCTGATGTCATGCTTTGGAAGGATCTATTGCCTGTTACCTACCAGCTTATGTCATGATTTATTGCCAGTACCCTAACAGCTTACGTCATGATTCTTTTTCAATGAAACTGTTCAGAAACAAACCACCATTACAAAGGCATATATTGTGATGATAACAACTATCCATCTTCAATCAACAACAGCACTTTCAGGCGTTCTTTTGGAAGTAAAAAAAATAATAAACCCTATGTGTATATATATATATATATATATATATATGTGTGTGTGTGTGTGTGTGTGTGTGTGTGTGTATGTATGTATGTATCACGTCCGTTCGTACGTCTGTCCGTCTATAATATACTGCCTGCGACCGAACTGTTTATCGGATTTTCTTACAAATCGGTAGGTCTATAGACGTCCTGCATAAACGTTTGTCCAGTAGGCACAAGTTGCGTGGACAGTCGTACTTTGCTCACAGGAATACATAATATTTTTCGCGCATTATCTAAATTTCTCGCCCAATTTGTATTGAACTGGGCATAACAGTTACGTACGAAATGCTGATCAGCAGTTTATAGGTTGTGTACAAGTCTGTTTAGGGAAGGACGTAACGTCCTTATGGGCGTAAATAAAATGACAGTACAGCATGTATCGCGAAAGTACATGATACATAGTGAGGAAAGGACTTCCTGTTAAATTCGGTTTGCTACCACAACCGTTGGGGCCCGCGGTGGCACAGTGGTTGAGGTGCTGTGCTACAAATCGGAAGGTCGCTGGTTCAATCCCAGCTGGTGTCATTGGAATTTTTCATTGACATAAAATCCTTCAGATCGTAATATGGCCCTGGGGTCGACTCAGTCTCTAACAGAAATGAGTACCAGGAGCATTTCCTGTGGGTAAAGGCTGCCGGTGCGTAAGGCTGACAACCTTACCACCATTCTGTGCCGTTGTCACGAAATCTGGGAACCTTAACTTCCTGGAACCCTCTGGGCCACTCCAGGCCTGTAATGGCACTGATTTACCTTTACCTTTACCACAAACGTTTCACCATTGATGGTAATTAAACTCACAGGCAAGGCGGGGGCTTGGCAGGTTGGTTATGAGGGATGAATTGTAGTGAATATGAAAATAAGGGGTTGGTGCATATTGTAACATTTCTCTTTGTTGATGATCTGGAATAACAGAGGAAAACAACGAAATTCTTCCATCAGGTTAACTTGAATACTGAAATTCAAATCTGGGACTTCAGAATACTGAGCAAGAATGCCAGCTTGTGTACCTTGATATTAAGTCAATTTAATTGTGCCATAATGTGTGCAATAATTAGGGTGTTATGTGTGGCTGAGTTTGTAACTTGGCATGAGAATTGTACTGGTAGGTGCGGCGCTCTGATGGTATGGGCGGTGCACCTATTGTCACTGGAGTCAGCACAACCAATTTGTACAGCTCTTGTTGTTGGTTATTAGCCAAACCATGGGATGACGAATGTAATACACCGTCCGCCCTTGTTTTCTGTACATAGGACAGTGTTAATCATGCCGTCCAGAATTAAAGATCAGAATAAATGACAAGTGACCCAAATAAGTGAAAGTCTGTTGCTGTGTAACAACAATGATGTCACACTAAAATTACACGGGATGGACAAAATACAGTTAATATCTGTAGTACTTGAAGGCAGTTCATGCTTTATGTGGAGATAAAATTATGTGTATTTTTTTATATTCTTACCGTGCATATTACAACGGTCAATATACCCAACGACAAATACACATAATAAGATGCAACTCAAACATAAGCTTTAGAAGACTCCTACATGTTTCGACACGGAGGTGCCATCCTCAGGGATTTACTATTCAGTGGAGTGTAAGCGTAATATATTAATATAAGTAGTATAGTGCCTTATCATTACACTTATGTTACCTAGGTTTTCTGGGGCTTATGCACCTTTGTACTTGCAACACCCTCTGGATGGTACTTAGGTGTCGAAAAGTATAGGAGTTGATTAAGATTTGTGTATGAGTTGCATCTTAGTACGTGCATTCGTTGATGGATATGCTAAAAGTAAGTGGTAGCATGTAGCTACATGTATGTACTTGTACCTTGGAGCAATATATGCAAATTTTTAAGTAGTATTTTTGTATATTGCAAAACAAGAACACAGTAGCCATACGGAATGTTGTCTTTAGCTTTCGGTCTGATGGCATGTGATATTTGGAGAAGGGATAGGAAATAGTGGACCGGCGAAATATATATGAAATACGTCTCGGATATCAACAACTACAAACATGGGGGAGATTAAAGATTTCTTTATTTATTTGAAACAGATTTAATTTTAACACTATCTGTATTTAAGTAGTAAGTTCGTCAAATATAGAATAAAATACAATACAACAAAAATGGGACGTCTTGCAACAGAGATGAACATGGGGATAAAGTTCGTTCTAATTTATTTAGTTGTTGGTGTGAGATTTTGGCAGCACTGAACCAGTCGCCGGAAGTTTACCGTTGGGATAATTCGTTACTCTACAGGTATCGATCATGGCCGTTTTACATGAGATATTACAAGTAAGAACATTTTCTTTTTATCTTGTTTAATTTTCAGCACGTAATACATAATCTGTAATGCCTGCAGTCAAGTTTGGTAACAAATAAGATAAAGTTGAATAGTTTTATCCATTGTTTACCGTTTCATAGCTGTTGTGTTTTGTCCTCTCGACTGTAGGCATTCGTGAGTTCTTTGTAACGAATTACTGTGTGTGTGTGATATCGTGTGTACATTGTTGTAGCAACTGTGTTTTTATATCTTAAGTCTTTTGAAAGAGAATACGATCTTAAAATAGTAAATTCTTACAACTTTACGCTGTTACACTTCCGGATTTTGTAATCACACGATTGGGGCTTTCGCTTCACTAATGTAACAGAGGTTAAATTTCGCAGCCTGAGAGTTGGTATTCATTTATAGCATGAACTCAACATTTAAACGTGAGGTTTGTACATTCCTCACAATTTTCCGACTGCAGAAATAATACGTTTATGATTTTCCTCTAATCAATCACTTATGAAATTGTCCAATATTATTGTGGTATTTTGCCCTCTTATGCGGTAGTAACAGATTTGTAAGACAGTTATTACGGGCAGCTTGAGAATAAGCTTAATGGTGTCTGGGAATTACTGCTTCTTTTTAAGCAGTGAATTAGAATAATTGAGGTGTAATGTAAGTCTTTTTGTTGTAGATAACAGTGAAATTAGGCCTGCGCGTATTCCTATGGTATAATGAGTCATCGATCCCTGTAGTCCCAGATTGTTGGCCAGAGGACTTGTGGCACTGCGTTTGTCTCGTCATCTTGCTGTTAATTGGATTTACGGGCCTACTGTCTGCGTTTTTTATGAAGCGAAGAACGAGAAAGCAAGTACAATTTTATACAAACTCAAAATTTTGTAGCAGTAAAACAGACGTATCAAAATTCCTGCTAGTTGACACTCTGTGTGGTTTATATCTACCATAACCCCAAATTGTTTGAAAAGTAAATATGTCTGTCCTCTGGAATTCAACGCTGTTTAATGTGGCAGAAACATCCCGACGTCTCGTGGGAAAAATCTCTTGAACGGTAGCCATGAAACAACAATACGACCAACTTAAGACATGACGTAATAAAAACTGTCTCGTTTATTTATTTCTGCAGCACATTTTCACAACAAAGAATCATCTTAAGGGCTAAAATACTTTTAAAACACGTAAAGAGTTTTATCTGCAATTACGTTATGGTCATTGACTGAGATCTTATTACAGTGTTTTGAATACATTTTATTTCTTCGCGTATGTTGGTCTGCAGTATCAGTAAACAGCATATGTATAAAATATTCTTGATTTTCCGTGGTGTTCTGAAGTAATAAGCTGGAGGTGGCGTGGGAATGGATGTCGACTGTGTTTGTACGTCATCTTTTTGTTACTGTTGTTGCTACGTTGACGATTCTTTATTCTTTTATTTTATAAATAACAGAGCAGGATGATGAACTTGGAGAAAGATATACATCAGTACAACTGTCGCTACCAGAGCTCAATCCATTCATATTTCTTTTCCACATTTATCACCCCCTCGAATTCAGACAACACAAAATAGAAACAATGATAAATTATCTACAGCTAGTTTTGTAGGCGGCGCTTAGTCATGGACCGGTCACATCTGACGGGACAGTTTATCGCCTCTTCCTCTACATCTAAGCTTTTAGAAAAATATCAACTCATATATATTTCTTACAAGTAACAGTTTTCAGAATGCTATGTATATGCATAAGTGTAGGTATTTACAAACTCTACAGAAACAGAAGTTAATATATATATATATATTTATTTATATATAAGTGTAAATAACGGCAGTGATAAATTCTAAAAAAACACTGCGACTTTATATAACATTCTGGTTTGTGATTATGGTGCATCTTTGTCAGCGCTGATGTAGGCTTGTTCCTTACAGAGCAGGTACAAAAGTCGCCCGATGCAGCAAGAACAAATTGAAGAAGAAAACCCCAGAGTTCGTCGAATTCACCACGCTAAGTTTAACTCGGGCTGGAACACCTTACAGCCCCTACTTAAAGTGAAAGGTCTTCTTATTTAATGTTTTACGAGACTGTATTTGATTTTATTGTTATTATTACATTATCGGTAATTGTTTTTTTTTGAGCTGCGAGTCCAAATTTTGAAAGATAAAGTTTTTGAATATATTTTTCCTCCTCAAAATTCGTAATGTATAATCAGTGATCGTTTTTTTAATTTTTTTATTAACACGACACTGTCAAAGATTTTATATTAATTTATTCGTCACGTTCACAACGACATGTTTCGGCCGGTAATTTACCAAATACAACTGGGTGTTACTAAAAAAGATATATAATGTGCAATTTTAAATAAGTTATTTTCTAAGGTGTTTTATAAAATTTATGGCAATATCAGTTTTCCTTTACCATATTTGTGTGGCTATTATGGATAGAAATTTTTGTCATATAAATTACGGAAAAATATAAAACTTAAGTGATTGCAAGAGTAATTTTTCTTTCTTTATTTACACTAAAACTTTTGCTAAAAACCATATTACTTTTCTTCAAGCTGTAACGTTTGTAAGTGAATTGAAGTTGACTGGTCCGTTGCTAAACGTCTCTTCCTTCCCAGTACAGTCGTTGTGACTTTAATCGGTACAAGACATGCTGACTGCATCAGACGGTTGGCGTCTTGTGTCATTACTTACGTTGCATTACATTAACCCTTTAAACACCAAATTAAATCCCATATGCCATTTGCTGGCATTATTAGGAGCTCACCATATTATCCACATTAGCAGGATAAGGGTTAATACGATAAAACAAGCCAGGCAATGTACGTGTAACATCACATTCAGGCGCGTTCGTGCAACCACTGTTGTAGTGAAAAAGCTGTAAGTATTACATATTCTGAGTGTGTGTATTTAGTCTTAGGTATCCAACATGCAATGTACATATGCCATACTGTCATCTGTGGTCTGCCCGGCTCTACAATATTTTTCTATATTATCTCATAAGAGGCACGGTTTTTAATAAAAAATAGTTACTGGACATGTCATGTGTACTTCGAGATTCTCTACAACTTTTATCTGAAACATTTTTCATTCTAAGAAGAAGTGAGAGAGATATGATCGAAAATGTATATTGGTGACCTTCATGTAAAGTATTTTTCTAGTCCTATTATAATGAAACTCGAATTTTCTAGTCCGATTTTAATGAAACCTGAATTTTCCAGTCCGATTTTAATGAAACCTGAATTTTGTAGTCCGATTTTAATTAAACCTGAATTTTCTAGTCCGATTTTAATTAAACCTGAATTTTCTAGTCCGATTTTAATGAAACCCGAATTTTCTAGTCCGATTTTAATGAAACCTGAATTTTCTAGTTCAATTTTAATGAAACCTGAATTTTCTAGTCCGATTTTAATGAAACCCGAATTTTCTAGTCCGATTTTAATGAAACCTGAATTATCTAGTCCGATTTTAATGAAACCTGAATTTTCTAGTCCGATTTTAATGAAACCTGAATTTTGTAGTCCGTTTTAATGAAACCCGAATTTTCTCGACAGATTTTGGAAAGAAACACACAAATATCGAATTTCATGAAAATCCGTCCAGTGGAAGCCGAGTTGTTCCGTGCGGACAGACAGACGGACATACATGACGAAGCTAATAGTCGCCTATCGCAATTTTGCGAACGCGCGTAAACACATTCAATATAAATGTATATTCTTACTTTGTGAGGATAATAGACCTGAGCATGACGAAGATCGGTCGAAACATATTGCTTGAATCATATATTTTGCCAGAAATACACAGATAGTACTAATTTGTAAGCGAGACAATTTCTTAATTATTTGTCAGTTAATTGTATGGATTTATTTCCTAATATTTGGTGTGTTGTAAATTATAGTACAGATGAAATAGGCCAACACTGCTGTCTGGAATTCGGTTTTGGGCCCTCGGAATGTGGCTTGCGGAGCAACGATTGAAGAGTCAGAGTCGCAAAATTATATACATTTCAGATAAATTTATTTAAATTTTTCTCTTAAAACCTTCTGTTCAATGCCTACCGCGGATGTTTTCCCCTCTAATAAAGCGGCTGGTGTGTTTAGCATACCACTCAATTCCATCTAGTGACAGGATTAAGAATACTTGGAGCCACAACTCATCTCCCCTATACGCTTTAATGGCATGTTGCTTCTCAGGGACAATCGTTCTTATATCTTGTTCTAAATACTGTGTGTAGTCTTTAATAAACATGTGTCGAACTGTATATCACACATCACAGAGTTGCTGATTTTAGTTGCGGCGAACTTCCCTTCTGTTGACGTAAAAACGATTGTTATTTTTACTGGACATTTCATTTGGCAACTTGGCAAAATTCGGTGACAACTTGTATTTGTGACAGCGTCCGCGCGGATGGCAAAACATAGTGATACGCAGAAATGACTGATGTCTTGGCTAGTGATTACAGGCAATGTCGGACCTGGAGGTCACCGGAAATTATAATCCTAAGTGAACTGCCGGAGAATACAGTTTTTTTTTCAGGGTGTTGGGGAAAATATTTGTACCTAAGAGGGAGAGAGTGACACGAGGAAATCCACGCCAAGATCGAATATAAGAGCCGAGTTTCTTTCTCCTTTGCTGAATTCTTCCATTGCGTGATTTTTGTTCGTCTTTGCAAGCTCAGTTGTTGCGAACAGACGTAATATTGAGGCGCGTTAGTGCAGCCATTGTTACAGTGGAATATCAATAATTATTGCACATCCTGAGTGTGTGTTTGTAGCCTTTGTTATCTAACACGCAAAGCGCATGCCCCTATTATATTGTCATGTGTCGCCTGCGTGGCTGTACCATGTTTTCCCACATTATGTCATATACGGCTGTTCTTATTCTCTCCACAACTTTCGCCCGAAATATTTCTCATTCTAAGAAGAACTGAACGAGCTGTCATAAATGTGTATCGGTCTTCATGTAACGTACCCGTTATTATTATCAGATTTTAACCAGCCTTGAATTTTCCCGACATATTTTCGAAGAATACATACAAATTTCATGAAAATTCGTTAAGTGGGAGCAGAGTTGTCGCATGAAGACAGACGGACGGGCGGCCTCCAGTATGGAGGGTAGCTGCGAATATATTGAATAGGTAGTGGCGGACAGCCGACAAGGCGTGGTCCTCCAGGTTGGGGGTTTGAGCGAGGTGCTAAACACTCCTTACCGTGAACACAGGCCTCGTACTAAAGGGATACATGTGCTTGGGCCTGGAATAATCCTTTGGCACGACCTAGATCTTCAGGAAGTTGGGTTGGAGGGGGTTGCATACACTGGATTGATCTGCCTCAGGATAGGCACAGATGGTGGGCACTTGTCAATGCGATAATGAACCTTCGGGTTCCATAAAATGCGGGGAATTTCTTGACCAACTGAGAACCGGTTAGCTTCTCCAGGAGGACTGTTCTGCATGGAGTGAGTAAGTAAGTAAGTAAGTAAATTTCTTCTGATGACGTATGTTCACTGCAAATGGTAGGCTGATCAAACGTGATAAATATTTTGTGAAGAAGTTAGCAAATCATTACGTAACATTTTAAAGCATTGTGTGTGTTTAGATAATGCATACAAATTCATTCCTACTTCACAGTAAACACACTTCTTCTGCATTACAAAGTTCTACCTGCGTACAGACTTAAACCCTTAAAGTAACAGCGAGCTATATATATATGCCAGTTACTGGTTTGTGGAATATGACGACGTGTAGTCTGGTATTTTATATCAGTATTTTGGAAAGGCAGACGTAGGTCTGCGTCCTCTGGCTTGCTGATATTGTGGGTTGAATCCCGCCGGGGGCATGAATGTCTGTCTGTTGTGGGTGTTGCGAGTTGTCAGGTAGAGGTCTCTGGGACGAGCTGATCACTCGTCCAGAGGAGTCTTACCGAGTGCGGTGCGTCTTTGTGTGTGTTCTAGGAACCTCAGAATGAGGAGGTCATGGCCCGCTTTGGACCGCAGCACCTCAGGAAATAAATTTGGACGAACATTCAGACACGATCCCCATTTTGGAATAGTAATATTACATGTAACTTAAAGATGGAAATACTTTCCTTGGCTGTGACGTAGCTCAGGCCGTTATTCCCCTGTCTCTCCCCAGCGAGAATCGAGGTCAATCCCGGGCCAGTCCACATGTACCTTACGGTGTAGCTGGGACCATTTTTTACTCCAAGTACTCCGTTTTTTCCCTGTCAGTATCATTCCAATTCTCCATACCCATTCATGTGTCACAAATGCTATACGAGGTAAAATCTTATAAATTTACAGCGATTTTAAACCCTCCAATGACGGTGGTTTTCAAATTCCATCTACTGCACAGGGCGGAGTGGCTTTAAATTGATAGTACCCTTCAATGCATTCACGACCGTGCGGTGCACCGAGTTCGGAAAAATGAGAAGAAGTAACGGTCCGCACATTGCATCGAGGCTTGAATTAAAAGTTAAAATAACAAAGGTGTTCCCCCTACATCGCGATAACGTTCCGCCCAATCTGCAGGCGCCACATCTCAAAAGGCAGCATTTTTTATATGTTGGCTTAAATATAAGGAAATCGAATGCTTAGTCATGCGTTTCTTGGGTTCGCTATCTGAGCAATGCTGTCGGAGTTGCCAGGGCGCGAGACGAGTACGTTGCCGATTCTGGCAAGACTACAGAACAGAGTAGCAGACAAAAGATACGCTCCTATGCCGTTTATTTTTGGACGCTTCGATGTGCCGCCCGTTATAGGCAGGCCTCTGGGTGACCAGTGAGCCTTTTTTTAAAAGTCCAGGGTTGTTATTCATTACCGGCTGCGACTCAAACGTACTGCTTATTGTAAAGGGTACTGACATTTCAGAGATGTACTCATATTTTTGATAAGTAAAACATACTACACACATGTACAATTTATATGGGAGAAATATATATGTAACTGATTTCAGGGTAATAATTAAGGGAACGCGGGGGAAAAGGAACTACCTACAGAAGCTGCTGTTGTCTTAGTCAAGACCTTCCCCCAACTTGTTTGCGACACCGAGGTTAGTGGTCTTGTCTGCAAAGCTCCGTCACTGGTCAATGTACTGACATTAGCCAGATTAATCCATTCCATATTCTCACAGCATATTTAGTGCTCTTGTTAATTATATCTCTCTACCTATGCTTATTTCTCCTAAGTTCACTTTTTGTTACGGTTCTTTTCGACCATTATTTCTCCACTTATAATCTCTCCCTTGCGTGTTACGTGCTTCACATATATTTTGCATATTAATACTATCTTCTGAAGCTCATAAATAATCGTATTCTTCTTTTTTTAATTCTTAGTTGCCCTTCAGGCGTTGGGTAAAACTTACAAATCATGCAGCTCTTAATTACGCAATTTTCTTCCACCGTCCTGTCAGTTTCTCCCCCTTATAACCTAACATTCTTTTTGGTACCCTATTCTCAAACACCCTCGTTCCGCGTTTTTGCATTGACACGAAAAATCCAATTATCACACCCGTGAAGAACAACACATGGGGTTGTAGCTGTCTTGTGATATATTTTATGTGTGACATGGAAACACAAAACTTAATGCGGCGGAGTATAGAACGGCCCTAGAATTGTATGCTAGATGATGGTATCTATTAGCAAAGTAAATAGCTACATGTTTCGGCGTAAAGCGGCCATCTTCAGGTTATCACAATTACAATTTTGCTCAAAGAGTGTCATATATATGTCTATAAAACTACATGTTGTAATTGCAATTGTAATAATCTGAAGATGGCCGCTTTAGGCCGAAACATGTAGTTATTTATTTTGCTAATAAATACCATCATCTAACATACAATTATAGTTGTGTTTTCTGACTGAAATTAACTCACCATTAGTCTTTCAACACACAACGGGGATGGCACACCTTAGAACAGTCCTAGAATTTGGTATTACTGTTCTTTACTTGATTAGTTTAGTTTTGAGTTGCTGCTGGCGTAGCTAAGTATTTGAACTTGGTTAATTTTGTAAAGGAAATATTTCGGCCCAAGAAATTTGAAGTAACAAAAACGACTAATTAAATCCTAAGCAGCAGCTTTATAGCCTATGTTTTTTGATTCACTTATCGGGCTGGTTAACCAGATGAAGATTCTTGAGGAATGGCGCTGCAGAAAGACAAAACACAGAATATTTGATGGACACCTTCACTAGAAACGCTCCTTGTGAGCGATGTGATTGTCATATCACAGGGTCCCGTAGGAATTACTTACTGGGATGTGAAGTTAGCCGAACTTTCTCACTAGGGTATCCAACTGCAAGTTTCATATTTGCGCTTAAGAACCAACGGATGGCATTAAAGAAGCGGTTTGCGGCGGCTCGATTATTCAGCGACCTGGCCTTAGTCTGGGCGGATTCGCTTTCTTGTAGCTTCGATTTATTGATATTAAAGAATGTTAGTTTTGATACCATGGCTGGTAGAAATTGACAGTCATTTCGGAAGAATACACTGACCCCATTTTATAACCAGAAGATGGAAGTAATGCGTGCCTTCTTCTATGTAATATTGAAGGATTTAATTATATGTGAAAAATGAAATATGTATACAGGCATAAAAAAATGTCATCATGTGCGTACAGTGTAATTTAAAATGAGTAGACAGACTTCTGCTTGTGGGTCAGACAGTTGCTGCTGAAATACAAAGATAAATGGCTTTCTCAAATTTGGCAGTATACACGAGAAATAACTGAAGAATAAAAAACCAACTAGATGCCACTTACTATTTTATTGTACTTCTTATAGGCTTAACATGTTTCGGGCATTACTATGCCCATCATCAGGAGCTCGCCACTATGATGCTGATTATCACATTGGTCGTTTCGTTCTTGGTTTGCTGTAGGTTGGAGGTTAGGTGCGGTTAGGCTGGAGTAGTGTCCGGGCTGTAGGATAAAGCACAACTTTAGCCTGCAGCCCGGACACTACTCCAGCCTAACTGCACCTAACTTCCAACCTACAGCAAACCAAGAACGAAACGACCAATGTGGTTA
>Ga0123352_10011739_pt1 | contig 13825 bp, 10 predicted proteins | sample TergutLab28metaG_FD_89700 | JGI IMG/M metagenome (GOLD analysis project Ga0123352, IMG submission 89700) | Labiotermes labralis P1 segment gut microbial communities from Petit-Saut dam, French Guiana - Lab288 P1 | ecosystem: Host-associated > Arthropoda: Insects > Digestive system > Gut ...
CTTCTAATGTCTTGATCACCCACCCTATTCTCCGGATCTGGCCCCGTCGGACTACCACCTTTTCCTTGGACTGAAAAAAAAACAATTGAAAGGTCGTCATTTTTCGTCTGACGCGGTCATTGCTGCCGCGGAGACCTGGTTGGACGGATAACCATCTGATTTTTTTTTTGAGTGGCTTACAAAAGTTAGAGCTACGGACTAAGAAGTGTATTGGGCTTCGTGGGGAGTATGTTGAATAAATCCCGAGTTTGGTCGCTGTAGCTTGTTTTCTTCTGGTCTGGCTAAGGTCTTATCAGCACCCCCTCGTATGTATGTATGTATGTATGTATGTATGTATGTATGTATGTATGTATGTATGTATATATATATATATATTTTATATATATATGTAATTGGGATGGGAAAGGCACATCTTGTGTTGTAATAATAGTGAAATGACTTGGGCGCGAGAAGCAAAAACTACATACCGAAGTTTTGCGGAGGGCCTCTGTGGAGACAATAATATGAGAGGCCAAGAGAAAAAAACTTATTGACTGGGGGGTGAACACAGAAAATTGTAATCTATTTTTTCACTCTACTTCCCCTTGATTACATTTCAATCTAACTTCCAGCAAAACTTGTCCTCAGTCTTAGTTCTTTTATATTTTTTTTTTGCAAGAAATACTTAAAATGAAACCAAAGGGGGAAGAGAGGTTCTAACGGTTCTAACGGTTCTAACGGTTCAACCCGCGCGTTTCACACCCGAAACGACTGAATGGGGGTTTATACCGACTTTTGGGGGGGTAAATTTTTATCCGTATGGATTCACTTTAGTACCATTTTAGGCGACACTTACTTTCAGCTTACTTTTCCAGAAGAGAAGGAATGGGTCTCAATACATATGTATTTTTTTATACAAATGCGTTCCACAAATTCTGTTTGAGAAAGTGCCCGTTTATTTATATTCAACTGGGAGTCGACAGACCACAGTCGGCACTGTGACTTTGCTACGGGATGCCTACCGAGGAGTTGTGCGATTCCTAGAAGTGGTCAGATATTTAATCTGTTCTCCGAATCCTCCATACCGATACTGGAGTCCATCCAGCTTCCCGCCCTGTGGTGTCGGGGCTCTTCCCACGGGGAAAAGATGCTGGTGAATGAAACTGACGACTCACCGCCTTCCAGTTCCAGGCTTAAGAATGCGTGGAGCTATACCTCAGTTCCACCATATGCCTTCCTGACGTTTACAGACTTAAGTTCACTTTCACCTTTTCTACTGTTAAAAGGAAGCTAATCGACTTGCCTATGCAGCATCATGTGTGTTGTCTGTACGCAGAGCGAACATCAAGGCACTGAGACTTTGAATGCAGCTAGCACTTGTTTGTTCTGTCATTGCAAAATTTTGAATTACCGTGGAGGTTTTACGGGGATATTTCCGTGGAAAGATAGTGATATAAAAAAAAAGAACAGAGGGAGATGGGCTGAAAACGATAATGAGAACGAATAAAGGAAAAGAAGATTTTGACAAGACAATGCGATTTTTTTTTAATATTTTGCTGACCGTTTATGTCAGTAAAATCTTAGTAATGAACCAACTTAATGCACAAATTCTTGTTTTATAATAAGTTTATTATATGCCTCTACATGTTTCGAGCAATATACTTATTGTAAAACAAGAATTTGTGCATTAAGTTGGTTCATTACTAAGAAGAACGATTTTTTTTCGATCGCGCTAAGACCAGATGAATTGCCATATTGTAAATTCTTGTTATGGACCCAAGAATGGTTACAGAAAGGAATCTCTTGAAAGCTCCAAAACAAACAACCTGAAGGTCGCAGAAGGTTGTTGTTAGTTTGAAGGCCAAATTACAAACTGTCATTGGCATCTCGGCGGTGCCGAGTGTACAGTAGCTGCAGAACTGTCCATAGTAACAACTGGACCTAGGTAATAACTAAAACAGTCCCCCGTTCAGACCCTGAGAACACAATTATCATTGTTAGTATAATTGAGCGGGGAGAAACAGGAGGGTGCGATGTGGCAGGACTGGAGAGAAGGAGAAACCGAAAAGGATGGAGCCGAAAAGCAGATGAGGAGAAGAATAACAGAAAATATTAAAAATAAGCATAGCAGAATGCATGGAGAGGTAGTGTAAAACGAGAGAAAAGGGACGAAAGAAAGATGGGAAAGGCGGGAACAAGAAGAGGATAATGGAGAAAGATAAATTATAAGAACATAAAGGAAGACGGAATGTTGTAAAGAACATGAGAATAAGGTGGTGATAGTGATGCTGTAATGGTAGCAGTATTGCGACGGAGATGATACTACGAAGTTGCCATGCCCAAAAACCAATATCGCCACAGAAAGAACGTCGTGTCTTATGGCCTGACCAAAGGATCAGCTGTGGATGACGCACACTGCCACGACATTAGCATGCTGCCTAGAATGTATAAGCTGTTTTCTCCAGTAAGGAGTTTCGTGACGCTTACTTTACATCAGGTATTGTTGGGATGGTGAGGTGGACGTGGTATTGTTGGGATGGTGAGGTGGACGTGGTATTTTCCGTCTGTAGTGGAAATAAGTACTCTACTTATATGGGACGATAATATTAAAATTTATGTTGAGGATGTTGATGGCATTTATCTAGCTCCTGACATGTTCCATTCGGAGAGTGCTACGAACACATTATTGGGTGTTAATTTTGATGTTCATGTGACCGTCCATCCTTAATATGAAATGACGTGTGAGACCAACTAGATGCATCAAATTATGGTTTATTAATAGTCCATTAGCTCAACATGTTTCGGACATCATTACGCCCATCTTCAGGAGCGCTATGCCGTATGTTACTGCATATGGTTTTCAGCACTAGATGTGCTGGCTGGAGTCTTGGGAAGCCGGGGAGCAGGCCGTGTGCACTGTGTATAGGATGTTATTCGACTCTACACAGTGCACACGGCATGCTTCCCGGCTTCCCAAGACTCCAGCCAGCACATCCAGTGCTGAAAACCATGTGTAGTAATATACGGTCTAGCGCTTCTGAAGATGGGCGTAATGATGCCCGAGACATGTTGAGCTAAAGGATTATTAATAAAACATAATTTGAAGAATAAAAGAACAACTTGATGTCACTTGCTATTTTATTTCACTTCTTATGTTCCTTCTTATGTTTCGGACATTAATATATCCATCATCAGGAGCTTGCGACTTTTCTGTTGAATTACCACATCGGTCGTATTGTTCTCGGTTCGTTGTGTGTTGGAGATTTGGTGTGGTTGGGTTTGAGTGGTGTCCGTGTTGCAGGCTGAAGCAGCACTTCAGCATGCATCACGGACATATAATGTATGTATGTTGCTAGGACTGCTCTAGTCAAAAGGGTCACTGCATGCGAAACGGTCTGCAGCATCAGTAACAGCGCCTGCGCAGTAAAAATCAACTGCAAGAACTTTCAGATCAACCTCTTGGTTCCCGCATTCGTTCTTTCCGTAGCCATATTATATTTCATTGTTTCGGATCAAAATTGAATTCTCTTAACAAACGCTGGCACAGACCCCCACCCCACCCCCCTTACCAAAACTGTATAAAATTCCAATAAGTAATTTCGCAGACGAAACGTGTGCGGACGGAAATGGAAAAAAAAAACCTACACATTAAGCCTTCGTTTTATGAAAGGGACATTTCAGTACAGTGATCGCTCATGGGATTGACGTCTGGCGTTCAATTCCCGGCAAGAACACGATTACTTCCCGTCATTGCGTCCTGTTCAGCTGTTAGACACATCCAGCCTCATGTCCGGTGAAAAGTGGAGACATTTTCACTTGTTGTAAAGCGGACTTTTGGTAAAGTTAATTACTGTTACCTCTGTAGTGGCTAGAATGACAATACATGCAGCTATATCTCTATCCCCAGCAGACCTTCAGGGTCTGCACCAGGGACCGCAACTTTTACGGATACAGAGTGATCACTAACCACTTTTAGTAGGCAGGTCATAGGCCTGTGTTTGGTCACCAAGTAACATTACAGAAAAAACAGTCATTATTTTGTTCGATGACTCATTCTTGACAAATACGTGTTCAACGCTGACTTGAGTCTGAACTGTGGTAAGTGAGATTACGAGAGTCAGAGTATGACTGAGGAAATCAGACTTACGGGAGAAAGTCCTTCAAGAAATGAACATCAGAACGACAATAATAGCTACTGAATTATGAAAATACTACCTTAGGAAAAATAAGTATCTGAAATCTTGACTTATGGCAGAACTTTTCTAAAAATAAAACACGTTCCAGAACATTATCGATGCATATTCATTTTTAAAATCTTGCTGGTTTTTATTTTTATCATTTGTTTTTTGAATCTGTTTATTGACCTGGAAAGTTTTGGATTGTGCTGCAGAGTGATGGAGAAGATCAGATGGACCGATCGTGTGAGAAATGAAAAAGTGTTACACAGAGTCAAGGAAGACAGAAATATGGTACCTGCAATATACAGTAGGAAGGCTAACTGGATTGGCCACATATTGCGTCGGAACTGCTTTCTAAAACACGTTACTGAAGGAAGGATAGAGGGAATGAAAAAAGTGGCGGGAAGACGAGGAAGAAGGCGTTATCAGATATTGAATGACCATGAGGAACAGATAGGATACTGCAAATTGAAATAGGAAGCCCTAGATTGCACTCTGTGAGGAATTCGCTTTGGAAGAGGCTATGGAAGACAGGCTACTAAATGAATGCTCTCAGTAACTGTGACTAGGATCCAGGGACTGGGTGGTAGTGAATGAATTTGAAATGTTGTGAACAAAGTCGGTCGCGGCCTAATTTAAGGTAGTTGCTTGGGACTGAATGATACGATAAACATAGGGATAGTCAGTGCCCCAGCCCAGAGTCGATCCCATACTTCTCGTACATAAATCAGTGGCGTTACCACTTGGTCCTACTTCATCTGTCGAACGGAATGTTAAAACATGATTCATCGTGGAACAGTTTGGAGAAAATTAATGCAAGAATCAGACCCATGGAATGTAACTTAAAGGCAGTAAAAAGGTAAAGGTAAAGTGATCCCGTTACAGGCCCGGTGTGGCCCAGAGGGTGGGTAGAGGTATAGCTCTATTCTTCCATGACCGCGGCACTAGAAGGGGGTGAGTGGTCAGCGGCACGCCCCGGCCGCACTTTACTCCCGGGAAAGACCCGGTACCCATTTTACAGGAGACTGGGTGGACCCCAGGGCCGGTCTGGATGGGCGGAAAATCTCGTCCCACCGGGATTCGATCCCGGATCGTCCAGCCCATAGTCAGTCGCTATACCGACTGAGCTACCGGGCCCACAATTTAAAGACAGTACTTTTTATTTTATGAGAATGAGTGAAAAGATTTGAGTGATGGAATCTTATTTATGTTAGCCGTTTCTTAATGACAGTGATTAATGGAAACTTACTTAACGACAGTTCGTTCAGAATCTGACTTAGAATTCATTATAGCAGTTCGTCTTGTGGAGATAAAATAAAATAAACCAAACAAAATAAAGTAAAGTAAAAAGGGACTAATTGTAGAGACTGGAAGGAATTCTTGTAATGTGTGTGATTAATTTCGTCTGTGATTTCAACCCACTCGGAGTAAGGTCTCTGTGACTCCATGACTACAAAGACTGTATCCGAAATACTGCAACGACATTTAAACTTAATCATCAATTTCCACACATGGCGTGCATGTCGCAGTTTAACAATGTTCCTGGAGACACGAACATGCATTGCTGGAGCGGGTCCTACGAGGTTCTACAAGATCACTCTTTGTAACTTCGTTGCCCCGACATGCTTAGTCTGGTAGGGGATCCTCTTTTGGGAAACGGGTGTGGTTCACCGAATCACATTTAGTTTTAGTGATTTTTTTAATTTATGTTTTATTTATTCATTGTATTCTTGATATAAAGAAATGGAGTGCTATATCCAATTAAACATCTAGATCATTTTCTAGGAAACTGACACAGTCACTTCTCTGTACTCCTACCTACACCACACTCGTAGGCGACTGACTTCCTTACTGGATTGCTAGCGTCTGTTATCAGCTCCTAACCGTTTCGCCGTTTATATCTGTCCCCTCCTACCTATCACCAACGTTTCTGAATATACGTTGACAGATTAAACCCAAAACGTACGGCTATGAACCGTCCGTAACTGACGCCAGCAAACCTAAGAAACAAATATATAAAAAAAAATGTTAGGCTTCAAGGTGTACGCCAGTGCAGTTCACTATTTCAGTGTGCCCTGTAACGTGTGGTCTTTCCCGGGGGTAAAGTGCGGCCGGAGCGTGCTGCTGACCACTCACCCCCTTCTAGTGCCGCGGTCATGGAAGAGTAGAGCTATACCTCTACCCACCCTCTGGGCCACACCGGGACTGTAACGGGATCACTTTACCTTTACCTGTAACTTGTACAACAGGCGACATGGAGTAATGCGAGTTAAGTGTAAATTTTAAGTTGGAGGGCACTGCTTGAAATAAATAAACAAACAGAAATGCTAAAAAAAAGCGCAAAATAAGATGTAAGAAGAGTAGGACAGATAGAATAAAGAAACAAATGTAACGTAAAGAAGAAGGGAGGAGAGAACGCGACAGAATCATAAACCCAACATAAGTGCAGGGAGAGCTGTCGATAGATCGTGAGTGAAAATATCCAAAAGAAACACCGTTGAAGGGATATGCGTCAGGTTTTGTCGTGCGTCGCATAAACAAAGGAAGAGCGCGAAGACTAGATCGATTGCTCACACTACAACAATGGGTTGTTATATTTATCAGGAACAATATAACAACCAAAATGTGTGACATCAGACATACGCCTATATTTCATAGACAAGAAATGTCAAGATGTCCCAGAACATGATCACAACCAGGGATCGTGTTATGTTAAACCATGTTAGGTTACACACCAACGTAATGGCAGTGTACTCAGGAGCGTGAGGCTGGACTTCAGGTTACTGTAGGCTTTCTGATGGAGATTATAAGGCATCGCAGGTGGAGAAACCGGAGCACCACTATGAAATCACGTGCGTAGCTTGTTACTTGTGGCCGGTGGCACAGTAAATAGATCGATCCTGGGAGCGCGTCTACCGGTGGCTGGCTGTGAGAAATGCATGTAAATACATATAAGCGCTTATTTTAGTTGTTACACCGTGCATGTTGTCGAGTTACTCAGTTATTATACCAACTACTGTACATATATAAAATGTATAAAATTTACACATTAAAACATTAGAACATTAAAAAGGCTCCAACATGTTTCGGTCCTAGGACCATCATCAGGGAGCCACATCGTCCTTGCTAAAGTCACACTATAAAAAGTCACATTAATTTCGCTGTACCAGTTGGGTATTGTGGCAGCATGCCGTGTTACGTTGCGAAGAGCAACATAACATTAAAATAAAGGCCGATGAGATAAGTGGGCATGAAACGCACACAAGGCAGATGAAAGATGCATATAAAATTGTAACTGATAAACCTGAAGAGAAGAGTCCACTCGAAACACTACATGTACAAAGGAGGATAATATTAAAATGAATCTTAAGGAACTGCAGTGTGAAGTTGTCTAGATTTGTATGGTTAATTCTCTTAAGAACAGGGTGAATAACCTTCTGGTTCCACAAAATTCGCGGAGTTCCTTACCCAGCACAGATGCCATCTGCGCGTCGGTAATGACTTATATCCAAGGATCATATCAAGTGTTGTAACTTTCATGCGGATTATCCAATATGTCTAAATCCAGGGTGCGAGTACGAGTAAAATCAAGATGTATGACACCGGTGGCTACTGTGCAAAGTACATGGACAGATTGTGCAAATCGTTACGCAAGCAGCCCAGTGAACTTGCGTGACGCTTTCCACAAACCTGACTATATACAGAGGGTTATAAGAGGAATATTCCATGCTTCCGGACAACGTTCCTTAGGTTAATTTACATAGATATAACTAAATATACCTATGTGTATATCGGAAGTTTAACAGCGATGGAGTTAATAACGCGAGTAATTTTGCTCCTGATGCGGTTCCCCGTAATGCACCTGCTTAACACGATGTGTTAACCGTTCACGGCGCAGGTCTATCCTTGAGCCGATAGTAAAGCCCAGACCTGCGGAGGCGAGTGTGCAATACAAAGTACTTGGAATCCTAAGGACGATCTTATAAAAATAGTACTTGTTTTTCCAGCTTAATGTCGGCATGTCACTCAAATTGTAATCGTATGTTAAGTACAGGTGTTAAAATTACAGAAACTACAAATTCCTCATTTTAATATGCATTTAGTAATCAATAAATGTATATAACACCTCTCATTATTTGGAAAACTTATCTCTTCATTATCTCCTTAACCGTTCAGTTTAAATGTAATTTAACCGAAGGACAGTTGATCCTAAGTATGGCAGATTCCTCATGGTACACCTTGTATACGTATTACTATTTTGAAGTAAACGTAAGAGCGGTGTCTTTTGCTACCCAGCAAATGCAGATCTATATGCTACAGCCCCGAATGAACCATGATATATAAGGTGTGAATGTAGCAGCCAGTCCATATTAAAGAATGTCTTGTTCGGTTATGCCTGTGTGTGGGTGTGTGTTGATGTGAGGCAGCAATATCCGTGCGTAGAAAACCCGAACCCTTTCGCCGCTTGGAGCAATATATGAGTGGATGTCAGTCCAAGTCATGATGTACGGACTCTAGTGATGTGTTCTCATATGACTCTGGAATATGAATATCTGAACCCTTGATTGACCGTTCGTAATGCTCTGCAGGACAAAACTGCCAAGCTCTGATCATAACTGGTTATAAACTGGAAATGGAGGCAGTAACCAACTCCGAAACGCCGGTAGGTATGTTCCAATTGACACGGTGTCTTATCCCAGAACACTCAGATCTTCAACACTGACACCTTAAGACCCAGCGGTTACTGCATATATGTGACGCCAGATTTAATGTTCGAGAATTCCACATTTTGCCCACAGAACATATTTATGCTATTTTATGCATCTCAAGCAGCGATTATTTGCTTGCACAAAATTGTAAGTCTGGTTTTTATTACTGAGATGGATTATCTCTGCTGCGCGTTACAAAATGAATCTTTAAATATAATTAAGGATAAATTTAGTCTGTAAGGGGTTAATGAGCTTTATGCTGTTCCCGTAGAGTTCCATCTTATTCTCAAGATAAGCACGGGCTAGTTCCTTGTACAAGGTTAATCTGCTGATCTTTGTGAAGGAGACTCAGCTTTTTCGCTGTCATGTAGGAACCTAACCGTCAGTTTTATGTTTAAAAGGTCCGATTAAGACGGAAACACTCTTAGATTCAACACCCTGTATTATAAACTGCTTAACTCAGTCGATTAAAACGTGATGACTGAACCGTCAAGTCCCGCAACAGTGAATGTACTCATTTACATAGTCTGAAATGTGACGCTGTGTAGTTCGGCAATCTGAAACATATTTCTGCATTTTTCTTCTCTTTATTAATGCTTCCATTTATTCTCCATTATTCTGTCTTACGTATTTGTTTACCACCCTACTTCCTTATTTCTTCCTGTTTTCCTTGCTGTCCCACTTAGTTTCGTTGTAGGAGAAATTATTTGCTTCATCCTTGTATCTTCGGCTCTATTAATCTAATTAATCTAATCTAATCTAATCTAATCTAATTACTCAGCCAATCAAGAAATTTCAGCGCTTTTAAGGCATCGTGTTCCCAAGTTAAGAAGCTGGAATTGTAAGGTGGTATATCTTAGTTGACCACGCAAACGATTACTGGTTAGTATAATCGGCGTTTACGGGACTTACCGATTAATCATAAAGGCCCACCTAAAATAATCTGTCGCAAGATAAATAAATCTCGCTTAATGTGGATCAATTTTGCATTTGTGAAAGTCACGTCGGCTTTGGTCACATCAGTCAATGTTCAAGGAATACCATTTCAAGGCCTCCCCATAAATAATGAACGAACAAGGTGCAGCGCTCCGAACAGAGTGACCCAGGTATGGTGTCCTTTTGTGGACACACGCTTGTCTCGGGGAAGTTACAATTTACAGTAGGCACTTGAATGGTCCATTACGATGAAGTTGCTCTAAATCATGCGCAACGCCTGTTGAACAGGCCTACTGCCTAACATTAGTTTGTTCGCAAGAAGGTAAATACAACTGTAAATTAGGTAAGAGTTCATAACTCCAAGCGTCGTTTCGCGTGCTTTCAGTTTGATATAAATAGTATTCTAACTTTAATTTCATATCTGTTCATATTTTTACATTACATATCGTCCAAAGACTAAATGGCTGAACTGGAATGTTTGTGGTAAAAGCTGTCGCGGCCTAATTTAAGGTACTCCGTTGGTATTTCTCTGGAGGGGATGAGAGAAACTACAAAGACGTTAGGGTCCTGGACGAGGTTCGAAACTGACACGTCTACAAACAAGTCCAACCTGCTCGCTGTTATTATTATTATTATTATTAATGTTGTTTTGAGGTCAAAAATACTAGGAGAACTACTTAATTTTAACCCCTACATGATACTACAATAAACAACAACAACAGCGATGAATTTATCATCACTAAGGTACTTCACGATTAGGCCTATGACTTCAAGCCATATATTTTAACAAGGATCGATGAATTACATTCCATTCATGCTAAATAATTATCAATATGCAAGTTTATTACAATTACCAGTAGAAAAGCTGTTGCTAATTTGAATAAATCTGTATTATGGACTAACGAATCGAAAAAGGTTTGGACTAAAGGAAAGTTCATAAAAGGACACAGGGCTACTAGTAGCTTTTCTTCTCTGCTTACAGAATGCTCCAATATCACATAAGGGAAGATGTGTTCCTTTCGTTTATTGCACTTTAAACAGAATTTATTAAAAAATTACTTCATTTTAGAGTGATTTCATAATTAACGTTGTTTCTGATTATCATCTGTTCCTCCCTTTTTCACTGCTGCGGTATAGGCTTTAGAAAACAATTTATGGTGATTACATTACAATGAGCCGATCCAGAGGGCCGCGTGGTCGAAGGCGTGGGTCTTCGGCCGCTCGCTTACGGGGATTGTGGGTTCGAATCCCGCCGGGGACATGGATATCTGTCTTGTGAGTGTTGTGCGTTGTCAGGTAGAGGTCTTTGCGTCGGGTTGATAACTCGTCCAAAGGAGTCCTATCGAGTGCGTGTCTGAGGGTAATCGTGAAGCCTCGGTAAAGAGGAGGCTTTGGCCCTCTAGCGGCTGTCGAGCTATGGGGGGGGGGGACACATTAAAATGTAATGTGTAATGACCATAAAGAAGGTACGATTCATTATAATACTTTCCGAGAAGGCGAGTCTTTCTGAAGTTCACGCATGCGCATTACACACAAATATAGGAGCAGGGGCCAAGTGTATTACTTGGTTAGCAGGGTGGCTGATTTTAATTTGGATCGAACGAGCCTTCCGTAGATTAGCGTACCTATTAAAACCATCAGCAACGGGACTCCGCAGTATTTTTAGACTGATACATGCCACTGACAAATTCTTGTGTCTTCTTTACAGTGGTCGGACCCTAATTTATGACGTTCACGGCTTTTATAATAGTTTTATTTCCATCTTTGAATACTTATACCGATCAAATGACGTAAGTCAGTCAACTAGCGTGCGGGGTGCTAGTCGCGTTGCACAGTGTCAGTTGCATTCATGTTCTAACTTCTGCTCTAAGCTGAAAATGTGGAAAAAGATTTATTGATGTATTTAAAGAAACTATTCATTAACGGAGTGCAAAATGAAATTTAGGTGAAACAGAGGTAAAAGAAAATGTTATCCAGAATCTCGGTGGTCGTGCCACGTGTCTAGTTTACATTTGACAGTTTTTTTTTTCTAGTGTCGCACCAGTCCTACTCGGGACTAGGCTACCTCATATTGAGATTTCGAAATCGCACAAAGACACACTGCATTCGGCACGACTCCTCTGGAAGAGGGATCGGTCCGTCGCACAGACCTCTACCTGACAACACACAGTATTCACAACAGACAGACATCCATGCTCCTGGCGAGATTCGAACCCGCAATCCCAGCAAGCGAGCGGCCACAGACCCACGCCTTAGACTGGCAGCCACTGGGATCGGCATTCACAGACATTACTGTAATATTTAAGTTTGTTGACAGCTTTCACTGTGTAATTTTTGTCAAAGGGCTGTATACACGGTAAATGTAAATACTGGTTCTCTGGAAGTAACCGATCGGTTAATTACTTGCAAATTAGTTTTCCATTCTATTACGCTTCCATTCGCTTCAGAATGAGCCTGTAGTCACTAAAGAGGTTGGAAGTCGTAGGTATACTCCAGTATTACTGGGTAAAGAGTAAGGATAATTTCGTCCTAAAATTATAACTGAACATACTGTTAACGTGAACCGTGCCTCCTGCTGCACGAGACATCCATTTGAAGCTAAACTCTTGGTACACACAGCATTCTATGAGCAGAACAGCTAAACGACTTGTGATCGCGAGATTATTTGATTTGAAAATCTATACCAGTGTTCTTAGACTTTCTCGCTGGCGTGCAACTGCACGGAATTTAACAGTTAATTTATTAGAATCCAACTAAATACACTGATTAGTTTTAGTATAACGTCCTATTTGCATTAACATATCTCCAGATTTTTTTTTATTTTATTACCGTGAAATGTGATAAAAATATTTATTAGAACCAACTAATTGCACATATTTGTCAAACCATTAAAACCACATTATCCGATTAAAATGGATTTAAAATATCTCCTACATGTTTCAATCCCTCTATGGGATCATCCTCAGGGAGCGTAAATTAGTGTAGGAATGAAGTTACTAAGAGAGACTCTACATGAGGTTATCTGGTAGCATGCCTGTGAAATATACAAAAGTATGATCTGATTTTTATTCCCCAAGAATTTTGGTGGACGTCAAGTAACCTGGAATGAGTGAGTCAGCATCGTATTATTGCAGCACTTACTCTTTTGTTTATGTTATGTCCGTCTGGTTCGGCCTGTGTTCATCCCCCGTTGTGAGTGCTGTGTCACTGTACTTGGTTGGAATTGTGGTGCTAACGTGGTCAAAGAGTAGATTGTGCTCATGTTTCAGCTGTTCCGTGATCAGGTTTCCTTTTCTGTGGTATTCTTGTATGTACAGTGACTCCCAACAGTTCATTAATTTATATCTCCAGAATGTTTGATTGCTAAAATCTTGTACCTGCTTCTACTTACGAAGGAGTACTTGCAACAAGGAAATAAAATATGGAAACTGATCATTACTTCTATTTTACATGTTTAATGTTCAGTTTTTGGCATTAATGTTACATCTGCAAACATTTTAAATAATAATGTAAACAGGGAGCTACAAGAAATATATCTGTAACAACGACAGTTTACATACAAGAGACGCATATGTACTGCTCTAGAATGTACTTGTATAATCAAATTCATATTGCCCTACATACATCTCCATGATGTAGATTAGTAGAAGTCGAAACGTATTGGAGATATGTTAATGCAAATAAAAACTATGTAAACCTTATCAGTGTATTTGGTTTGGTTCTAATCATTAATTATTTAATGCACGGAAAATGCAAAACATCAAGAAATTTGACAGTTTATGCCAAAAGTATGATTTGTACTATTTGAATATAAGAGTTAAAACTGGGAAGACAGGCTAACAGCAGGGACGAGTTACATAAAGTTGCTAGCAATGCTGCTTTTTAGCAAATACACACGTTTATTTATCTCAGTAATTAACCAACTTGATGCACAAAATTTTTGTTTTAGAATAAGTTTTATTTCATGCCTCTGCATGTTTCGAACACATGTACTCATCATCATGAGGTGAAAATTGCATTACA
>Ga0123352_10011740_pt1 | contig 13824 bp, 14 predicted proteins | sample TergutLab28metaG_FD_89700 | JGI IMG/M metagenome (GOLD analysis project Ga0123352, IMG submission 89700) | Labiotermes labralis P1 segment gut microbial communities from Petit-Saut dam, French Guiana - Lab288 P1 | ecosystem: Host-associated > Arthropoda: Insects > Digestive system > Gut ...
AGATCTTTTGTGAAAATTCAGCAATTATTATAATCTAAAAATAGCAGGCAATTTACATTTAGACATACGTAAATTCATGATAAAATGACATTTATTTTAAAATAAGAATATTTAGAGACAATTTTGTAGATCTGCTCAAAACACACATCTTAGGTTCAGTAACGTTATTCTGCCACTGGTACAGATGATGAGATAATGAAGACATATTTGTAGCGCCTGACAGGAGAGCCTACGTTATACACGTAATGCGTCGCTGGAAATTAAGTCTACAGACACACACGGAGAAAAGGTAAATTTAGTCATTTTTTGCCCAAGAATAAATAATATTATGTATTATTTAAATACATTATACCCATAATTTATGTAGGTAAAGGTAATGTGTTCCCGTTACAGGCCCATTGTAGTCCAGAATGTGGGTTGAGTTTTAGCTCTACTCTTCCATGACCACGGACTGGATGGGGGTGAGTGGTCAGTAGCACGCCCCTACCACACTTTACCCCCGGGAAACATAATTTATATATACTTATAATATAACTTACTGTAATATATATAAAATATATTATAACGTTTGTAATAATTCGATGCGGTGAAGAATATTGCGATGTGTATCAGTATACATGTTTAGTTGTTTGACTTAATGTGAACAGCACTCTCAATCTTGTGCTGCAATTTAACTTCTATTTTCTGTAAATATTCGACGCAAGAATTGTGTTATATTTTGAATTTCTTATTAGGTTTTCTCCATTGTGGCTTGAAAACTCTCAGAAATTTGTTGTTCAGAATATAAAGTCACCCAATTTATATTTTTGTCTTAAAGTTTCTTGTAATGTGTCGTAACGCTAATTTTTATATTTCTTTAATTATTTTTTTTCCAACACTACGCATTATATTATTTTATGCCTTTTCAAAATAGTTCTTAAAATACATTCGCCAACTAATGTAACAAACATTACCAACACTTCACTCTCACCCAAAACACTCAGCCATTCCGCTGTATGTATTGTTGCAAGTCTGTGCACTTTATGTATTTCCCTATTTCACATGACACAAAACACTCTGTGAAAAGAATTTAACTGTACTTGTTCGAAAAATTAGCTGACCAGTTTTATCTAACTGACCATTAGAGGATGATTTCAATCCTGTGAAGCAAAATTCTCTCTTTGTGCAAGTGTTAGTGTCTAATTATTTCAACGTATCTACACTCGATTACGTTACTGTGTCAGCACAGTTGCAGTGACAGAATGTTCTGTGGCTACGTCGAACCTGCTGATGGTGTGGCCTGAGATGTAGATCTGCAGTAATTTCGTTCTTTTCGTAAGGCTATGATTTGATTCTGATTTCCGCGATTGGTAGCCCTATCAGTCTTCTATAAATGTATGTTCTAATACAAGTCACCACGACACAAGTGTGACAACAGTCTGTTGTTTTGAGCGTGTAGTTTACATTGTGATAATTTGTATGTACCGTTGTTCGTGTTTATCACGGAATGTGAGTTTGATATTACAGATATGGAGAGGACTCCTTCAATTTAACGGCGGTATGTATCAGGCGTTCTTACAAATAGATCAGTGAAATGGTGTCCAGATCTTTTACCACAACTTTCGTGAAAATGTGTTTCGCGCTGTGCTACTGGTATTTCAAAATCGTCTCAAATTACGAATCCTCAATCAGTTAGTGAAACAAAAAATAAAAATAAAAACATAAACTACATAGTTTGACAATACAAACACCTACCGGTAACATTTTATGACTTATCCCTGCGGTTAGCCAATTTTTATAATTTCAGCTTTCTTATTTAAATAAACAGAACTGCATTGCTGGTGCACTGGATTATATCCGACCCCGTTTATAATGATTTCGCCTATTAATTCCTTACTATTAACCACAATATTAAACTCCCCATTGAAAACAACACTCGTTTATTACGCCACGAATTGTTTATCCTTTATCGTGAATATTTAAATATATTCTGACTAACAGCGTGAATTTTGTTTTAATTCTTGTAAATAATAAAAAACAAGTGACGTGTAAATTGCCTTCGCCCCTTCTCCCCCTTGCACAGAGAACACAGTGACTCACTGTTATGATACAACGGCTGTTATAACACAGCTCTTATTGGTCAAAGACAGGCAGAAGTCTGACTGTCGTTTTTAAGTGAGTTAATACCAAATCTGCTTAAATCTGCTGCTTCGTTTTTTCTTTTGATATCCAAAGTTTCCTTGCTATTTATTCTCCGATAGTTATACAGGCATTAAACAAACTGTGTTCTCTGTGCAAGGGAGGGAATTGGCGAAGGCAATTTACACGTCATTTGTTTTCATTATTTACAGGAATTAAAACAAAAATCACTCTGTTATTCAGAATATATTTAAACATTCAAGATAAAGACTAAACAATTTGTGGCGTAATAAACGAGTGTTGTTCGCAATGGGGAGTTTAATATTGTGGTTAATAGTAAGGAATTAATAGGCGAAATCATTATAAACGGAGTCGGATATAATCCAGTCGTACTGGCAAAACCAACGAATGCGATGTTTCTAACGAATGCTAAGGGAATCCTCTCGGGAACTGTTCCTCGGAATGCATTATCGATAGAGACTTGCTGGGCCCCAGAACTAGCTGTCAACGTTTTAATCTGAGTATGTGTAACAGGATAGTGTGCTTTGCGCTTCATAGCTGAAACAGTAGCGCGAGCTTGTAGAAGAGAGGGCTTCAATTCGACTTGAGCGGTAAAAAGAGTAGCGTCCAAAATCTTGATATGCACTTTGTTCTCGTCTGAAAGGGCTAAAAGATACTACGATTCTGGTGTAGGTGTAGATTTAATGTTCGTGTCAACACCGTTAACTAACATTTATCTAAATTGAACTTGTCAGCGTGGAGACTCCCATACAGTTCAACAGTGTTGCTGTTGCTGAGGTATTTACCCGGCTGTTGTCTTTGAGTTCTCCAGACGAATTGAGGTACCAAAAACTGGAGACTAGATGCGTGCCAGAAGCGTCAGAACCGTAGTTTAGAAGATTTTCGAGGTACGCCTTGTAATGAGAGTTTGTCTCGTGAAGAGTAAATGGTTTACCGTTTAGCGAGATACTGAGAGAACTAAGCATCTCTCTGGACTAATAGGCTTGTATGTAACGGTGTGACTATTTACGACAGATGTTTGAATACTGCGTTTGAGGAACTGTCAAGCCGCGATTTTAAACACTCCATTATTTCTCTGAGAAAATATCCTTTCACCTTTCTACGTTTCCCTCGAGAATGAGCCTTCTTCGACTTCCGCTTACTTTTTAAACCCAGGTCAGATAATGTCATCTTTTTAATTTTTCCTTTGCTTCACTGAAAAGATTTTTGTAAATAGCTCCCATGAACTCTTCTGGTTCGTTATTAAGAATATCAGGTATTATAATGGAACCTGTTTTCAACGCCTCTTTTCCGACGCCTTTGGCCCAGAATACACGAGAGGTATAACAAAATGGAAGAGCCTTCTGAAGAAGGACCCTATTCCCTTACCCCTCTCCATTCTGAATCTAGTCCTGTAAACAGGACTAATTTCACCACCACCACCGTAATTTTGGTAGTACCGTGTATATCGATTGATTGTAACTATCATACTGACACTCATTACGTCCAGGACTTCTTTTTAAAGTGCAATATTACCAGGCATTCAATATCACTAAATTCAAACAACGCATTGTCACCAGTTTTCATAACTAAACGAATCGAAATTGATTCTCTAATGGACTGTTCCACTGGCTTGTGCAATGGGTAGTCAAATCCATGGTTACCCGTGTTTGATGGGAAGTGCAAGGAAGTTAGTAGTCTCACATGGGAATCTCCAACCAAATTTGGTTTGATAATATCGGTGTAAATGCACACATGTTCAGTCTGAGCAAAGCTAAAATTTGTCTTTTGTGGATAGGTTGACTGTGGAAGAACGGCAATTAGTAGGGCTCATAAATGTTTCTGCTAAATCTTCAATGCGCTTATATACACGCGCAGGAATATAAGGTACTAAATTTTCGTTAACCACGATGGAATTTTCCCCACGAAATGAATTAAACAACGCTTCACTTTGCCTCTAATATTTGTTTTTGTAATTGCTAATTACACGGACAAAGTTTTCTTTCATAGACGGTTAGTAAAATTGAGGTATATTTTTAGAAGATCAAACACACATTCATAGTGTTTTACTGGAATTATGATTTCCTCCGAAACGAAACGAAGAGTATAGTGCAAAGGCAGCTTTTTTCATCATTTAGGGAAAGATATCTCGACTAGTCCAACCTCCCATCCATCACGTTCCAACTCGCGTGGTGTAGCCAGTTTGGTTCTAAAGTCGGCTATTGTGTTGGCCGGGAAATAATAACCGGAATTGTCTGACGGCAATGTTATGTAAATTTGATCCATTATCATTTGTTGATATCGGTCGCGTTTATCAAAGAATTGAACGTCGCGTTGTATCGTGTCCACTTCACAATATGTTTTTTAATTCCATCATTGTTACGTGTGCGAACTGTTTAACCATTGGGCACTCGGTTTGGGTGATATAGTAACTTTGACAAGCTCGTTATTGTAAAACTGACTTTCGATAGTCCGATTCTGCGCATCTGAAAGTTCATGAACAGGTTGGGTTACGCGCTGAATAACCTGAACAACACGAATTGTTTCTTTCGAAAATTATTGTTCATCCCGCTTGGCAAACCTCACATTTTCTTTCGTTGTTCTCGCAAGATCTCCTAATTTAAATTTAACACGATTTCGAGGAATTTTAGCCCTCAGGCTGTTTACTTTTCGCTTCACTCAGTAAACGTTGGAAGGGCTGATTTTGCTTGGAGTCATGCCTATTGCGGAATGCACAGATCTGTTGTAACCTATTAAAAATTTATTTTTAACGTCCAAGTAACGGTATGTGTTATTCTTGGTGCAATATTTATACATCGTGATCTTTAAAGTTCTATGAAAGCGCTTCACAAAGGTGTCCTTTATGTCGGGGTTGTGAGTCGTATGAAAACTTACGCCCTGACGTTTCAAGTACTGCTGGACAGTTGCATTAACAAATTCAATACCCTTGTCCGATTGTATCGTAATTGGTTTTCTATTTTGAAATAAATATTTTAAAGCTGTTGTGATTGAGGTAGCAGTCTTGTCCTTTAGAGGTACGCTGCAAGCTTAACCTGAAAATATGTGTACTACGTTTAGGTATTTGTACTTATCGTTGTATTTCAAGAGGGAGCTTAATTCTTCAAGATCCATTTCCCAAACATCATCAATATTTGTTACCATATGTGGGTTTCTAGGGAACTTGTTCCTTGCAGGTTTATGTAAGGTGTACGTGTCCTGACCCGATAACCGTTCTTCTACATCTCTTTTATTATTTTTACCGGCCTTTACCAACTTTGCTACTGAACGATATCCTGCTGCGTGTTTAGGATAATATTATACTTTACCCAGAGACATTATTAAAGTACCGATTCCCAAGGCAATTCGTTTTGTCGGCAAACAGTTACGAAATAAACCGCGTATATTTAAGTCCTTTGTTGGCTTCGATCTTACCTCAGGGACTATAATTAATTCTATGCGCGTTAGACTGCAAGAATATTTGTTTATATGCTTGTCTATCCTGAGTAGTGAACGACTTTTTATCAGGTTTAGACTTTGTCAAAAATTCTCACAGAACCTGAGTGGCAATGTACGTTCTGCCATCTACAAATACAATTTTATCAATATATTTAAAACTCGAAAACCATATTTTAAAAGAACCGTTAGCATCATCTTAATAGACGCCAAACGTAAGGTCGTGCGATATTTTACGTCTAAAAACATTTTGTATATACTCTGAATGCAGAGTTGAAACATCGGTTTCTGATTCAGACTCCGTTTTAATCAGAGGCACTGAACCGATTGTACGTTTCCGTTTGGGTTTTGTTTTACAACTCGGTTTGGTAATACCAGTTTGTATATTGGGAACAGGGATGGGTTCCCGTTTTTGTTTTTCAGGTTTTCAACTAATTGTCTTGATGGAGGAGAACTTGGGTCCATTTGTTATATCTGTGGTCCTTAATTTTTAGTATCTTTTTAACCGGTGACGATGGTGGTGGTGGTGTTTGACAAAGATTTTACTACAATTCCGGAGGAACTAAAATCATACGAGGCAACGCCATTTGTTAATTATTATTAATTAGTGTTCCTATTACACCCGACAAGATACTAGTTAGCATTGGAAATATAAATCCACCTTTTTGAATTAAAAGTTTCCGTTTACTTTTGAAACTAAACTTTAGATCAATTAACGCACGTAAAAGATTATTATATTTTCCCAATTTATTCTTTTCCTCTTTGGATAGTTTATGGTTTCCATTTAGCGTATTTATTGCACACTCTACAATAGCTTTTATAAATTCGTCGTTGGCAGATGCAAGTAACGCATGTCTTGCTTGGGGTTTAGCGTCTTTAAATACGTGATGGAAGTTTAGCTGCGAATTCAACCGGTTCATTACCACGAACAGGTGGAAACAATTCTGTAGATTCCCTCGGAAAAATCTTTCTTCTAAATTTCAAAAGATCGTTAATCGATTGTATCATGTCTAAGAATAAATACGTATGCGGATCTTTACACACTTCTAGTTACGTCTTGTGAAAACTGCAAATGTTTTCGGGGTAATCTTGTCGGCCCATGTGCACAATAGGTGTTTTGTCTCTAGGATTTTTAAACACAACTATATACTTGCTATTTAAAGAAATACCGTGCGTTGACTAACCTTGGTGAAACAAGTTTTGTGTAATTAGTACCAGACTAAAGTTACGATTATGCGATCCTTTGGTAAATAATTGGCTCACTTTTGTGGAATAGGTAGAGACCATCAAATCATCCAACATTATAAGCGTAGGAAATTTTCGGGGTTTTCAAAGCATGGTACTATTTTAACAAATGATACACTTTTCAAATGATACGGAGCGTTGTTTTCACTATGACACAATACAATATTTTCAAACGCTATGTCACAAAGTTGCTCCCTGCTCTCCAACAATCGTTTAACAAAAGTTTATTTCCTATAACTACTAGGTCCTGCAACGATTAGCGTGAATGGATATTTCAGCTTCAGTCGTACTATTAAATGAAGTGTAATACATAAAACGCCCCTATTTATACTTATTACTTATAAATAAATAGGTAAATAACCTAATATCCACAGGGAAGGAAACCTATATTATCCATAAGCCGGCGGTTCTTAAAGACAATATTGTACTCCTTTGCCTCCGGTTCTGAAACAGCTACAACACCTTGTTTCCGTTTGATCTCCTCGGATTGTGTACATGCAAGGGCGGGGAATTTTCTAGAATCATATCACTCAAGGTAGCGAAGTTTACAACTTTTGAATTCTCATAATTCAATGTTATACCCTTCACTTTGCAATTTGTTGCAGGTTTTCCGGTCGAGGGACAAAATACCGAAAACGCATTGATTTTAGGACCACCCGACACGAATTCACCTAAAAAAGGAGCAACAGCCGTACTCCTAAGCACTCATCTGTGAGGTCACCCAAGATATTCCCCTGTTTTGAGATTGGGGGGTTATTATCTTTCTGAATATAGATGACCGAGTCTGTATCACAGTACAAAACAGACTTCCCCAACTTACTCACATACTCGTATAGTTTTAACTGAGCTTGGGTCGTCAGGTTGGAAGCAACCGCCACTTTAACGTTCTTCCCTGCGGCAACGTTCTCCTCGGAATATTTCCAAGAGACCCATGCCACGTCATCGTTCGGGAATATGAGGTTTGTAGCCTCAGTACCCGAACATTTGAAGAGCTCGTAAAATTCTTTCACTGAGATACAATAATTGTCTGGGTCTTGGTCTGGTTCCTATTTGTCCCACATAGTGTTCAATTTGAGTTTAGCCAAAGGTCGTTGCCCTGCATTTTTGGAAATGGATGCCTTTTCTAGAGCAATTCCCTCTGCGCGCCGGTAGTCCTCAATGTATCTGTCCATATTTTCTTCATTTTGAACCCGGATGGGTAGCCGGAATATTCGTTTTTCAATTTTAGGAACGTGTTTACGTACTCTGTAAACAGATGTCCAGCATTGGTGTCCTAGTCAAAGCACGTCACCTCATATTCCCAAAATTCAAACACGTCCATAATCCATCTATACATCCTTACGGACATCATCAACTGCCCATGTACCAAATATACACCGCTTCTCATCACAGTGTGTACAATTGCCTTGGTTCATTGTGTAGGCACAAGAAGAACACAGGGGGAACATCTGTTTGGATTTGCTTTTGTACGGAAGAACAGGGTGATACAGTTTCCTAGGAGGCATAAAATTACGTTTAATAATACCCTACCTATTCACACATTCAGGGGACAGTATGTGCCCACATACACTTTCGGGTGGCGCAAGGGATACTTGCGATATTTACAAATGTTTGGGTACAGACTTATAAAGTGTACATAGTGGATCTTCTCCCCTTCCTTGAATGTGTAATATGTTTTAGTAGCTTCGCTTCTACCCCGTACAAAGAATCTCGAATATTTATTGGAGAGTTCTTCAAATAGGGGTGAGAGCAAATTTCATTTTCAAGGCCGGGATTTTCGCGCAACAGTTTTCTAAACTCACACCTCCACATCGAAACAAACTTATAACCAGCATTTTCGATTCTCTGCAACCTCGCTTTAGTTTCTTCATACTTGTTCTGGAAAGTTTCCTCGGCTTTACCAATGGGTTTGTGTCGAATAGCCACGCAAACACACTTATGCCAAATGCACACGAATTACTCAAAGACTTCACTCGTCTCTGCGCTGTTTCCATCAACTTTCACCTTAGGTACCCCAGCCAAACCAACTTCGCTCCCATTACCGGCGTGAGAAACATTGTTACGCGTCCCACCAATGTACGCCAGCCATTGAAGAGCCTCAACAGACTGGCGATCCCCCATACGGTGGCCCCCTCTCGGGATAATACCTACAGAATCTGGTTTCGGAATCATGGTCCGGAACACCTTGCTGCAAATGGACGACATTGTAATGGCTTTCCGAAAGGGGTTCATTTTGACTAATTTCAAATACAATTTCCGAAAAGAACAGCATGCCTGCCTGAGTACACTGACATCGTCCATGCAGTAGGCCAACAGTTCTTCCGCATTGTTAAAAATTTTGACTTTTCCCCCCTCACACCAGGCCAAAAATTGGGTTCGTTCATCACCAGATATAAAGTCTGCTCTATAATACTTGTGTTCGGGATGAAAACCCACATAATCCAATTTGTTGGCAGTTTCGAAGAAGTGGGGATAATACCCCTTTTTCATTTGAGGTCGAATGATTTGGGAATGCTCTTGAGACTCATTGGCATATAGTTAAGCGAATACGGAAAGTGAAGATTCTCCACAACCATACTAAGAATTTTGCTACCGTCCATTATGAATTGTGGGGCCCATCTCTGTTCAAAAAATCTTCTTAGAAGAAACTGCGCTTCGTAACTGCGAGAGTTATGTGAAATAACACAAACATTACCAGTGAATGTTAGTGATTGCCGGAGTCCTGCCAGAACGCACGGATAAGCTTCCCACACTGTTCGCAAACAATACTCAAATCATCCACGGCTTCACACTTAGAAAACATTTGCTGAGCATATATGACGTTCGGTACATGCTCAGAAGACTGAACAAGCTTCTCGAGGTGTTGTGTGCACTCCGTATCGAAGAAAAACTTACAAAAACGTGTCCGACAACTTGCTAGGCTTCAGTAAAGCCACGTAGCAAAGTGGCCTGAAGGTCGTTCCTTATGGCAAAAATTACAAAATTTCTTTAAACATTCGTGTTGGAATCACCGCTTACCGAATAACTACAATTTCGGCATACTTGTCTCCACTGACATCCTAGCCTGCCTTTCTGTGTGACACTTAAATGATTCTGAAACATTTCTCACTGAGAAACTGTCTGTTGCATTTAGTACAATAATTTTTTCTGATCCTTAGTACAGTGTGGTGTAGCATTACACAAGAAGGAAACTTTGTCACATTAGTGCGTGAAGTCGTATAATGTATCACACCCGTTACATATGTACCATTTCGCCACAGTATCCTTAAGGTTGGTGATTACATTGTAGTGCTCATTATTCCGATCATATAGTGAATGTAATTTTTCCCGAACGTGAATTTCCGCTAAACATAACCCTATCGGGGTTCAAACCGTCAAACACAATAATTTGTTATTCCTAAAGGTGGTCTTGAAACTGTCGAAGTTCCTCAAAGCCTCCGCCGTTAGATAGATCAACACCGGAAGCCTTCAAAAGATCTTCAACATGTTTTTTCAGACCTCTGCCGTTCCTATATGATTGATACTTTGGGACATCATTAAGAAGATCCACAGCGATAATAAGTGCATACGCCAAACAATTGATAGCCACCTTAACTGTAATGATACTGATTTTTATACCAGACATTACATTCAATGAGCGCCCCTTCGTCCTAACTCTACCGTTACCAGCAGGCATCCTTACATGGTCCAGATGCACTACGAGACGGTCACTCAGACCAAATCTAGCATTGCTCTGAATCAATTTCCCGAGTACGGCCCAGACAGCATCTGGTTTAAGCTGGACCCGGCGACTCAAACTAATAGCAACCACATTATCCTCTACGTTTTCAGTATTGCGGATTTTCACACCCACCAAATCTCTACCCGGCACGTCATCCACTGGGTAGTTTGTAAAAGCTGTAATGCATTCCTTCAGATAGATAGCGGGGTTTTGCACTTCACTCGTGAATTAAACTTAATTAGTAAATTACGCCCGGTCGTATTAAACTTTGGAAAAGGTTTGGAGGTCTCACCCATAATCAAAAAGCATAGCTGTTCCGACAACGGGTTGTTCCCACTAGTAGAGGCTATTTTCTCCCTGCTTACAAAGGGGTGTGAGCAGATGTAATAGCCCTCTCGTTACACAGAAACATTTTCTTGGCCATTATATTTTGATTAGTAATAATACGACTTACTTGAAAGTAAAGTATTAAACGTAGTTCCGAAGATTGCTGCAGGCAACAGGTATCGAACTCAGTATCGAAGACTGGTATCATACACAGTAGCGCAGACTCTTTACAGGTCTCAAACTCAGTAACGAAGATTCTTGACATTTCTCGAACAAGTAACCTTGGTTTCAAAGCAGACGTATTAACAATGCAGAAACAGGGTTCAGAATATTTCAGTACGGGTCGGGTACGCTAATTTATAGCCCAAACCAAATGGCTTCACTAAAGGCGTTTGAGATTTTTACTGTCTAATGGGTTTGGCCTGAGGGGGTGAAAGGAACAAGTCAGCTAACTGGGCCTTTATCATTAATGGATATGACCTGAGGGGGTGAAAGAAAGAAGTCAGGTAAGTGGGCCATTATCTCTAATTGAATTGGCCTGAGGCATGTACAGGTTCCTAAGTGGGTTTGTCATATTATCCGCCTAAAGAAATGATAATGGTTTTAGCCCGGGGCGTAAGAATGACTCAGCATCTTGTGGGTGGAATTTAACTCTGCTGACGACTTTGTGTGCATTCCAAACCTGCTTACCCGCGAAGCAAAAACCAACCCTCAATTTCGGTAGTCTTGTCCGATCTCGCGGAAAGTTGTATTTGAGTTATAACATGTTTAAGTTATATTTTAAATGTATCGCGCTATAGCAGTCATATTGTAAGCTGCTATAAATTAAAATTAATTTATAATTTCATGAATTATTAATTAAAAATACCCGCCGTATTGTAAAAAGTATAGGTTACATTGATAAACACCGCTCTGGCTATCAGATTAAAAAATGCACGCGTCCGTCTTATTGTAAGGTAGCGCCCATCTTAATAAACGTCGAACAGTCTACCGATCTGAAATGAATGCGAATGGGACTAAATTAATTTGCATAATAGACCAATTGCATATCAATAAAGGCTGTATAAATATTAATGACATAATTTGCATATTAAAAAGATTGCACGAATATCAATTAGATAATTTGCTTATCAATTAGGTTATTTACATATTAATTAGGGAAACCAACTTTCAGATTTCACAGGGTTAGTGGCGTAAATTGTGGGCGGAACCGGTCCGTCAACGTGTAAGTTCGGTGGTAGGTGCGCTTTAGTGTGATTGGTCGCGTAAAAAAGGGCGGAACCTGTCTGTGAGGTCATAGATTCGGTGGTGGTGGTGCTTTGCTGTGACGTAAAAAATTCCGATAAAGTGCAAACATATTTACTTACACATAAATGAAGTTTGCCTTACAACAGTCGATAACCTGATTGCAGTGAAAGTGAATGTGTACTTTGGAAGCCCACACCCTGAAGAAGCATCAATGAAGGAAGTGCTGAAAATTTGCAAGACGAAAACATATGCGTCAGGAAAATGGGGATGTCAAGTTGAAATCCCTGCCAGCAGGTGGAATTATCAATAAAAAGAAGAAGTTCCTAATAAATACACGGGTGTAGGAAATGGGAAATACCCTTCAGCCATTTCAAACAGTCTGGGCTTAGGAATTTTCACCTTGTATGTAGTATATTGTTTGAGAACATGACATTGTATGTAATGCACTTAAACTCACTCATTCTATTTATTTTCCTCAATTTGAGACAAGCAACGGAGATTGAATATATATTAGAGAATATAATTTAAAGTCGATGAGAATGATTGTTTGCGATGACCTAGCTAAAGTTTCAAGAAGGCTTTTCGTTACCTATAAATATGATGTAGACCCTTACTTTGTCCACTCCCTCCATTCTCACTCTCACACAGTGCCACATATTCGGTACATATTGGTGTTTCTTGTTGCGCGTAGATAGGTGTCGGGTGTTGTATTTAGCGGCACATCTCTGTATGTTGCTGAAAAGAATACGTGGATGTATACATCTACCCCGCAAAAATGGTTCGTCGATACTTTGTTTAATGAAGCAATAAAAATATGTATCTTTCATATTTTCGAGGTCTTAATTCTGGAAGATTGTGCACCAGTTGCCGACAGTGATCAGTCCTCAGAATCCCAGTACATGTACAGGGTGGAGCAGAGGAAACACATATTTTTCAAATGGCTAGTACTCGGCAATGGCGGAGTTGATGACGTTCGGCGTGACCCGTCGGACAATTCAGACAATGCAGTTTCAGAAGCAATAGCGCATTGGAACGTAGAGCATCGTGTGTTTGCTATCGAGCAGTTTATTTAGAAAGGACCATAGTACGTAAAACGTAAAACCTTTTAATTTTAAGGTTTCATGAGCTGGTCACCACACTTGTAGTTCAAATTAATGTAATAGATTCGACTCTCTTGTGTCATGTGAAATAGGGAAATAAAGAAAGTGCACAGACTTGCTGGAAGTAATAAGGCTAAACGGGAATTTTTATAAAGGTAGAGGAGATGAGTGTTGTGAGTGACAGAGAATTGTTGGTTATGTTTGTTACACCAGATACTGGAAGTACTGCAAGTAATCTTCATGTTTGCACCGTGCATCAATGACGATTTAACACTTTATTATCCAAATGATGCACACAATATTTAATTCGTAGATACATTTAGAAATATTAAAAATATTTAAAGTATTTAAAATTTTCCAACATGTTTCGGATCACAAAGTTTCCATCGTCAGGGAGCTCTATACAGTACTTGGCTAAAATTTAAGTAATTATTCTACCTTGCCGTTGATATGGACGTTGTCGATGTTAAGGCAGCATATTTGCCCGTAGTGCGTGTGTGTACTGCACAGTGTAGAGAGGCACTGTGTGTGTACTGCACAGTGTAGAGAGGCACTGTGTGTGTACTGCACAGTGTAGAGAGGCACTGTGTGTGTACTGCACAGTGTAGAGAG
>Ga0123352_10011742_pt1 | contig 13824 bp, 14 predicted proteins | sample TergutLab28metaG_FD_89700 | JGI IMG/M metagenome (GOLD analysis project Ga0123352, IMG submission 89700) | Labiotermes labralis P1 segment gut microbial communities from Petit-Saut dam, French Guiana - Lab288 P1 | ecosystem: Host-associated > Arthropoda: Insects > Digestive system > Gut ...
ACTTACTCCATGGTGCAGAGTCCTTCTTGAGAAGCTAACTGGTTTGCAGCTAGTCAAGAAATTCCCCGCATTTTATGGAACCCGAAGGTTCATTACCGTACTCACAAGCCTCCGCCACCTGTCTCTATACTGGGCCAGCCCAATCCAGTCCCATCTACGCTTAGGTCTCCCCTGTGGCCTCTTTCCCTCCGGTTTCCCCACCGAGACCCTATACACCCCTCTATCTTGAATCTCCACAGTTTCTACGCAAAATACTAATTACATCGATCTTTCCACATTGCTTAGAAATTACTTACAGATCTGAAGAAAATACTGGCAGCCTATGGGCGTACTAAATCTTCGAGCGTCATATTGCATCTGTTAAAATCAGTATATATGTCACTCACATGTAACAGACTTTGTTGTGCTTGACCGAAGTAATAGCGACACGAGTAAACACTTAAACATTTCAACAAATATTTAATTAAATAATTATTTTGTGCTCAAAAAGTCGTATTTTATACACGAGGTCGTGTATGATTGTAAGAATAACGAGCTTAGTCCAGTCTAACACATGATGTTTACTATCAGTGTACTATTTAGAGACGCTGTAATTTGTTATGATTATAATAAAGTCTGGGTGAGGAATGGGTTAGCATGGAACACTGGCGGAGTAATCCTAACAAGGGATTACCGAAGTACTAGGAGTAACGACCCGTTTCAGTGCCACTTTATCCACCTTAAATCTCACATTGACCCGAAAAGGATCGAACCCGAGTCGACGAATAGACGTCTGAACCACAGAACTGCGGCTGCCTCTTCATACGTACGGACAGACCAGATGCATCACTACTACCAGTGACGTCACTCCGGTGTAGTAACAGCACCCTAGACTGCATCTGAGAGGTTCCTGATCACGTCTGTTCGCTTGGACCACAATCCAAGTGAACAGACGTGTTTATGTGGTTTTATAAGCTTTGTCAGGCAGATGTCTGAAGTGTGCCTTCCGAAGGTCCACGACGGCTGGCCTTCCAAACCCTTGCATACACAGCGATCACAAGTCTCGTTCCCAGCTAATTCCAGTTGCCGATCCCAGTTCCCGCGCGGCCTAAGGCGTGAGTCTGCAGCCGCTCGCTTGCTGTGACTGTGGGTTCGAATCCCTCTGTGGCATGGATATCTGTCTCTTGTGAGTGTTGTGTGTTGTCAGGTAGAGGTCTCTGCGTCGAAATGATCACTCGTCCACAGGAGTTACACCGAAGGTGATCGGTCGTTGTATGTGATCTGGAAACCTCAAGACGGAAGAGGCCAAGGCCAAGGCCTACGTTGGTCTGCAGCGCCACAAAAATAACTTATTCCAATTTACACAATATTTATGGCATCGTAACGGCATTCATTAATACCAGAGGGCTCAGGTAAATTAAAGGTAGGTGTTGGACAATGTCCCTTAGTCCAGGAAAGTCAAAGGTTTTGAAATGGAGTGCCACATGGTCATAAATGAGTATTTGTGCCAGCCAGACAAATATCCTGAGAACAAAAATGAACAGCCTGTTATATTTAAGAATATGGATATTTTAGCAGGAATGAACAGGCAAGAACCATGCTGGCCGAGAAAAATAATTGCGCAATTTGTTAAAATGCTGAGGCGGGACTGAACCCAAGGACAAGCCCGCGTGTATTGGACTTCCCTGATTTCGTTACCACCAATTCAGATTCTCACAACTCCCAGTACCGTAAAAATCTATTATATTACTTTCTTCTGATCGTTTGGGTCTTTAAACCCTCTGTTTTGCAAACTATTTTCTAACACTCACGCATGAGTACAGTACAGTACAGTACAGTACAGTACAGTACAGTACAGTACAGTACAGGACAGGACAGGACAGGACAGGACAGTACAGGACAGTACAGTACATGGTCATCATCCTAAATTGCAACTGCATATCGTCAGTATCCACTGAGCTTATAAGCCATCCGTAGGTAGGACAGAAAACGTTAATAGGTAAATGAACCGGCAGGCGGCGACAAAACGAAAGTTCTCAGATAAAGAAATGGCACTATGTATGTATACATACACACATACACGCAAATATTCAGCCAGGTGTACAAGCTTGAATTCTACTACTTTAGCATTACTTCAGTATTACGTTTGGGGGATGTCAAAATTCTCCTATACGAGTAGAACACCGAGGACAAAAATATAGTCTTAGTGGCAAAACGACAATTAAATTTGAATTTAACGTCAAGATTTCAGAGTAGTCACACAAATACCGACTTTCAGGGTAGCTTGGGACTATGTAGTTACGTGCGGATGGGCGGGTGAAAGGAGGAAAGAAAAAAACACGTGAAAAAAACTACAAGTGATATAATACTAAATGGTGTATTTCAGCACTACTACTTTATTACTCAAGGTAATTACATAGGCTGCATGTTTCGACTATAGATTAGTCATCCTCAGGCTTATTTTTGTCAATTGAGTCACAAGATGCTATGTATACTATGCAAGTATGCATAGCATCTAGTTACTCAACCGACAAAAATAGGCCTGAAGATGACTAATTTATAGTCGAAACATGTAGCCTATGTAATTATCTTAAGTAATAAAGTAGTTTGCTGACGTACACCATTTAGTATTATATTACGTTTATAATCACATCGTGATGCTCCCATCCATTCAAATAAAACTACACGTGACTTAATTCGTTTATTTTTTACAACTGACTTCATTTTATTTTAAGGTAGTTCAGTGGACAGTATTAGCCACCAAAATACTAATAATATAGGCGTACAGCATGACATCAGTAAGTGAAAATATAGCGGTACTTTGTTCCAAATACCAAGATGGCCGTGCCATCAATCAGGTGACCAGTTACCGTTTTTCACCGATGAAGCCCAGGCTCAATTTCGGACCAGACTATCTTGGATGCGTGGTGGACAAAGTGACGATGGGACAGGCATTTCTCCCAGTAATTCAGTTTCCCCCTGTCAGTATCATTTCACCGCTCTACACTCATTCGCCCATACATCACCAACACTATGTATCTCAGTTATCGACGGCGTCATTGGATAACACATTAAAATACCAATATAGAGTTATGGATTACGTATGAGCTTACGTTCAACTCTGGAAGCTCATGAACAATTCAGACGGCATTCATTAGTGGTCATTCAGAAATTAATGAGCACGTGTTTCATTATGCGGTTAGGTGGCCACAGGTCAGGAGATAAAAATCACGTGTCCAACATATTTTGCATGCATGGGTGATGAAAATAAGATCTTTGAAAAACTCTGAAAAGAGAAAATGGCGGATCAATATCGACTCTGAATTTAACCCCTACTCTGCTAACGTGGAGAATATGGTGAGCTTCTAATAATGCCAGAAAATGGCAGGTGAGATTTAACTTGGCCTTTAAAGGGTTAATACTAATCTTACGAACAAAGTCTCCTGCCATTATGTATAAGAAAAAAGACAGTCAATGAGCGTATAAATGTAACATTGTGGCGCGTTCGCGTAAACATTTTTACTATGGAAAAGCAATAAGTATTAAATATTATATGTGTGTGTGTGTGTGTGTGTGTAGCCTCAGTTATCCAGCGTGCAGTGCGCATGCGCCGTATTATATTGTCGCATGTGGCCTGTCTGGCTGTACATTTTCTACATATACGATTTTATATATAGAATGTTACTGAACGTAAAATGTGCGTCTGGATTTTCTCAGTAATTTTTGTGTGAAACATTTCTGAATCTACGAATAAATGAGCAGGATAGGATGAAAAGAGTAAATTGGTCTTCATGTATAGTATCTTTCATTCTTGTCCGATTTTAATGAAATTTGAATTTTATCGACCGCTTTTCGAAAAATATTCAAATATCAAATTTTACGAAGATTCGTTCAGGAGAGCAGAGTTGTTCCATGCGGATGGACAGAGAGGCGAACGGACGGACGGATGGACAAACAGACATGACGAAGCTAATAGTCGCTATTCGCAATTTTGTGAGAAGCGCCAAAAAATAACTTACGAAGGCAGAAATGAGTAGTACCTCATCCAAAATGAGTAATACTACATCCAAAATGAATAATACCACATCCAAAATGAGTAATACCATATCCAAAATGAATTATGAAATGGAACTTACGTTTAAATAACTTCAGTAACGAAAGTCGTTTTTTCAAAAATATGTACAGTACGTCAGTTAGTCAAGATTTGCGCTGCATTTCCAGGAATTTCGAGGTCTTTGCTGTATAACATTGCGTAATGTGGAAATGACAGCCTTGTAGCCCGGTAGATCGTTACAGATGATTCAAATGTTATATATCCACAAGGTGTTATATCCCAAAATGCTGCAGTGTTTGATTATCACCGTAGGAGGAACCTCAAGCGTCAGGTGCCGTTTATCGGGCTAAGAAGAGCATGGCCCTAACTCTACAATGAGCCAGATTAATGTCGTCCACCACCCCATAACCTAATTATTTTAGTTACATTTCATATTAAACTTTCCTCTGTACTTAAGGTTTCCAAGTGGCTCTTTCCTTCACTTTCTCCCCTTAAATTTTGTTACATTTCTAATATATGTAAAATTCCTTCGGTCCCTTATATGCTCAAGCAAACAATAAACAACGGGACCACATCCTTATTATGAAGCTTTCTTCACATTCATTCTGTTAACCATTGATTAGCCATTAGTAAACATTCCTGCCTACGTTATGCGTTGCCATGTGGGGGGGAAGAGGGTGGGGGTCGGGGGGAGTGACGACATCCGGTGAAAAGAAAACCAGGCTAACAGCAGGACGGTTCCACGCCAGGCCAGCAGATTAGCTATAGAAGCATCGATTAAATACAATTACCGGTTTGGCTTCGATTTTAGAGTCATCTGCTTGTCGCAGAGGCGATACGGACGTGTCAAAAGCAGCGTCAGGCTTTTCTGAATATATGTATAAATTTAATTAAATTTTTGTTCTCGATACGCGCTAACGTCTGGCTTTTAAAATTTAATAATGTTTTAAAGGGCTCGCTTCGCCAAATTAACTAACAAACAAATCCACATGCAACTGCCACATATGAGAACACTTACCAACAAGATATATTATATTTTCTTCTATGGAAATACATGCAGTTCATTACTTAAAGCTTCGCATAGGCTTACTTGTTCTGCGGACTATAATTTGTTTCAGGCCACGTAGTTGTTTGCAGATTTACTCAGGCCACAGATGACGGTGTATGAATCCTCGGTTTAGTGCATCAAGAAATCTGTTCCGTGGAGAGTTTACATATATTTCGTACACACATTAAATGCACACTGCAGACACGCGTAAAAATAACCGTATTATGCTAAATTTAGTTTGTATGGCAATCACACACGTTATTCGTGCGACTTGGTAAAGGAGATTAATGTTCCAATACCGAAAGCCCTCTTACCACAACAAGTAAAAGGTAAAAGCAAACCCTGTTCAGGACTTTACAGGCCCTTTGGGCTTCAGGAGATTGAGGCTCCAAGAATTTCAGACAACTGGCAGATGAAGGCGTTAAGACTCTTAGCTCTACGCAACGGCCGCCTTTACCCCACAGGAAATATTCCTGGTACCCATTCTGTTTGAGGCTCTGTCGACCCCAGGGCCATAGTGCGGCCGAAAAGATTATGTCAATGAATAATTCCAATGAATCCAAAGGGAATCGTCTCCGCGCCCCCCCGGCTGTTGGACTATTGCTAAGAAAAAGAGCCGCACCCGGTCCCCCCCCCCCCCCGCCACAATAAGCAAGGTTCAGAAATTTTTCTTCAGCCGGTCTGAAAAATTGTCATTGTGTCGTAATAATTTGCTGCTTATTTCAGGACGCTGCCAGTATTTCGGAAAATAGTGTCGAAGGTAGGATGACCCATGAATTATGGGTCTCAACGACAGCGGCCGTGACCCAGTCGAGGAAACAAGCCGACATTTTCCAACAAGGGATGAGACAACCACAAGTAAGGACAGCCGGCGTTCCAAACGGGATTCGAGCTTGACATCTCTAGAATACAAGCCAGAGCGTTATCCAGACACCAGACGTAGCTGGGAATATATTATTAAAAACCATGTTAAAGAAAAATGATGCGAAACCTAGACTGAATTGATCTGGCTCAGGATAGGGACAGTTGGGAAATCCTTGAGAACACGGTAACGAAATTTCTGGTTCCGGAATATACGGGGTTGAAAAACTATCAACTCCTGAAGAAGGGCCCTGTTCCATGGAGTTTGTTTGTTAGTTACTTGTTTAGTTAATTAGTTGGTTAGTTAGTTACCTTCATATAAAATCACAGTTGGACTCTGTCGTACAAGTGCATTTTCATGACCACTCTAGATTGATTCACAAATTATCATAAACCTCCTGTCAGAATACTTCAAGTAATGATATAATAATTTTAAATGACGTAATATGTAGTATCGTAGATTATCTCATTGGTACACTTTGTGTCCTGGACGACAAAATCTGATGCCAATTTTACTCTACGGTAAGCTTTTGAAAAATGGCCCGTTCCAAGTGGCAGGTCCGACAAAGCAGAAGTTAGATGGAGCTAAGTACGGAAACTTTGTGACAGTTTTGTGTCTTCTCAAAGTTCTTCTTATCTGGAAACGTGTTTGGTGCAACAGGGAGAGACAGTGGTGGCTCAGTGGCAAATGGGTGGCGTACCATGTGCAGCTTGGATTGCCTGGGCCTCGAAACGCAACATACTTCTTCGAAAACATCCAAGTAGTCAGTATAAAGTCTTAAATGACTTGTGATACCTCTGAATACCTTTAAACATTTGGTAGGAATCTGCCCAAATAACACAATATAAAAACGCGTAGGTAAATCTATATGTCTAACATAATACAAATTATCAAACCCGATGCTGAAGCGATCCAAATCCGAAAGTTCATTAAGTCTTGTGGGCGCTGGCAACGGCAAAGAACTTACTTGCACAGGTAATTTGTAATATTTCAAGTAACGACGTGAAACGACACGAACAGGGGACATTTCGATTAAACGCATCAAGAAATGGATGTCAGAAGGTAGAGCTGGTAGAATATGGAAAATTAAAGAGCGTTTCCATGACAGTAATGGTGATTAAATTCCGGTGTAAACGCTGAACTAGTGCGGGCCCGATCGCTTTCAGCCTGTTTGCCGTGTCAAATTTGAAAACCCCGTACTATGAATGCGTTTGTATAACGTAAGATTGTGTACTTGATCTGCTCGCTTGGTGTAGGGTCCTGTCAAAAACTTAACTGGCTTTCGTGTTTCATTGAAGTGGTAACTGTATAGACTAATTCAATAACATTCAAGAAATCATAGTAAGTCTGAGGTATTCGAGCCAATTTAGCTGGTTAATTAATTAAACTGTTTCTAATACGGTCTATTTTATTAAAATTATTTCGTGTAAATGTTCTGCAAAATGCGAATGTCTAAAAGGAGACTGGACTACGTGTGTCAGCGTTCAAAATAGCATTACCCAGTAGTCTGGTGCGCAGATATGTTCCAGTCTCGAATGATTGACAAGGTATTGTAAATGAATTATTTCGTCATATTCTCTAAGCACTTCAGGAGCATGAGAGCAGGAATGCCACACCTTGATCAGACTCTACGTTTGTGTACAATGCAGAGTTGAATTAGAGTCGCTGAAAACGTGATAACGTATTATGACTATACTACATTTTTTGAGGCAATGTGCTACAAGTCGGAAGGTCGCGGGTTCGATTCCCGATGGTGTCATTGGAATTCTTCATCGACTTAATCCTTCCGGCAGCACTATGGCCCTGGGGTCGATCCATCCTCTAACAGAAATGAGTGCCATGAATATTTCCTGGGGGTAAAGGCGGCCCGCGCGTAGGGCTGAAATTAACAATTTTATGTGTCGACTGTCTGAAAATCTGGGAAACTCAATCTCCTGGAACCCACAGGGCCTGTCCAGGGCCGTACAGGGTTTGCTTTACTTTTATACTAAAACACTGACTAAGGGGTAAGACAGCGGTTCCGAATACCGAAACCCATCAAAATATCTTAAAAATGCCTTTCTATCTCAAAGCTAAAATTGCATCTCCATTACATTGGCGAGTAGGTTAATGTTATTTATAGACCATGTAGTCGCTGCTGATTGTATAACGAGGAGCGAAACGATTTGTACTCCTCACCCAATATTGTGCGGTTGATAAAATCGAGAAGAATGAGATGGGCCGGGCATGTGGCGCGTATGGGTGAGGAGAGGGGGGTGTATAGGATCTTGGTAGGGAAACCGGAGGGAAAGAGACCACTGGGGAGACCAAGGCGTAGGTGGGTGGATAATATTAGGACGGATCTCCAGGAGGTGGGATGTGGTTATATGGACTGGATTGGGCTGGCCCAGGATAGAGACAGTTAGCGGACGCTTGTCAGTGCGGTAATGAACCTTCGGGTTCCGTGAAATGCGGGGAATTTCTTAGCTACAAACCAGTTAGATTCTCAAGAAGGACTCTGCACCATGAAGTAAGTAAGTAAGTAAGTAAGTAAGTAGTCGCTGCGGATAGTAATAATCATAAGAAATTCATAAAAACACGACGTGGCTAGTAGAGAAATATTCTTTTTTAAATAACCCATGACCATGCATGCAGATTCGATATGTAGATAAAACCAATAAATGCGTGTAAACATTTGAGAGTATCTTACATAATAAACACAGTAAGCCTCGTACATGTTTCGGCCACAATTGTGTACATTCTCAAGGAGGTGCCTACAAAGGATATGTTATAAAGACTTCAGAAACCTAGCACAAACATAAAGTATTAACTCTGGATAAATGACCAACTTGATGCACAATTACGTTATATAAAACGTTTATTATTATAATCCTCTACATGTTTCGAGCAACTCTGTGCTCATCATCAGGAGGTCAAATTGTATTAATACAGCATCTGGTATAGTACTGTAAGTGACCGTGCGGTGTACACCTGCACCTGCACACCGCACTGTCACTTACAGAGAGTACTATAGCAGATGCTGTATTAATACAATTTGACCTCCTGATGATGAGCACAGAGTTGCTCGAAACATGTAGAGGATTATAACAATAAACGTATTACGTTATATATATGTATATAACGTAATTGTGCATCAAGTTGGTCATTACCCAGAATCATAGCAGGATGCACAGTCAGCAAAACATAAAAAAATAAAATATGAAATTTTAAAACGTACAGCTGTTAAACAGATTGTCGGCATTGGTACTAAGTAATTTCTCTTTTGTGCTCTTAGACGCGTGTGTAACTTTCTCCTGTTGGGCATTTATCAATTTTATACAATTCATGACTATATGTTAAGCTGATTCAATACGAAGATAAAACCAACAAATGCATATAAAGACTTAAAAGTACCACTTTAGAACTTCATATTTCACATTTGAGTATCGATTCTTGAGGTTTTTTAATATATCTTTAGTAGGAAACCTCCCTGAGGATGGACACCAGTGTGACCGAAACGTGTACATGTAGGAAGTTTACTAGTTATAATATAATATAATATAATATAATATAATATAATATAATATAATATAATATAATATAATATAATATAATATAATATAATGCAGTCTTCAATATTTATATGCATTTGTTGGTTTTATCTTCAGATATTCTTTTTATTTCATAACATAGAGGAATGCAGCAACCCACGTGTTTTAAAGAAATAAAGGAGAAAGCCATAAACGTTGAGATCTTCTTCCATAAAAAATATTTGACACGTGTGATTTGGACGAATTTCATTAAACTCGAAACGTGTGTGTATGTGTTTGTATGTGTGTGTGTGTGTTTGTATGTGTGTGTGTGTGTGTGTGTATGTGTGTGTGTGAGAGAGAGATATCCAACTGCTGTTCACCCGGGCACCACTGTTGTAGGTGCAGAGCTATAATGATTTTATCATTACATCTGTGGCAACACTGTCAGTATCCTTCAACACTGAGCTATGACAGTCTTGGCTTGTCTCTGAAGTCGGTGTATCATGATTCTAACCGCTAATATAGACTCATACAAATAAAAACAGGTGTAGATCACTCTGTAGAGTGAGTAGCCTACGGTCTTTATGTACGAAAGGTAAGGGTCCAACTGCTTACAGAAATACAAGCTTTGCTCTTGTCTAAAATGTGTAAACAATCTCTGGAGGTTCAGCGAATGTCTTGTCCAATGCGAAATACGTATTACTTCGCTGGGGGGTAAAGCAGCGAAATGTGAAGGTGACCATTCACATCCACCTACTGCAGAGTGGCGCCATACGTACGTTCCTACATAATTTTTCATGTAATGGCGCTTCACTAAGTCCTGAGACAACAGTGTCCTTTAAAACTACTTCAATCACGATTTCAAATATCGCTTAGGCAATTTATATTGATCCATGCTTCCTAACAGTACAATCTGATGCACATCTAACAAGGAGATTCATATATGTTCTCCAGGCTACTAAGCAACTAAGTCCAGGCAACAGAACCCGTATTAAACTTATAACAGTCACTCAGTCAAGAAAATTCTTGTCTTTATATAAACTAAAGTTTGGTCATCTGTTCGCAATAGACCGACACCAATTCACAGCACCCCACCCTAACTGATTTATTCAACCAATTTCATAAATTAGCATAAACCTGATGTGTGGCCAGATTTAAGGCGTTCACAGCTTCATTTCGATATGCGCATGCAGACGTTTGCCCAAGGTATATAAATCAGTGAAAATCTGAGATATTTCCATACGTTTCGAAGTCCAAATATTTCACCTCTTCAAACGGTCTTACTAAGGATAAAGTAGGTCGGGATAGCGTGGACTGTACAGCGACTCGCCACGAGCTGGATGGTCTGGGGGTCGAACTCCAATGGGGGGGAGATATTACGCACCACGTAAGACCTGCCCCGCAGCACACCGAACCTTATATGCAGTGCGTACTGCGTCTTTTCTGAGGGTAAAGCGGTCGGGGCGTATCGTTGAAAACGCCAACGCTCTTTTGCGCTGAGGTGGTGAAAAAGCAGAGCTATAATTCCACTCCACCTCTGTGTCTGTACAGAACGTTATAGGATGACATCCACTTTTATTGATAAGGTAAGCATGATCTTCTGCTTACTGTTCAACGCATAATAAACATTTGTGGAGGACAGAGAGGTATGGCTCCAGTCATTCTTAACCTCCTTATTAAGTGAAAGAAAGAAAAATGGTCAGCTTCACGTCCAGACCGATTTATCATCGAAGGGAATTACCAGGTAATCACTGGATAGATGAATGGATTAGACAAATAGGTAGGTTTTCACCCTTTTTATGGGCCACGCAGGCCCTTAGTGTGAGTAGAGGTATAGCTCTACACTTTTCTAGGACCTTCAGCAGTAGATGGGGGTGGGGGGTTAGCTCCACGCTCCGGCCACATCTACTCCCGGGAAAGACTCGGTACCCATTGTACAGGAGGCTGGGTGGGCCCCAGGGCCGGTATGGACGGGCGGAAAATCTCTTCCCCCCGGGATTCGATCCCGGACCGTCCAGACCGCAGTCAGTCGCTATACCGACTGAGCTACCCGGCCCACAGGTTAGGCAAATAACCGGCCTAAAAGCAGGAGCAAAAAGGAAAATTTCTTCCTACTGCCGGGCAGCGAGCTCCTATTGCCATTCGTACAGACTGTATTCCCAACAATATTCTGGCGAATTTGATTGCCAAAACATGTGATTTGTGCGTGTGTTGGAATTAAACAGAGTAACTGACAAGTTTGTGCTGTGCTACAAACCGGAAGGTCGCCCGTTCGATTCCAGATGTTGTCACTGAAATTTTTCATTGACAAAATCCTTCCGATCGCACTATGACCCTGGGGTCGTCTCAGCCTCTAACAGAAACGAGTACCAGGAGTATCTCCTGCAGGTAAAAGCGGCCGGTGCGTAAGGCTGACAACCTTACCACCATCCTGGGCCATTGTTACGTAATCCGGGAACCTTAACTTCCTGGAACCGTCTGGGCACCTCGGGCCTGTAACGGGACTGATTTTTTTTAATTGAGAAGTTTATCTTCTTCCTGCCTACTAATAATACTTTCTACCATACTCGACAGTTGGCTGCCTCCTAAGAAATCATAAGCACTACCCGTGGGAATTACGTCCCTGTAGCTTGGATTCGTGCAAACCACTGCACAGTGGCAGAAATGAGGGTAGTGTCTAGCCTCTGTCACCACAAATGTGACACAGTTTGGAGCACATCTGTGCACGACACACATGTGCACATAGTTCCAGACAACGCCAATATCACTCTCAAGAGAGATTGTCCCTTTTACAGGTAATAAGCATTTCCGTATTTCCCATTACAAGTACCCCATCAACGGTTTATTGTGCCTTTAATTTGAGGTCGTTCATTTGTTTCGATGCACATCTTACTTGCTTACTTACTTACTTACTTACTTACTACATGGAGTAGAGTCCTTCTTGAGAAGCTAACTGGTTTTCACCTATTCAAGAAATTCCCAGTATTGTATGTAACCCGAAGGTTCATTACCGCATTCACAAGTGCTCGCGATCTGTCCCTATCCTGAGCCAGCTCGATTAAGTCCATAACCCCACACCCCACTTCCTGTAGATCCATCTGAATATTATCATCCCATCTACGCCTGGGTCTCCCAGGAGGTCTCTTTCCCTCAGGTTTCCGCACCAAAACCCTGTATACGCCTCTATTCTCCCCCATACGGGCTACATGCCCCCATCTCATTATTCTCGATTTTATGACCCGAATAATATTGGGTGAGGATTACAGATCATTAAGTTCCTCATTATGTAGTTTTCTCCATTCCGTTGTTACCTCGCCTCTCTTAGGTCCAAATATTCTCCGCAGCACCCTGTTCTCAAATACCCTCAGCCAACGTTCCTCCCTCAATGCGAGCGACCAAGTTTCATACACATGTAACAAACAACTTCGATGCACATCACGAGGTCTTCATTCTTGTTTCTATATATTATATCCTTTACTGACAAATTTCGTACAGCGATGTAAAAAGATCAGCTCCGGCTGAACGGTATAACAATAAAGGAATTTATTTCGGTTAGTCCGAATTTCGGTTAGTCCGAATTTAGTAATGAAAGATGTACAAAAAATTGGGAGATTTTGTTCCCAGTCTAGAGAGGTCCAATTTAAAAACAATCAATGTGAGATCTAAGATTCTACCGGCGATGACTACGAAGGTTACTGTCGTTTGGATATGAGGCCGTGTAGTCTGGAGTGAAGTTGCCACCGTATCGTGGTAACCTGCTATTTCCACATCCAGAGCAGTTTTATCCTTAAAACAGAAGTAACCAGGGGGTTCCTCCTAATCATTACTAAGGCGCCAAAACATTGCACTTGGTCGCCAGGAGAAGAGATTACTGAACAATTAGAATTTATAATATTTCATACATATTTCCTCAATAAGAAAACATTTGTAGGAAAATTTTATTACATACAGTCTTCAAATGATTCATTCTTAATGGCAGTGACAGCAAGAAAAATGTGTTGGTTAGTATAAAATCCACGTAATCCGTACGCATGAATTGACTTCCACGACGACATGTTTCGAAAAAGCTAAATAAGCAACAAACAACCAAAAGGTTTCCCAAAAATACATATATGTAACTGACGTGTACGACACAAAAGTGTCACGTGCAGAAATTGTAGATAAATACTCTCTATACATACTGTCTATACAAACTGTCTATACATACTGTCGATACAGACTCTCTATACATACTGTCTATACAAACTGTCTATACATACTGTCTATACAAACCGTCTACACATATTGTCTATACAAACTGTCCATACATACTGTCTGTACATACTGTCTATACAAACTGTCTATACAAACTCTCTATACATACTGTCTG
>Ga0123352_10011743_pt1 | contig 13824 bp, 6 predicted proteins | sample TergutLab28metaG_FD_89700 | JGI IMG/M metagenome (GOLD analysis project Ga0123352, IMG submission 89700) | Labiotermes labralis P1 segment gut microbial communities from Petit-Saut dam, French Guiana - Lab288 P1 | ecosystem: Host-associated > Arthropoda: Insects > Digestive system > Gut ...
CCGGAGAAGGCGGAGATCACGAGGCAAATCTAGTGAGCGTGCTGTGAACAGCGCCAGACCCCTGGCTGGGGCCAGAGCCCACGCTACTCGCGGTCGTCTCGGCGGCCACATTTAGCTCTAGGAGGCCAGCGGGTTGTTGACACGGGTCTGGCAAGAATCTCCTTCGCCGGTGCTTGCCACTCGTGGAAGCTGCCTGACTCTTCCCGCACCGCGTAGAGCCACGGGTTCTCTGGCCTAGCCAGCACGTGTTCCACCTGTCCACGCGGGACTTCGATGCGCTCGTCGCCGAGTTGCGAGGCGCGCGTACCCGCCTCGACATTCAAATAGGTGGGGACCGGGTTGCTGCCGTTCACCTGCGCAGCTACATCATGCCTTCGCGACTGTAGGCGAGAGTCTTTCGAGCAGTGACTCATCCCCAGACAGAGCGACCCCGGTTTGCCTGGCCTGAAGCGGTGCCGAACACTATCCATCTTTATACAAAAAACTGCCTCGAAGGCGGCGCCTGCGAGATTCCCGCCTGTCGTCGTGCGCAGGCTGACTCATTCGGCGTCGTCAGGCAGCGCGTCGCGGTGTGCCTGACCCGCTGCCGCGTCGGTGTCCGCGACGATTCCGGTGCGTCGAGTGCCGCTTCGACGGCGCACGGAATCTCGCTATTCATTACGATCTCTCGTCGTCCGACTCTCCCGCGACGGAGGTTCCTGCTTCACCGAACGGCCCTGACAGGAAGTCCAGGAAATGCTTCCCGAGCCCAGTTGCTCGGCGGGTGAGGACACCGCCTCCGGTCATCGACTTCGCCAGATCATTCGTGGACAGGCCCAGCAGATTGCGCTGCCGTAGGTCGTCCACCATCAAGGAAGTGACCTGGTCGCCAACCCACTGCGGGAATGCGGCATGCACACCATCCCAGATAGTCGAAGACGGCTTCTGTTCCACTTTCCGCGCAGCGTCCCATCCCAGCGACGTCTCTGGTGCCAGAAAGTAACGCAGAAGCCGGATGTGTGACGGGGTCAATTCGCCGACGAAGCGTATGAACACCGCGCGGGTGTCTCGTTCCCTGGCATCGGTGTCGTCCGTGATGCCCGCGTTGACGAGCGCGTTCGCCAGCATCGATCGCTTGTCTTCGGATGCCGTCGACAGCGCGATGAATGTCGCCTGGTATGCAGCGTCATAGAAAGCGCCACCAGATACACGCGACTCCAGATCGTCGACTGCGTCGCCAATGCGATTCACTGCCTCGACGACCAGTTCCTGCCACTCGCGGGTCCGCTTATCAGCCTCTTGGCGAAAGATCGTGGCAATGCCCGCGCTGATCAAGCTTCCGACTCCGGGGATCAGGCCGGCGCCCCCAACCAACGCGGTCTCGAGCAACTCAGCGCCGCCGTACTTGCTATCAGTCGGCAGCTGAAGTTGGCGGCTTGTCGCGGGTGCATCTTCGGACGAGTCGGATTCGGTCATGAAGCCATTTTGCGGGGCCCGAGTCGGTGCTTGGCGAAGCAAGTAGATGATGTTGAACCGCATGGAGTGTGCGCCCGTCAGCCATCGTCGTGTTACTCCATCGCAGGACATGCACGACTCGTCGGCTGACGAGCCTCGCGAGGTCAATCGTGATGAGCACGCCAAACGCCACGATCGTTGACCAAGCGGCCGTCAGGGCATCCCAGAACAGATAAAGGTCGGTCGGGATCGCCTTCACAAACGGCCACAGAAGCAGGCTTGCAAAACCAATCCGCGCTCAAAGCTGCAAGCCGACAGCGGCCACCGGCATAGACGACTGAGCGCCGAGCGCGCTGCGCGAGCGATGTCGGTGGCCGCTCATCCCTTGAGGAGTGACCGGATGACAAAGCGCGCGCCGGCTCAGGTGCGGAGCGTGGGGCCTCAAGGCTGAGACGTGCGCAACAGTCCAAGCGGAATGCCAATTTGTCCGGCTCCCGGGTTTTGGTCCGGTTCGGCTACATCGGGCGAATACATCACAGCTCATCGGGGGCGCATGAAGGGTGCTCTGACGGGTAGCAGAACGAGAACGTACAGCGAGCGTCAGGGGCGAGAGGATCAAAGGCGGGACCACAAAATGTGCAATGGGTGCAAGGAGATCAGCGGGTGATGCCGCAAGTCGCCCGAAGTGTGTCGCTACAAGACCTTCGGAGCCCCGCGGCGAACCTAGAGTTTTTCCGGGGAGTCCACAGGGGTGTCGAGCACGAAGACACCGTAGCCAAGCTGCTGCACCAACGCGTAGATGTCGTTCATAAGTTCGATCACCGGCGCGATGTCGTTGCCTGTCTCGGTGTCGTAGGGCTTCGCCAAGAGGTTCGGGATGAGTTGTCGGGCAAGCTCCGACTTCCGAGTCTTCCACTGCATGCGGCGGAACACGACGTCGAGGTCTTCGCCACGCGTCCGAGCATGCGTAAGCGCTTTGCGGAGCTTCGACTGTAGGTCGTCATCGAGTTGATCTGCCGCGATGTCACCGCATTGCAAAGCGACTGCGATGAGTGCCTGCTCGAGCTCATCGTCGGTAAAGTTCGCGAGCTCGTACTTCTGCTCGCCCCAGTTGCGGGTATTCACCAGGACATCCAGCTCGACCTGCGTCAGGATCGCGCCCTGAGCCTGGATCTCCTTCTGGATCTTGTCCTGCAACTCACGTCGCTTCCGCGCGGGGTCTTTCCACTTCTGCTCGCGATCCATTGCCACGACAATTGCCGTGATCGCCTCAACTGTTTGTCGTCCGCCGCGAACGCGGCCCAACTGTGGCGCGACGTATCGGGCGATCTCGTGCGGCCAGTCATTGGCGGTGCCTTGCTTGAATACTCGAACGTCGTGAGGCCGCAAGCCGTACTCGCGAATCAGCGACTGGACATGAATCTCTTCGGTGTCGCCTTCGACGATGAGCGCCACGCTGGGAGTTGGGGATAGCCCGAGGCGTGCCAAGCTGCTATGAAGGCCGTCAGCGTGTGGCTGCTGGCCGATGCGATCGTGAAGAGCATCGTGGACACGGGGGTTCTTAGGTGTGCGCGGGAGCGGCTCGAGCTGGCCTGCCTCGGCGAGTGCATCGTGTGCCCGAAGCAGAACCTCGGCGCCGATGCGCTGCCAGATCGCCTCGAGTGCGGCTCCTCGGAGTGAGAACCAGCCGCGATGGTCCGACAGGCGAAGAAGGTCCCACCACTCACGCATAGGGTCGTTGTTACGCGCACGCATCAGGAGCAGCTGCGCGGCCGGAAGCAAGGCGTCGGCCTCAAAGCCGGCGGCGGTCAACCGCTCCTCGACAGTCAGCTGGCGCCGCGCCTCGTCAACGGTGGCGAGCTTTGCTGATCCTTGGGACGTAATTTGGCCCACGATCGATGGCACGAATCTGAGCGATAGGGACGCGAGCGCAATCTGTTGATCGCGCCACTTGTCGGCCTCCTTGACCGAGTGCTCATACCAGCCCGGATCGATCGAGATGTTGTTGCGCAGCCGAATCGCGTCTCGCACGGCGAGGAGTTGCCAGTGCGAGTACAGGAACCCGTCCCACCAGTTCTGCGGAGCATCCTCTGGCCGGCAATGCGGCCGCTGCTCGCGGTCGAGAACCTGCCGAGCGTCACGAATCCGACCTTTCCGCGAATACCGGGTCAGCTCCGACCAATCATCGTCGGGCGGATTGGCAATCAGAGCCGCGTCTTCGGCATCCTCGACTTGATAGAACGGCACGAGCACGCCAAGTCGGTAGAACTCCTGCAGATCGTCAAGCGTGATAGTGAAGCCCCATTCGGCTGCTTCCTTCTTGAACGCCTCGGACTCCAAGAGCCGAGTCTGCGAGAAGGCCCATGGCATGTCCAAGAGCTGCAAGACACCTTGCGGGAGATTCGTGCGCATGGCCATTCCGGAAGCGTACGAGACTGCCATTGCGTGGCGGGGACTTGTGCACCCCACCCGGAAAAATTGAGACGTGGCATGGGTCTCGTCCTGCGTCGGATGGGGATTGCTCAGGCCGTGGTTGAGACTGCTTGTCCATAGCACGGCGCGCGGCGGGACGCCGGAGTTCGCGAACCATGTTGCGCCGACGTGCCGGAGATCACCCCGCCACAGCCCTTGCAATCCCATCCCGGTCGGTCGCCTCGCGCAGCGAGGCGGTCATGATGACGCCGCCGTGTGGCCGTCTGGAGAAACGGAGCGTCGCCGGCCGTTGCGTGGTGAGCTGGCGGTGATGGGTGTCGCTATCCCGGCGATCGCGTGCCCCACGTTGGGGGGTATGTCGATGGTCTACAGATCAAATACGGTGCACTTTGTCGGCCAATTTTAAGTTTGGGGCCGGTGGGCAAGGGGGATGCTCGTGGTCGCTGTCGACCGGGCTTGCAAGGTTCGTCGTTCTGCTATGGCGCGGCTTAGGGGTGGTGCGCGGGCATCGGGTGTTGCATTGGCGACCAGCATCGCGCTGGCGGTCGGGATTGTCGCACCTGTGGCGTTTGCGGCATCTGCTGTGGCTGCTTCTCATCCTCATGTGTCGGCGAACCAGGTGCAGCCGCTGCCGGTGGCGGCCGCGGCGAAGCCGTCGGTGTCGTTGCCTTCTGCGGCGGAGGCGGTGCAGCCGCCGCCGGCGGAGGTGTCTGCTGCCCCGGTTCCGTCGGTGCCGGATCCGGTCCGCTCATCCGGCGGCTCGCATTTCGATCCGGCGAAGTCAATGGTGGTCTCGCGGGATCGTTTCCAGCAGACCTATTCGAACCCGGATGGATCGCAGACAGTGGAGATGTCTGTCGACCCGTTGAACGTGCAGGATTCTTCGGGCGCGTGGGTGCCGGTCTCGACGACGATCGCCAGGCAGGGGCAGGGCCGGTTTGCGGTCGCAGACAATCCGGTGTCGCCGTCGTTCGCCGCGGTTTCGGGCACGGGCTCGGACTATGCGGTTTCCGACAGCTCGGGCCACCAGATCTCGTTCACGCTGCAGGGCGAGCAGCCGGTGGATGCGTCGACGGTGCCGACGCAGGATGTTTCGGCGGGTTCGGGGGAGACCTCCTCGAACAGTGTTGCGTATCCCGGGGTGGTTCCGAACGGCGATCTGACCTATCAGGTGAGCGCGAGTGGTGTGAAGGAGTCGCTGGTTCTTCAGGCGCCTCCGGCTGAAGCTGCGCCGTCGTGGACGTGGGTGGTGCATGCGCCGGGACTGACTCTTTCCAAGCTCGATGACGGGTCGATCGGATACACGGATGCCCAGGGAAATCTTGACTTCGTCACTCCGACGCCGGCGATGTGGGATTCCTCGGGGGTTGACGGGGTTTCGCAGTCGGCGATCACGGATGTCCCGATGTCGATCGCGCAGGCCGCTGACGGCGACTGGCTGGTCACGTTGACACCGGATGCGTCGTGGCTGAACTCGCCGTCTCGGGAGTACCCAGTCTTCGTGGATCCATCGACGGACACCCTGGGGATCCAGGACGCTCACTCCTATCTCTCGGATGGCTCCACCTCGCTGACCGGGGTCGCGTACGTCGGCAACTCGCGCATCAGCAACACCGACACCTACTGGCGCACGGTGGCGAAGTTCGTGTATTCCGCCCTGTACGGGCAGGAGATCCTCGGGGTCGACTTGCGGGAGGCGTATGCAGGCAACGGCACGACGAACGCGACGACCGGAACGGTGCACTATGCGTCCGCGTTCAGCTACGCGGGAGCGACGAACGCCACCACTTTGTCGAGCATTTCGATCAGCGCGGGCAGCAGCGGATACGGAGACGCGACAGGGACAGCCCTGTCGAATCAGATCGCGACGTGGGTGAACGCGAAAGGCACGACCCAGAACTATCTGGGTCTGCGGGGGCAGGAGACCTCGGGCCTCTACACGTTCAAGCAGTTGAACGCGGCCATGTACATCAGCTATGCCGCCCTGCCGTCGGTGAAGGCAACGCAGGTCGCGCAGCCAGACGGGTCGACCTCATCACCGGAGTCGGGCTATTCCAGCGACCAGCCGACGTTCACGGTCTCCGGCTCCGATCCAGCGGGTCTGGCGATGAGCTACGACTACGAGGTCTCGGCGAATACGACGAACCCCGACACCTCCCCGGTGTGGGCGACAGGGTGGACGAGTGCGACGAGTGCGCAGATCCCGGCCGGGGCGTTGACTCCGGGCACGAAGTATTCGTGGAAGGCGTACATGAAGGACACGACCGGATACGAGGTCGCGACCCCGATTTATACCTTCACGGCAACGCCGAAGCCGACATTGCCGTCGGGGTCGATCGCGGTTGCTCCAGTCAGCGGCGCTGTGGCGGCATCGTTGACGCCGACGTTGACGGTGCCAACGGCGACGGACGCGAACGGGCGCGCGTTGACCTATGCGATCCGGGTGGTCACAGGAACGGACGGAACGTCCGGTCAGGTGGCAATGTCGGCGTTCTCATCGGCGACGTCGTCGTTCTCGTGGACACCGCCGAAGGGCGTGCTGCAGGACGGCAGCACGTATACCTGGGATGAGGTGATCAACGACGGCGAGAACGACAAGTTCGTCTTGTCGGTACAGACTCTTCACATCAATCTGCGCACTACGGATCCGGGGCCGGCCCCGACGGATGTGGCGGGCCCGGTGACGGTGAATCTCGCGAACGGCAACGTGGCGACTTCATTTAGCTCTCCGACTGTGCAGACCGTCGGTGGCCCGATGGGCTTCACCTTCAACTACGACTCGCAGCTGCCGGGAAACGCCGGCCTGACTGGGGCGTACTACGACGTGACCCCCGCATCCGGGGCGACACCGAACTACACGACGGCCGGACGGACCCCGAAACTGGTGCGCACGGATACCCAGGTGAACTTCGACTGGTCGGCTGGGTCGCCGGGCCCTAGCCTCCCAGCTAGCTATTTCCTGACGAGCTGGACGGGGTACATCACCCCACCGGTAGGTACCTGGCAGTTCGGCGCTGTTCACGACGACGGGGTGCGGATCTATTTCAACAACAGCAGCACCGCGACACTGGATCTGTGGGCAACGCACGGCGGTTACGCCACTGACTGGGCCTCGGCAGCCTCGGCGCAACTGGTGGTGTCCGCTGACGCGAAAGGTGTGGAGACGGCAACGCTCGGCGGGAAAAGCGTGCCGCTGCCTTTGCCGATCCAGGTGCAGTATTTCCAGCAGACCGGTCCTGCACATATCTCGCTCATGGTGGAGGACCCGTCCGATACCAGCACCGCTCAGGTCGTTCCGGCTTCCTGGCTGACCAAAGACGCAACATTCCTGCCGTCCGGGTGGGCTGCGTCTGGCCCGGTCACGGGCATCGCAGGCGGATACGTCAGTGCGACCAACAAGGAAGGGTTTGTTACCCTAGTCGATGCTCAGGGCGGTCAGCACACCTACACGAAGACCTCGAATGGCGGGTACAAGCCGCCAGCAGGGGAGGGCGGCATCCTCACCGCTGACCAATCGGGGAACCTCACCTTCACCGACTCGTCCGGAACGGTATATCTGTTCGACGCAGCCGGGCAGGTGACACAGATCTCGACCCCAGATGACCTAGCACATCCGGCCACGCCGATCCCGCAGTATATCAGCACGTCATCGCTGTCCGACTCACTGCGATCGATCAGCGATCCGGTCTCGAGCAATGGGGCGACCCCGCCGGTTTACAGCAGGCAGATTCTGTTCGGCTACGCCACCGACTCCGCTTCCACGGCTGGCACAGGCACCAGCACGACAGCCGGCTCTGCATGTTCCGTGCCGACGACAACCGATGCGAACGGGAACCCGCTGTTCGAAGCAGCACCGCCAGGAGACATCTGCGTCATCCACTACCCCGACGGCTCCGCGACGCAGTTGCTCTACAACACGAACGGGCAACTCGCCCGCGTCATCAACCCCGGCAACTCGGTCACGGACTTTGCGTACACTGCAGTCGGCGGAGCGTGGCTGCTGTCTGCCGTGCGTAGCCCCCTGGCCAACGACTGGCTGGCCGCCGACACCACTCGCACGCCGGCGACTGCTCAGCAGACGACCATCACCTACGACAGCACGGGACGTGCGACGAGTGTGACCTTGCCTGCAACGGACGGGGTGACCGCGGCGCAGCAACCGAAGAAGACCTACACATACGCGTCCGCTCCTACGGCCACCGCGATCGGGACGACTTACGTGGATGAGGCCGGGCTCAGCGTGCCTACCACCGGTGGTTCGAACGGTCACGCCCGCACCGTCACGTACAACGAGGAATTGCAGGCGGTAAGCGATGCATCGGCTTCCGGACTGACCTCCAAGTCGTTCTGGAACACCAGCGATGACGCCATGGCCTTCATCAGTCCCCAAGGATTGGAGACGGCCACCGCGTACGACAGCCAGAACCGGCCGACTGCAGCCTATGGGCCTGCGCCGACTTCCTGTTTCCCGGCCCAGACCTCGACCATCGGGCAGACGCTGGTCAATCAGGTGCCCTCAGGAACCTGCGCGGCCACAGGTCTGCCGGTCGCACAGACCGCCACCGTCTATGACGGTGGCATGCATGGCCTCGCCGCCTCCTTCTACAACAACGACACTGTCAGCGGACTTCCGGCCCACCAACAACTCGGGGTGGGTACGAGCGACGGATCCGTGAATGTGAATTGGAACTCCGGCCCGGGATATTCGGGTGGTCCCACCAACGACTGGACGCTGCGTCTGACGGGTTTGATCACGTTCCCGGCGGCGGGCACATACACGCTTACGACAACCGTGGATGACGGATCCCAGGTGTGGATCGACGGCCTTCTGGTCGTCAACGGGTGGGGTTCCGGAGCTGCGCACGATGTCTCTGGCACTTTCACCGCAGCTGCGGCTGGCCAAGTGTCTAAGATCATCCTCAACTACCATCAGCTGACCGGCGCGGACTCGCTTGTCCTGAAGTGGACGCCTCCCGGCGGAACGCAGGCGGTGATCCCCGGCACGGATCTGTCGCCGGGCTACAACCTGGCTACGTCGGTGACGACTGCGGATGCCGATCCGGCGGGCCTCAGCGGGCACACTGCAGCGAGTTCGGAGGTCTCGACGTCGTACGCGAACCCGTGGCTGGGTGAGGCGACGGCGACGAGTGTGGACCCGGGCGGTTTGAACCTCACGTCGACCTCGACGTGGGAGACGGGCACCTCTGGTTTCGACCGTCAGTTGACGGCGACTGGGCCGGCTGGGTCTGGCACGACGAGCACAAACACGTACTATCCGGGCTCTGGCGGGTACGGTGCGGCGTTGGGGCTGTCCTCGGCGGTGTGCGGTGTCGACTTGAGCACTCCGCAGTACGGGATGCTGGAGAAGGAGAACGGGCCGACGGCCTCTGATGGCACGCCGTCGTGGACGGAGTTCGTCTATGACGTGCTGGGTCGTGTGGCCGGGACGCTCTCGGCTGGTGATAGCGATTGGTCGTGCACCAGCTACGACGCGCGCGGCCGGGTGTCGCAGACAACCTCTCCGGCGTATGGTTCGACGCCGGCGAAGACGGTGACGTATTCGTACACTTCGGACGGCACCGCCACCGGCGATCCGCTGACGAGTTGGGTGCAGTCGACCGTTGCCGGGTCGCCGACGGGCGGGAAGATCACGACGGTCACCGATCTCCTGGGCCGTGTCACGTCGTACACGGACGTGTGGGGCACGGTGACCACGAGCGCCTACAACCAGCTCGGCCAGGTCACTGAGGCGACCTCGACGCCGGCCGGGCAGGCGGGTGCGAGCGAGTACTTCACGTACAACCTCGACGGGCAGGCCACGGAGATCGACAGCGCCCCGGGCGTAGCGTTGGCGACGATGACGTACACGACCGGCAGGTTGACCGCAGTCGCGTTCCCGAGCGCGGGCGGCGGGAACGGGGCGAGCGGCACGGTCACGTACGGGCCGACGGGGTCCGAGGACGGCGTCGCGTGGGTGTTCCCGAACGGTCAGAGCGGTTTGCAGGATGCGGTGACGCGTTCCCAGGCTGGGCAGATCCTGCAGGATGTCCTCACCGACGGGACCACGGCGTACACGTCGACGTTCACGTATGACGCGGCAGGGCGGCTCACGCAGGCGGCGATCCCGCACAACACGCTGACCTACGGGTACGCGGCCTCGGGTGGGTGCGGCCCGAACACGGCAGCAGGCAACGACGGCGACCGGACCTCGATGGCAGACAGCCTCGACGGGGCACCGGCGCAGATAACGGCGTACTGCTACGACTATCAGGATCGGCTCGTGGGAACCACGGTCGCGAACGCTCCCGCGGGTGCGGACCTGTTGGCGGCCACGAGCCTCAGCACGAGCGCGCCGGGTGCGACCCTGGCGTATGACAGTCACGGGGATACCACGACGCTCGGCACCGAGACGCTGACCTGGGATCAGGACGGCATGCTCGTCTCGAGCTCGACTGTCGGCGGATCCTCGACGACGTATGTGCGGGATGCGACAGGCCGTGTCGTGCAGCAGACCCTGACCGCCGCGAACGGCACGGTCACGACCACCCAGTCCGGGTATGCGGGCGGCGGCAACAGTGCGGTGTGGACGCTGAACGGCACGGGTGCCGTGCTGCAGCACACGCTGGGGCTGCCGGGCGGGGTGTCGGAGAGCGTGCAGGCTACCGGTGCGGTGTGGTCGTTCCCGAACCTTCAGGGTGCGGTCACGGTGACCACCAACGCGACCGGCACGCGGCAGGGGACGCTGTCGCTGTACGACCCGTTCGGGAACCCGCTGGATGTGGCGACGGGGCGTATCGGCACTACGGCAGCGGATGGTGCGGTGCTGGCGAACACGGCCACGCCTGGTCAGTCTCTGGCGTGGGAGGGGGCGGCGAACCGCTCGTATGACACCAGTGGCGGCATCCCGATGACGATGATGGGCGATCGGGTGTACGTGCCAGCGCTCGGCAGGTTCCTGACCACCGACCCGGTGACAGGCGGGAACGCGAACGCCTATAGCTACCCGTTAGACCCGGTCAACAGCAACGACACCACCGGAGATCTCGCACAGACCCTACTGCCGCTGGGAGATGGCACCTACCGCCACACGGCAGTTGACAGATCGGGCGCAAAGTATCCGGCTGCATGTCAGCCAACCGTCAGCGACGCGCCTCAGAAAAACGAAGACAAGGCGAAGCCGATATATGAAGCTGTGGATAAGGTTGGCGAGGTGGCAAATGCTACCTACAAAATTGTAAGTGTGCGAATCGCAGATGCGGACGAGGATGCGCAAGCAATGGCGGATGACTCGGCTGACATTGTCGAATCGCTCGGTCCACCGGCACTGATCGTTACGCTGGCTATGAATGTATCCGTTATGGACAATGCTGGCAAGATCCTTAGTAAGGTGACTGATGTTGGTCGAGGATGGGCCGAAAATATCAGAGAGTCACTGCAGGCGACGGACCGTCAGATGGAAGACCCTAGTGAGTTCGGCTTGGACGATGGCGTGCCAGAGGACATGACGTTCTGGATCGAGTGACGTCCGCCGCGTATGGGACTTCAGAGAGGCTGACCCCGGATGAACGTTTCTGACTCGAATGCAAATTCTCATAAACTGCATTACATGACGGTTGACAATATGTTTCTCGTTCGCCAAGTTTTGGCCATGTATTTTTTATACCTTATTACATTGCCTGGTGTTGGTGTTATCACAACACTTTCTGCGATCGGGTCATGTGTCTCCGCCTTCGGCATTGTAATGAGTTCGGCTGCATATAGGGCGTGGTGGATCCTGGCTCTTGTGATTGGTCTTGCCACTCTCATTGGATTCCCGCTTGCGGTTATGTGGCCAATATATAGAGAGTTGCAAGGGTCGGTTTCTGTAGGCGATCGATGGCAAAGTAAAGTTACCGCGAGTGAAATCGTTATTCGACGCGGCGATGCGTTACATACTTATACATTTGCTCATTACACTCGAATCAGGGCCTGCTTTGGCTTTATAATCATGTTTTCCGCTGCGGATAAATATCCGACGATTATTCCGTCTGCACTATTGCCGCGAGATGAGTTTATGCAGGTATGGAGACGTATGCGAAATGGTTTGCTGCACGGTTAGGTGACAACTGATCTGTGGCGCCGGGGTGCCCCTGGGGGAATGTCGCCATGCCTCAGCCTTTATCCGCCTGAGTTTTGTGCGGATGTCGTGCGCGTGGCCCTGGCCCGCGAGGATGGCGCTTTATGAAGCACATCGCTGCCTGTTTCGTGATCAGCGAAATGTGTCCGCAGAACTGATTGCGGCAGGTGGATGCCAAGGGTGGTAGTCGTGCTGAACGCCGCGCCGGAGTTGTATGCCTCGGTGTTGTCGGTCAGAAGGTTGTCGACACGTAGTGGCATCGCGGGGCCGGAGGCTGTCCGCTATGGGTGCGATGGGGCCGGTGATAGTTGTAGTGCCGGTTCTAGACCTCGAGCACCGCAACGCGCTCGGCCTCTGAGTGCCCCGTCAAGTCGCAGCCCACGGGCACCAAGCCGCGAGGTGGCCGCCGTTTCGCATAGTGAACGCACGCGCTTCGTTGACGGCGGCAAGTCGACGCTGCTTAGAACCAAACTCATCTTGCCGGTATCTCTGATGCTTCCGCTCCCCGGGCGCTAGGGGACCAGAAGGGGGACCGCAATGTGTGCAAGGGGCGTAAGGAGAGCAAAGGCTGACGCCGAAAGTAGGCGAAAGTCGCCTGCTGCAAGGGCGATACGGCCGATAGTCCTACCTGGGGGTCAGGGGGTCGCAGGTTCAAATCCTGTCAGCCCGACAAAAAGCCCAGGTGAGAAGCAGTTTTCTCGCCTGGGCTTCGTCGTTTCCGGGCACCTTCCGCGTTGGTCCCCAAAAGTCATGGTCACTAGCGAAGCCCTTGCATCTTGCGGCCTTCCTTGTGAAGTAGGGGAACCAGCCGTGGCCTAGTTCTCGCGGAACTAGGGGGACCAGTCGGGGCGTACGTTGTCGCCGGAGCGCCAGATGGCGTAGAGGTGGCGCGAAGCGCCGGAACGTGGCGTCTCCTTCTGCAAGCGCGCTGCGTATCAGGTGAGGCCCTATTGACCGCGCTTCTGACGACTCGGCCGCTGCGCGAGCCTTTCCATCCATAGGTCGGGCATCCGGATCGCGACGAGGGCGAACACACCCGAGATCAAGAGCAGCATTACGCCGCCTGACCAGCCGCCGCCAACGTGGAAGAACGCCAGGGCCAGAGTTGCGAGGCCGAAGGCGAAGATCGCCGCGGCCACGACTCAGATGACAGCCACGAGGATTCGGAGGTCGAGCGGACGGTTACGGCGCTCGGTCATGGCGCTACGCGACCCGCTTCGCCGGCGGTGCCGCAGCGGTTGCCTTTGCACGGCGCTCGAGTTCCTGCCGTCGCCAGCGCTGCCAGGTCAGGGCGAATCCGCCGAAGGCCACGGCGAAGGCGTATAGCTCGAACACGCCACGTACCCCGAGGCCACCGGCGTGCAAGAGCAGCAGGACCAGGGTGACCGTTCCCGTGGTTAGGGCGAGAGCCGCGCCGACCCAGCCGATCACGATCGCTACGAGGACGCGGGGTGAGGCTGGGGTGCGGTCGGTCATACCGCTGAGCTTACGGCGCGCGGCGGGTCGGGGATCGCGTTAGCGGAGGCCCGGTGCCCTGGTCGGGGGCGCGCGAGCCGGCCGGCGGTGGTGGAAGCGTGTCAGGGTGAGATCTCAAGGCCGCTATGTCGCGTTCCAGTGGTCGTGGTGGCCGATCACGGTGGGCTTCTTGGGGTTGGCGATCACCGCCGGATGCTGGGGCATCAGCGACCGAAGCGCGCCGCGGCCGCTGATCTGGGCGGCAATCATCGCCATGCTCGTGTGGCCGACGGTGTGCTCAACTCTCGACAACATCAGGAACGGCGGCCGGCGCTGATGCTCTCGCGCGGCGGGGTTGGGTGGGGTCGTCAACCGACCGGAGTCGC
>Ga0123352_10011746_pt1 | contig 13822 bp, 4 predicted proteins | sample TergutLab28metaG_FD_89700 | JGI IMG/M metagenome (GOLD analysis project Ga0123352, IMG submission 89700) | Labiotermes labralis P1 segment gut microbial communities from Petit-Saut dam, French Guiana - Lab288 P1 | ecosystem: Host-associated > Arthropoda: Insects > Digestive system > Gut ...
ATGTAGTCAAACACAACTTAATCACTGAGGTGTATTTAATGACTGTGATGGAAACAACTACATGTTTCGGCCTGTGTTGGCCATCATCAGGTTGTCTAGGGAACTTAAGGGCTAGCTATATGCGTGGTGTAGAGATTTCTACATACGCATAGTTTGACAAACCGAATCAAAACAGGGGTCAGATAAAACACTGTGAAACATAACACATATAGGTAGTAATACATGTAGTTGTTTCCATCACAGTCATTAAATACACCTCAGTGATTAAGTTGTGTTTGACTACATACCTTCTCCTATATGAACTAGACGTTTCAATAAAGTCTTATCTTAGTAATTAACCAACTTAATGTACAAATTCTTGTTTTATGATAAGTTTATTATATACTTCTAGGTGTTTCGAGCACTATGTGCTCATCATCATCAGCAGGTCAAAATTGTATTACCCAGCATCTGTTATCATCACACCTGTAGGTGGCCACCCGGTGCACAGGTCCTCTCTCAACCTATGCACGGGACAGTCACCTACAGGTGTAACGATACCAGATGCCGTATAATACAATTTTGACCTCCTGATGATGAGCACATATGCTCGAAACATGTAGAGGCATATAATAAACTTATTATAAAACAAGAATTTATGCATTAAGTTGGTTAATTACTAAGATTATACTGAGATGCACGGTCAGCAAAACATCAAAGAAATGTTTCTATGAAGGTTTAAACCTCGTATCTAGCGCTCAGTAAACAGTACATAGTGAGATCAGTACTCGCCTCAAAGACCTATCTTTCTTAAGGATCGTTTCACAATTTCCTTTTTCATGTTGTGTCGCAATAACCTTTACGAAGACTTCAACCTTATTCCTGTCAAAAACCGCTATCCAAAGCTGTCTGAGTCTCTTAGAGTCTAGCCCCTGCTCTTATCCTCAAAATGAACACAATACCCTAATCTAGCTTAAAAGGCGTTAGGCGTGTATCTATACCTTGTCGTCTCGTTAAGCGTGGAAACTTGTTAGATGTGAAAGGAGTGGTATAGGCGATGAAAATGTGGAGTTGCTGTAGGAACGGGGTTGGAGGTTGTAATTACAGTTATGAGCTGACAGGCTTTACATGTTTGATGACAAGGGATCATGGAGCGGTGTGTGTCAGGAAACAGCAGTTCGATCCTCGTTCCGATGCTGATATTACGAAGTTGAAGAGGTATTAAACCCTGTTCAACATGATGCATTTTCACGACGATAAACAGCCCTTTTTAAAAACAGATTCACCATTCAAGGGTGGCTATTCATCTTCATCAGACGCATTCATCAGGATGACAGTGTTCGAAGACCGAGCGTGATATCCATCACGTGTCTCTAAATGGAGAGAAACGGCAATATGACCATAAGTAGAAACTGCTGTAATCCTTTGAAGCACTGCGGGTGACGATTACACCGAATCGTTGCTTCTGAAACTAACAGGCGTTTCAAAATTATCAATACCATTTTGTTCAAGCTGATATTTTGCACGTTCTTTTGTGAAATTTTACTCAGCCTGTTGGTCTTAGTTACAAATTTTCGTGGGAAAGTATAATTCGAATTCTGTAGATTCTGTAACGGGTTTCTGACTTTCTTCGAACATGACTTCATCCTGCTCGTAAGAATACTGGCCCACCTTATTCAAATTCTTTATACCACTGTTTTCTCCCATATTCTTCCCAGTTTCTCGCACACGAGGTAACACGATTCGACACTGTGTAACCAGATAGTTTCGAAAATGTCGTTAAATAAATCATATCACATCATCACTTCTTCACTCACATTACTCTGCGTAGGTTTAAAGTTTAGCTGTTTATTATGCTCCAACACAAACCATTAAATTGTGTTCTATACTAGAAAATTTCGTCATTTAATTTGGTATTATTCCCGGTAGCACAGATCATAACGTCGCTTGTCCTGGTTGGGACAAATTGTGTCAAGATCTGCTAAATGTAACACTGAGGTGACATAATTTCGTTGAGTCTGATTTGTCGAGTACTTTACCAGGTAAACCCCGTAGCCGGGGGCGTTAAAGGAATTTGGGCTGTTATGTTACGATCTCGGGGAGATATCAAAACTTTCCCGTGACGTTACACAGTATTTCGTGTCTGTGTCAGAACAGTAGAGTATACTTCCATAGCCCGTATAGTAGCATCCTTGCAGGTGTTCGTATATGCTTCTGTTTTGTGTAGGTTACGCAACTGATACACTGTCTGTTACACTTTTCTACCAGTACATTTTTAACAAAATGTTCACTTCAAATATGCAGATCATTTATAATTATCAGCTTTAAAGTATAAAATAAAATATCAAATCAGTGTAACGTGTTTCTTGTTCCGTGCGTTATTCAGATGTACAAATTTTTTTTAAAGGACCAATAAGTTTACTTGGAATAACATAAACAGCCAACTAGATGAAACAATAATAATTTTATTAATAATCACAATCAGCTCAACATGTTTCGGGCGGTAATTTCGTCCATCCTCAGGAGCACTAGACTGTGTTTACAGCTTGTGGTATAAAGCACCGACGATGCTGCCGACCGGCATCTAGTTGCCTGTTTATATTATTGTATCAGTGACGCATGGTCACACAAATATCATAATTGCACTTGGGTTTACGAATTAAATTTTATTCAGTTGTACTCACCGGCATGTTTCGGCCAATCGTGTGGCATCTTCAGGATGGTGGAATCAAGAATACAGATATAATTATAATATTTCTAAGTCACTCCACAGTTAAGAATCATATAATATTTGGTTAAAATTAGCTGTGAATTTTAAACAAAAATAAGTGATTTGTAACGGTGATTTAGACACGTTTTTAATTATGTTCGTATTCTCGTTCTCACCACTCTGAAGTAAGTGGCAGAAACTTGGCTTTGATTACTATGTAATAAAACTGCAGTCATAAATGCAAGCGCATTTGTTGAATTTTTAAAATTTTTTTATAAAAATCCAGATTTTTCAAATAGCTTTTATATTATGAGAAATTTGTAACGTTGTAATTTGCTTTCTTGTTAGAATGAAGTATATAAGAGTAGGTCACAAATTTGTCGAAGTACAGCACATTAGACTAGAATCTGTCTCATCCAAATCATAGAATATGTCTGAGTAATTTCTCGAGCCTGACTGTTTTATTGTATGCAGGGGCATAGGGAGGGTGAGGCGAAGTGTGTTGCCGCCACGGGCAGTAGAGTTAAAGCGGCAGGAAAACTGCGAGCAAAATAAATATTTTAAATGAAAATTTTTTCTGCTCGTCAAATTTTAAGTTATTAAAACAAATATATGTGAATCCAAAAAATGACTTTATTTTGAAGTTAGTAACTTCTGTCAGCAGTAGCCGTTGTTATTGCTATCCCCGGGAGTCAGGAAAACTAACTACGTCACTGAATATATGTATCTAGATTTTACAGTTCGTTTTGTTACATAAAATACTGTACAGATGAATATGGTGTTTCGTATTCCATTCCACAAAAAAAGGAATTTAGCTGTGTGTTGTGACGAGTTCTCTAAGTAAAGGAATTTTAAGGGCCATAGAACAAGCGATACGAATGTACTGTTACATCCTGCAGGGAGAAGAAACTTTTCTGGCCGTAATAAATGAAAATCAAAGGCACAAACTGTAGAACACTACACAGTAGTCAAACAAAAATTATTTATTACGGATTGTAGGTGCCTTGAATTTTAAGTGTAGTTCTACTTTCCTTTCCCGAGCCTGGAGGTACTTCTTCCCTGCATAATCATAACAGTTCAAAGACCTGTACCTAATTAATTTGCTTTACAGTCGAATGCCTGTAAATCAGGGAAATTTTGCTCTAAGAAGGGAATATCGAGCCTCGTAACCTGTGAGTTTGTACCTACTTCTCAGCGCATACAGCGTAACAGTACCGAAAATAAGAATATTTTTAAATCACAAAAGATAGGGTAGACGTGCAGTTAAAACACAATTATCTTTAATCTAAGCTAAAGGTGGTACACTAGCTGTTAACAACTAGACGTTTCGGCCTCCATACTGGCCATCATAGTGTTGCACATCTTGCTGTAATTTAACTATACAATATGCGTAGTGTATGTTACTGATGACGAGATCTCGTTCACCATATCCTGTATCCTGGATTCAAGTTAAACCTAGTAACTGAAGAGTAAAAACCAACTAGATGCCACTTATAATTTTATTTTACTTCTTATAAGCTCAACATGTTTCGGGCACTACTATGCCCATCATCAGGAGTTCGCGACTATGATGTTGATTGCCACATTGGTCGTTTCGTTCTTGGTTTGCTGTATGTTGGAGGTTAGGTGTGGTTAGGCTGGAGTAGTGTCCGGGCTGCAGGTTATAGCCTGCAGCCCGGACACTACTCCAACTAATCAACATTATCGTTGCGAGCTCCTGATGATGGGCATAGTAGTGCCCGAAATATGTTGAGCCTATAAGAAGTACAAAAAATTATTAAGTGACATTTAGTTGGTTCTTATTCTTCAGTTATCACAATGATGCACGGTCCAAAAAACATAAAATTTAAACCTAGTAATTTACATGTATATATACCCTAGTATTTCATAATATGTCGCCATTGGAGGCAATTTTCTTGCTATAAGGTTTTATACCCGCCGCTTATAAACCTTACAGCTCCTATTGTTACATCATCAAGAAAATTGCCTCCATGGCGACATATTATAGCATACTACGGTATATATACGTACATGTAAACTACTAGGTTTAACTTGAATCCAGGATACAGGATATGGTGGACGAGATCTCATCATCAATAACATACACTATGTATATTGTACAGGGTGGGGCATAAAGATCTCCCACTTTTCGAAGAGGTATTAAAAAAATATGAAAGAAGCCATCTAGAAAAAAATTTAATATATTTCTGAAAAGTATATTAACAACACTTTTTAAATGGATTTTAAAAATCAGATCAGACATAAGGCGGCTGTAGTTGGCAACACATTGCTGAAGACGTTCACGGAAGTTCTTCATCACTCTCCGGGTTAGCTCAGGCGGAATGGAGTCGATTTCCTGTTGGATCCTTTCCTTCCAATCCTCAAGAGATCGAGGACGATGTTTGAAAACCCTTTCCTTTAGGAATCCTCAAAGGAAAACGTCACATGGGCTTAAATCTGGTGACCGTGCCGGCCACTCCACGTCTCCCCTTAAAGTGATCAAAAGCCCAGGGAACAACAACAAAGCCCCGATATTCACCGGTCCAACTCATTATGGGTACTGACAATGGTAGAGGCTAACCAACCGCATGACACTACCCCCTACCTCTCTATCAACACTACAGCTCGCACAGTGCCCCTTCGAAAAGTGGGAGATCTTTATGCCCCACCCTGTATAATTAACTTATAGCAAGTAATACAACGTGATGATGGCCAATATAGAGACCGAAACATGTAGCTGTTAACAGCTAGTTTACCACCTTTAGCTTCGATTAAAGATAGTTGTGTTTTGACTGCACGTCTACCCTGTCTTTTGTGATCTGATTAACACAGCGAGGATGTCTCGCCTCAAAGTTATATTTTTAAATGTCTGTGGAATAAAATACAAATGAAAACTCTACTTCGATTCGAAAATTTTAACAGCTTAGTGTTTTACGTCCGCTGTTAACAGTAAATTAACGCTTATAACAGCGACATTTGTGAGAATATGGGAATAAATATGATAAACTTAAAACTTTTTATTTTTTGAGACTAAAGAAATCCGTAGTACGCACCCATTCGTGAACCGTGACAACGAGGGAAGAGGAGTGACTCACTTAGAAATACCGGATGTTGTGAAGTGGACAACAAAGAAAATGATGTGACCAAGCAGTTGAAACATTATTAGGTGGCAATATAGATTAGCCCGTGGCGATATTAGAAATACTGATGGTTTTATTTTCTTGTTGCAAATGAGCAGAGCTAGAAAATGTTTCTTGCCCGTTCTTGTTCAAGAAGCCCAGTATGATCGATGAGTTAACTGGGTAAACACTGTTATTTAGGCAAGTTATTCCTGTGCTTGTTACCGAATTATATGGCTGACTACAGCTTTTGATTACTTTATTTTGCGTGAAGTAATGAAACAAAAACCTGGAATAATGTTCTTGGCGCAAAGAAATATCAGGCGCCTACGAACAATCCTCGACAAGGCTGGAAAGAAATGAGTTCCTCTGATGCCACACAATGGAGGGACGATGATGATTACACATTTACTCCATTATTGTAGTTGACATATTTCTTACCCGGCGGTAGACAACTGAGCAAATTAATAACCTTCAAACTGCTGAACATGACAGCCACTAGTTAGTTATTCTCTGTAGCCCGCTCTTCACACTTCATATACGCGTTGTGCCTTTCTGTCTAGACCACACCTTGAATTAGCGTAAAAGCATCAAGGCATTACCTGATGAATGCAACTGACTACTGACACAAGACTACGACGGGTTGAGTCGACAGAGGGGCGTCATTGCGCGCGTAACTTTTATAACAATAAAAACGTATCTTGCACGCCAAACAGCATGGCATATCTGAAAGGCCGAATTTACAGATGGTGTGGGTTTGATATCGTCTGTTCTGATCGATATGGGTGAACAAATGTCTGTAAACGTATCGTCGCATTTTACTATCTGTGCATTGGCTGCCACGAGAGGCCAACTATTCGTAGCTCGCAAATGCGTATCTCGAAAATCAGTGCTGCTGTTTGCACTGTTTATATCCCATCCCCATTCATTGTCAGTTAAGATTATTATCGACTTGCAGCTATTATTAGAACACAGCGTGACACTTGTAACAGATATTGGACCCAAGCAACCATATCTGTTCTGTTGTCATTTCCTTGTCATCCCTGAAACCGAAGTACAATATTTCGATTAGAAAAATGAAAAATGTTTGTTTCTCCGTGTGCTCCATTTCAACTTTAACTTATTACATAATAATGCAAATTCAAATTACATTTTAGAATAGAGCAATGTCGACAGAATATTTTAAACATTTCTGCTATTTAATATTCATACTTTTACAGAAGAGGTATATTGGTGAACTGGATAAATACTTGGAAATAAATTCGCGTAATTGTCACTTGGGTAGATGAAACTCTGAAATAAGGCACGTCAAATGTGACTTTCTGACATTTATGGACATGTCTGCAGACATTGTGTAACAAAAATACCTAAGCGATTATGGAGGCGGCAGCTTTTAAGTGATATTACAAGTGATATTACAAGTGATATTACAAGTGAAAAAAACAAAGTAAACAATAATTTTTGGATGGAGAAAAAAAAAGGCGTTATAATCTTCACTTCATAATTTGTGTAACAGGTCTATATAGCTTATGGCGGGTTTGTAGAAAAATTTTCAAACTGCATATGATAGATTCGTCAAAGCTCTCTTTCCGCTTGGAACAACTCGAGAAAAATAGACTGGAATTCTTTTAACACTGGCCGTGGGAATTTTCGCAAAACTTGGCCGAAAATAATTACAGTGTCTTTTCAAATCAAAGAATAATAACGGGTGTAGCAGCGCTTGCCTTTATTCTAAACCGATAAATGTATATGGAAGATAAAAGTGCGTCAGAGACATTTCGCAGGTCCTAAAATATTCATTTTGTGTCCAACGATAATTTCCTCATTGCTTGCTGTTAGGAAAGTTAAGGCAATAGGATTTTTGGTTAAATTGTTAAAGTGTTCTGTCATGTAAGCTTTGTTTGATTGGTAAATAGTCACTGATATTTTGAAGGAAATTCCTTCCATCAACTTCAGTAGGCCTACGCTACTTCGAAACGTCGGTTAATACCAGTCGACTTGGTCCAGGGTTGCTAGAAGTGACTGAAATATGTTTCTTTCGGATTCCGTTCTGATCAGCTTTAACCGGAGAAAGGAATGTGATGTTGACATGAGCGATTGGTAGTATGGATCCCTGAAGAGAACCCAGTGAAGATGGACCTCTCTTTTATGGCCCATTAGCAATTTCGGTGCATGACATTATAGCGTCTTGTACACGGCGCGTCTTTATCCAAGGCGTGGCTGGGTTGCGCGTCACTTCATGTTATTCAATTCCCACTTCTTGTGATGCAACTCTGCGCGACAGCCGTTTAAGACGATACGTCACTGCCTTGAAGGAACGTGTTTAAACTTAGAAGTTTTTGTATCTCTAGAATTTTAATCGCCTACCTAAAATGCACGAACTTCTCCAGACTTTCCGCTGACTACAATTCCACATTTAAAGAAGCCATCGGCGTCTGCACTCTTGAATATTCTAGCAGTGTTGTGTCCTTCATTACACGGTTCTTTCAACTGTAGGTGTCTGTTGCTGCACTACTAGTGAACACACTGCGTTAATTTGGCAGTAGGAATGTACCACTTCTGCTGTCTAATTTGGATGCAGTGTCGGTGCATAGGCGATGACCTGTTGGTTGAGACATTGCACCGCAAGATCTGAGGTTCCGGTTTCGTATCCCGGTAGGTTTCTTGGAAGTTTTCGAGTGGCCTATTCCTTCCGTTCGCTTTCAGTAGACCTGGGGTCCACTCAGCCTCTAACAGAAATGAGTACTAAGGATCTTCATGTTCTCCAGTACACACACGCACCACGGGTAAATATGCTGCCATAACACCGACTACGTCCATATCAACGGACATGATAGAACCATTACTGTAATTTTAGCCAAGCACTGTATAGAGCTCCCTGATGATGGATCCATTGTGATCCGAAACATGTTGAAGCAATTTTAAATATTTTTTAAATATTTTATAATAATTATAATTGTATCTACGAAGTATATATTTGTGCATCTGTTTGATAATACGGGATTTTAATCGAGTACCAAAGAATTGGGGGTAAATTGAGGCCAACGTGTAGGGTTGACAATTCTGCCGTCGTAGTTGTGTCGAATGTCACTGTAAGGATGGATGTCCAGTGTTCCATTCACCCTCTGAAACTTCAAGACTTATTACGGGAAAGCTTTACATTGTCAGTAAACTGAATTAACAAGTTTTATTTACATTCTGGTTTGCGTGTCCCGAACGCTTATGTTCCTCTGGTAATATTGACACTTTAATTATTTCGTGGGCCTGATGCCTAATTTGATATAAATTTATGCAAGAATACTTCAGCAATTACGCAGATACTGTAATTTAGAACTATAGTTATATTACTGTATGGTGGATGTAGATACTAAATTTAGTTGCACATCGGAAAATGACTGTTTGAGGTAAACTTTGTGAATATTTCTTATTGAAAATTTTCAAATGAAACCAACTAGGTGCACAATACTTCTTGGTTTATTTAATTACACACACCAAGACATGTATATATGTATATATATAGATAAAATTTAAGAAGTCTAAAATTTATATGAAAACTTTTAAGACGCTCCTACATGTTTCGATCACACGATCATCCTCAGGGAGCATATATTGTTCCTTGCTAAAGTTATAATTTAAAACATTCAGTGAATTACTTCGTTATGTTAATTTTGGTGCTGTAGCAGCATGTCATGTTTTTGTGTGTGAGTCGTACGCTGTATAGAATGAGCCTGGGTATGTTTGTGATTCGTATGCTGTGTAGCGTGAGACTGGCTACACTTCTTAGTATATTTATTTCAACTTCTGTACATGTTTCGGGCAACTATATGCCCATCAGCAGGAGAACTTACTGTATCTGTGCGATACTGGTATTTTTCACTCTGTATGGGTGGCCGTCTGGTCTGCTGACCAGCAGACCAGACGGCCACCCATACAGAGTGAAAAATACCAGTATCGCATAGATACAGTAAATTCTCCTGATGATGGGCACATATTTGCCCGAAACATGTAGAGAAATTGAAATAAGTATACTAAGAAGTAGTGTGCACCTAGTTGGCTTCATTTGAAAAAACTATACAGGGATGTACGGTCAACAAACCATAAAATTTCTTAACGAAGGACATAGTGAAATTCAAAACAATATCAGTCGGTATGTCCGGCTTCGACGGTCGTTGTTTGGGTAGGTTAATCATCAGTTATAACGTCCAGTAACAATAATAAATAATATATTATAATAGTAATAACATTTATAAAAAATGTAACCATACTAAAAAAACCACAATTTTTGTCGTCGTGGGAAGTTACCGACTCAAGATCCAATGTTGTCGATTGCTACGTGACTTTATATAAATTGTGACTAAAAAATCGAATGTCGAAGTTTCTATTTAATAACAGAAATGTCTGTAGTCATTCGCTATGTCAGACTCAATGATTTGCGATCCTCAGCCAGTTTGTACCACAAAATTATCAAAGACGCACCCCTGCCAGAAGAATAAAAACCAGTCGAAAGGGAGTCCAGAAATATCGGTTCAGGGACTGATTTGTAAAACCAATACGTTTACCTAATGAGGGCTCGTGATGTGTGTGTGTGTGTGTGTGTGTGTGTGTGTGTGTGCCGGAGTGCTGCCATGGGTTCAGAAAGTTGCGGCTTTTGTTACTTGCCACAAAATCGTACTAAGCCTCTTCCAGACGGTGCAACAGATTGACGTCAGAATACGAGCAAAACAAAGAGGAATCGTACATTTTACAGCATAACACCGTTGATGTGAGTTATTCGCACCACGGTTCCCCGTGAGGGACGTGCTGAAGCCGCAGGTACATTTATGTATCGAGTATAATATACAACGTACCCACACCAGGTAGCAGCACTCCATTGGATGCAATTAACGGTAGGTTTGCTCTAAGAATAAAGAAACAGTCGATTAAAAAGGCCGTGGAGAAGCTCATGAATATTATGGCGGATTGTCATTTCATTAGCAAGTAGATAATGATGATAATAATAATAATAATAATAATAAAGTAAAATAATAATACTCCGCCATTCAATAAATATCACGCAGCACCGGTGCTGAAATCAGCTAACATGATTTGATATTAAAACTTTTCTATCATAACTGATAAAAGGTTAGATTTCAACAGACCTGATACAGTGCTTGTCGATACAGACAATATAAAAACACTTGTAAGAGATACATTAGATTTCCTGATCTATAACCTTACCAAAACTGAGGCAGAGAAAATTTCAAAATAAGAAAACTTGGCCCTGGATATCAAAAAATATCTGGAAGCTTGACGATGTATCTATACGAGTATATCCCTTCTTCGTCCAGCGGACGGACTGTTCACCAAAACTTCCTAAAATATCTAGAGAATATAGGTTGAATCAAAAACATCTAAAGAGTAGAGCAAAAAGCAGTACTACTTCAAACGTGTCGTGTAGTACGCAAATTCCTAGGACAACCCCCTTGATTGACCTCAGGGGATTGGATGACTTTCCTTCCTCTGACTGAGCCTAAAGCCACCGACAGTCTGGGACAGGTGAAGATTTCTCAGCACGTAGATACTGGGAATTGGGATTAAGTCAGTAACAGTAATCAGCGTCATTGCAGTCCGTAAGCCTGTTTCCTGTCACACAGGAATTCTCCTGATCTATCCTAGTCATTTTTTTCTGGGCTGTCAGAAGTGTCTGCTTCCCGTCGGCTCTTCGATCTGCCAGGCGAGCAATCATTCTTGTAAGAAGTCTTCCTTTTGCAGTATCTGTTCTACCCTGTTGAATAATTGTTGTATCTTTCAAGTAATTTAATTTTCAACTTCTCATCAGCTAATTTTATTTCAAACTTTTCACCGCTCACCATTTCTATTGCGTTAAGTTCTCAGTTTTCGCATCCATATAATAAGAAATACAGCCATTAACTCTTAACTAACTAAATACCTAAGTAACTAAGTAACTAACTAAACCCCATATAGTAGAATCCTTCCTGGAGCTAACAGGTCCTCAGATAGTCAAGAAATTCCCGCATTTTATGGAATCCGAAAGTTCATTGTCGCATTCGTAAGTTCCCGCCATCTGTCCCTTTCCTTAGCCAGATCAATCCAGTCCGTGTCGCCCCATCCCACTTCCTGAATAATTACATTATTGTAACTAATGTAGAGCATGTGTACTCGTCTAACACAACTATATTTATTGGTAGAGTAAAACGTTTTCTGTGCATAAGGTACAACTACATGTTTCTGCGCTTGATAATGGCCATCTTCAGGTTGTACATGAAATACCTACTAAGCAGTTATACCAAACAAACATGGGCTGTTTATATGGGGTAGGGAGGAGGTAAGCTAGCTTGGGAACAACATGGACCCCTCACGTAACCCACACTGCCCAAACTTTCTGGCAGATACGAGATCTCGTGCCCACTTTACCTCCACCATACCCCACATAAACAGCCCATGTATGTTTTGTATAACTGCTTAATAAGTATTTCGTGTACAACCTGAAGCTGGCCATTATCAAGCGCCGAAACATGTAGTTGTACCTCATGTAGAAAATACTTTATATTCGACCAATAAATATAGTTGTGTTAGACCAGTACACACACTCTACATTAGTTATTTCATAGAACACAACGGGGATGACGAACCTCATGATCACATTATTGTTATCCTCCCATCCATGCCTAGGCTAGGCCTAAATATTGCTTGATAACATGTTACATTTCTCTTTCTAAGTATTGGTTTGTAGTTCCACAATTCGCTGAAATACTAGTTATGAAATGACGATGACGATGATAATAATAATAATAATACGAAGAAGAAGAAGAAGAAGAAGAAGAAAAGAAGAATAAGCCGAGAAAATTTAAAAATATAAAGACCTCATAACAGAAATTCAGTCCATGTGGAATGTGAAAGCAAAATTTATACCTGTGATAATAGGGCGACTGGAACCATTTCAAAATCGCTCAAACAATACCTAAGCAACAAACCTGGAAAGCACGAAATTAAGGAACTCCAAAAACAGCCCTGTTGGACGCTGCACACATACTGCGGAAAGTTCTAATGTAAAAGAACAAAACATATTTCACGGGCGTAATAACATTACATGTAGCACAGATTGTAAATACAGAACCACCGCAACACAATATACCCTAGATACATGGTTTGTCTCAGGTAAAAAATTGTAAATACCCTGCATCATAATAATAATAATTGTGTTTACATTGTAAAAATAATTAAAATTCTGCTGAAAGCCTTTATTTCCCTTTTCTTTATCAGTCAAGGACTTTACACGTTACTCTCTTTTTAGTACAGGCAGAATGCACCCACTGTACCATTACAATAGTCAGAAAGTTTTTGATGGAGGTGTGTACAGTTTTAGAAACTACTAAGCCTCAAATGGTGTTCGCTGGGTTGGTTTTTGACCTAAGTTAGGTACCTGATTTAAACTCTGAAAGGAGCGCCTGGAAGAAAATACAAGATTTTAGCTTTGGATTTACTGTGTTTAGGGGACGACACCTGATGTCGAGTTTTCCTGTTTATAAATTGTTTTTAACGTGTATAAATAACAGTAGAATTTGCACAGCACTTCATTTTTTAAAGTAATGCTGAATGATATGTGGAAGTAATTGAGCCTTTGAATACAATTAACGGGCCGTCGGTAGGTCGTGGTGTAGAGCTAAGTACAATTACTGTTGTAGTCGTAGTGTCGTTCGGACTTCTTGTCTTACAGGCACGTGGGTTTGTCTTGTGTCCAGTGTCTTACTTAAATTAATTACTGCTTTAGTGGAACAAGTGGGTGTAGTACCATCTAGAGTGATTTTTTCAGTGCAAGGCCTCTCTCTGTTTAGACTTGTTTAGCATATTTCTACCTAACCTAATTAATGTTCGCTGTTGTTTAGCCTCGGTGTAGTGGGTCCCTGTCACCACGGCATGGCGCGTCCTCAGGTTGCGGATAGAGGAACGGCCTCCTTTATGGAGGGTAGCTGCGAATAAATTGAATAAGCAGTCGTGGACAGCCGACAAGGGG
>Ga0123352_10011748_pt1 | contig 13822 bp, 10 predicted proteins | sample TergutLab28metaG_FD_89700 | JGI IMG/M metagenome (GOLD analysis project Ga0123352, IMG submission 89700) | Labiotermes labralis P1 segment gut microbial communities from Petit-Saut dam, French Guiana - Lab288 P1 | ecosystem: Host-associated > Arthropoda: Insects > Digestive system > Gut ...
GAGGCTGCGTGGACCCCGTTCCAGACCCACTACTACTCAGAAAATCTGGTAGCGCCGGGGATCGAACCCGGGACCTCTGTATCTGTAGCCAGAAACTCTGACCACTAGACCACAGAGGCGGTCGTATATGAATACACATTCTTTATTTATTTTACGTAGTTTCTTTCGAAACCTATAGTTTAGTTTGCGATATCTACGATTTGTGTTGAAAAGTGATTGCTTTATTTAACGTGTACAGTTGACGCACATCAAAATCTTCAGTACGGACTGTTGGCACACTTTATGTTATGTGCAGTAGACATGTCTATTGTATCAATTTTACATATTATGATGTCACATGTTTCATATACAGAGTGATTCAGGAGGAATCTGCCGTCCTTTGGGAGAACTTAAGATTAATTTACATCGATATAACCAAATGTATACCCATATCCGAAGTTGAACGGCGGCGGAGATATTATTTAAGCAAAATGCGGTCTTACAGTTCCACGTACAGTCCCTGCCTTACGCCATGTGTTATCCACGCAATGCGCAGGTTCATCCTTGAGCCAACAGCAAAGCCAAGTCACACGTGCTATACAAAGTAGACCTACTGGAACCCCAAAGACGATTTTTATATAACTAGTGCGAGTTTTTCTTAATCAATATCTTAATGCCACTCTTGTTAATTATATGTGAAGTACAGGTGTTAACGTTTTCAGAAACTACAAAATCTTCCTTGTTTTAATACGCATTTGGTAATCAAGGAAGTACAACAGTTCTCATTCCTTAGAAATTATCTCGTCATGATCTCTGTAGCAGTTCGACTTCGGGTATAGATATTTTGGGTCATGTGTATATAATGTAACCGGACGTATAGTTGATTTATCCTCAAACACCCTGTGTAAGCACATCTCTTAGTACAGCACAAGCTTTTGACAGTGTTTTCGTTGTAATAATTGGTATTGTATTGGTTTTCGGATTCGCTGTGTAGTATTGAACGTTTCCTATGTATGTGTGATATGTAGTCGTAGGTGACTTGCATTAGTCAAATTGTCCTGTGTGTATATATTTAATTTTCCAACTAAATGTACATAAACAATTGAATATTTGTATTGTTTACCAAATGTCTCCTACATGTTTCGGCGCTCACTGCGCCGTCTTTAGCGAGAGCTCTGATCACTTCTCGCACCCATCTCTTTATTGTGAGGTAGTTACAATGGTTGAGTTACAGAGCGTGGAATATATATTTTTGTATAGTAATAAAAATCCAACTAGATGCAACAGTACGCAGTCTGATTTATTTTACTGCTAAATCACTCTACATGTTTCGGGTGTCCACCGCACCCATCATCAGGACTACTGAAAACTGTAGCCGCAGCCTCCGGTACAAATCATAATATCGGTACGGTGCGGTGGACGCCCGAAACATGTAGAGTGATTTTGCAGTAAAATAAATCACACTGCGTACTGTTGCATCTAGTTTGATTTTATTAGTATTGAATTTTGATGCACGGAACCATGAGCTTTAAAAAATACCTTTTTTGTGTTTTTGTTTTGTTAGTTACTACCTTTTGTTTTAATGTTTACATATTTTGGTGTTAGTTGACTGTTCCTGCATGTCTTGTCGAACCATATTGCTTCATTGGCTTTGAGCAGTTTGTACTTGCTGTTCTTATAGTTGGTGATCGATCTTGCCTGTTGAGTATCAGGTATCGTGGAGTTGATACAGTTATTCAATTGTGAATGTGCAATTAGTTGGTAAACTGAAGATATAATTGCTAATGAAATGCATGGTATAGAAAGTTGCACGATATCTTGTGTTTTTTCTGTTGATGTGCGATGTGTCTTCTGTGAGGTTGCCTAAATGATATGTCACAGTAATGCGTGAAGTGATTAACTTTGGAACGTAGCATTTGTGTGTGTAAGTAAGTGAACACAAGATAGTCGACTGTGCGGGTAAGTGAACGTTAAGGATTCAATGGAAACAGTTTTGACTTCCAAGTTTTCTTGTTTCTGACTTGCATCTAAGCTGTGGTCGTTTTAAAAATGCCGATTCTTGGCTCTTCATTCAAGAAATTCTGAGAACCAGCTGGCTATGAATTAGACGGCCGTTTGTAATTAAAACTTTGTGATAAGAAGTTTGTATTTTGAATGGAGGAAAGCAAGCAGTTTCTAGATTGAGGGTCTAGAAATTGTTTGAAAATTGCAGTCTGATTAGAAGGTGGGTGTGAATCAGCGGCAGCAGGCTGGGATGTTGTGACACTTTAGTGATATCGGGAAAGACATCGGCACGGAGATACGAGGGAGAGGAGAGTGTGTCGGATTTCGGCTGCGGAGGGGAAGTGACATGCTTCTGTAAACCACGAGGAACACGAGAGCTGTGGTTTTACACCAACGAAATCTTTCCTGATGAGACAGCGGTATCTGTGGTACAAAGTTTCACACATTCCTGCCACCACACTTCTATGTTAGGGGCTTTACGTTTGCTCCAAGTTTGGTATTACGAAGTTCTGTGCTTCGTATTCCCCGTATCCTTGTGCTACTTCCTTTTCGTACTGTCATATTCTTATCTTCCCACTTCAGTTATTTCCTCTCCCTTCCTTCCTTTCTTTACTGTCAATCTCATCTCTCTTTCTCTTCCCTCTACTCCGTTGTGTTTTTCGCCTTTCGTTCCTTCCCTTCTTTGTCCTCCCTACTTATCTCTCCTCCGACTTCTTTTTCTTTTAAATCCATTGCTTCTCTTTATCAGTTGCTGTCTTTTCCTTCCATTCTTCATTTATATTTCCTTATCTTCCTGCTGCTTTTTCTTCGTCTTCTCTTTCCACCTGTTTTTGTTCTTCGTCTCTAGCTGGGCTGCGGGTGGATGAGCTGCAATCTAGGTTCGAAACATTGTGGTCCAGAGATGTTTCACTTCTCACAGCGTCCATACCGTCTCTGGACCCACTGAGCGTCCTTTCCATTAGTTACCTGCAGACAGTACCCGGGAGGAAAAGCAGCTGCAGGGTCGCCTTTCACGTAGCGCTGAGGGTTTAAATCTGCACTTTGCGGTAGCGTCCTTTACGTCCTTGTGGGACGGCTGTCAGTTGAGCACAGCGACAAATCTGCATTTGCCTTTGGCTGTCTTTTCATCTTCGTCGTCTCGTTCCCCTCCGTGTTATTGTTTTTCACTTCTGCTTCTACTTCTTGATCTCTTTGTTTTCCTTATCTTCCTTCTTCATGCATGACCTCAGCTATATGAACTTGACACACTCCCCTGCTGCATGTCAAAATGCATCATGGCGCACTGAAGGGCGCAGACAATCTGTAGAACTCGGTTGCGGGAATCGGCATTTTACCGACAAAACACAACACGTTAGCTCCGTCACAAGCCGACTCATATCTGAGTTCGTACCAATGAACGCTGCTTTTGACCTTGTGCGGCTGGTGTAGCTCGGCACATTTGGGCTGCGTATTTTAGCTGCGATTTTACGTGTGTGCTCGTGTGAGCGGTGAGCATCGGTCATGTGTGTGTGTGTGTGTGTGTGTGTGTATGTCTGTGTGTGTGTGTGTCTGTGTGTGTGTGTGTGTGTGTGTGTGTGTGGTTCTTATCACACCCACGTTCGAAAGCCGTTTGGAAAGATTTCACCCGAGTGGTAGCCACATATGGCATTAGGTAGATTCAGTCACACTCCTGATAAAGTGAATCCCGATACCTTTTGGGTAAGGGGATGGTATTGGGCTTTATTTGTCCTTCACTGAATTCTAAATGAGCTCTTGATACCTGAAGTTTAAGGGTTTAGACTGATATTTATTATTAAATATGAAACAGTGGTGTAGTACATACTGCGTCACTAAATATAGTACGCGTATTTGTTTTAATTGATGCTGAAGAATGATTGAGTAGGCTAAACACAATAATTTGTATTATAAAAAACATCTGTTTTCATAGTAGCCCGCAACATGTTACCACCTAGGTCATAATCAAACGAAAGCGTTACTAATTCTTCAAACGAAAGCAATGGGTGATTATATTTTAAAAGTGGTCTCTTGCTTACAGAGTTTTTTTTATGATTAGTACAGCTGTATGAAATTCATTTACTTGGCTTTTAATTATGCAAATGAAAACTAAATAATGATTTAATAATTTACGCAATTTCAAACAATGTTATTGACTTTTTGTACAGTTTTGTAATCACTAAAGAAACTCCGAGAAAGGTACCTCTTTTTAAAAAAAAATAAGCACCTACTAACCCCGTTTTATATATTTTATATCGATTTCGCTTGATTATGACCTTCTGTGTCGAAACATATAGAGAGTTATAGAAACAGATGTTTTTATAGTAAAAATATGGTTGTGTTGACTGAATTATCTCTGAATAATGCGGGACGTCACCTTTGGAAATATAAAGCGTGTTTTGATGTTAATTTTGTCCTGTGACTTGAATGCACAGCAGCGGAATTAGCAACCCGCACAGTGGTTCAGGACGTTTACTCGTAGATCTGTCACTGCGGAGGTCTGATTTCAATCCCAGGACCGTTCTTGTGTGATCTGTCTCGGACAAAGTGTTACTGAGACAGCTTTCTGTCCCAGAACGTCAGAATTCATCCGTCCCGTCGTTCCAGCGTTGCTCCATTTCATAATTCCTTCCGTCTGCCGTCTGTACTGTACAGCCTTAGCAGTGTACCGTACCGTCATTAATATAGTTCTGTCTTGTAGAATCAACATACATGAAGTGGTGTGCACGAACTTTACAGTGCGTCGTTTAGTGGAGGTGCAGATGTACTGTAGCAGCAGTTATTAACCCTAATATTACGGTACTTTAAGTCCTAACGGTGGTTAATAAGTTCAAGTTAACCCTAGAACAGGCCACGAAAGCCCAGAGGGGGAGTAGAGGTATAACTCTACTCTGTCTTTAACCTCGGCGCTAGATGGTGATGAGTGGTCAGCGCCACGTTATTTTAGGAAACATAAATACCGAATACTGTAGTTAGGTTTGTTTCAAAGCTCCGTACTAACGTTCTGAGATAGTGGGTATTTCTGGTACTCACAGGCTGGCAGGATCACATTGTGAAACTTAAGCGCCGGTTAAGCCTCATGTGTGTACGACATTATATTAATATCATTCCTAATTTTATATAAAGGTAAAGCAATCCCATTACAGACCTGGACAGGCCCTGAGGGCTCCAGGACGCTCTCAAGACAATCGGCACATGAAGGTGGTAAGGTTGTCAGCCCTACGCACCGGCCGCCTTTACCCCCAGGAAATATTCCTGGTACTTTTTTTTAGAGGTTGAGTCGACCCCAGGGCCATAGTGAGGCCGGAAGGATTATGTCAGTGAAAAATTCAGTGACATCATCAGGAATCGAACCCGCGACCTTCCGGCTTGTAGCGCAGTTCCTAAACCAACTGCGCCACTGCAACCCCCCCCCCCCAATTTTGTATTCTTCGCTTAAAACAAATGATCGGTTTGCTCCATTTTCCGTGTTCATTGTCTTGGGCAATTTAAAGGTTTAAAATGGGATGCTAGGCGGCACCGAGCCAGAATACCAGACAGACGTTTCCAGTGCTTGTTTGTACGAAGTTTGCCTCGTCACAAGACGCCCGTAATTCCTTTTGTGTCTTTGAATTATTTAATTACCTTGCGAGCGTCGAAGAGTAATGTGATCCTACGTCCAACATTCTGTATTTTACTTCAGATACAAATCTAAAGGGGGACCGCGATGGCACAGTGGTTAAGGTGCTGTGCTACGAATCGGAAGGTCGCTTGTTCAGTTCCAGATGGTGTAATTGGAATTTTTCATTGACATAAAATCCTTTCGATCGCACTATGGCCCTGGGGTCGACTCAGCCTCTAACAGAAATGAGCACCAGAAGTATTTCCTTGGGGTAAAAATCGGCCGGTGCGTAAGGCTGACAACCTTACCACCATCATGGGCCATTGTCACGTAATCTGGGGCCCTTAACTTCCTGGAACCCTTTGGGCACCTCGGGCCTTTAATGGGACTGATTTACCTTTACAAATCTAAATATCTTAGAGTAGCTGCATCCTGTCTATTTATATCACTGACACACTGTCAGTAGTAGAGACGCTGCAGTGTAAAGGCGCATAGGTGTTTACAGAATACAGCAAGGGACAGTTTCGGATAAATGTTAAAGCGTTAGTGTCCTGAACCTCTTACGGGATTTCACTGAAGATAAAGTATGAAATATCTGAAAGGCAAAGTCACGTGTTAACGGCTGTGCCTTGATTCTAAAGACTCCCATGTTAAGTTCAAACAGAAGGTCTCCCGTCCTTAAAACTTTCAGTGTAATTGCATATCGATAGACAGAGGCCCTAGCCCTTGTTTGTAGGACGAGCCATTTTATTAACGGAAAACGTAACGTTATTTTGAATGTTTATTGATAGTCAATGAAGAAAATCCGATTTGCCTGGCAATTCATACTAACAGTCACTCGTATCGATAGTAATCCTATCCCTTCGGTCGTCTGACAGATGGGCCTTGCGGAAGGTCGGGCGGACGGACATGGATGACTGTTGTATGTCAGTGTGCTGTTACTGTTATTATTATTATTATTATTATTATTATTTGTTATCAACTATTTACAGGATATTATATAACTGAAGCATACAACATTTCTATGGTGTATACTGTAGCAGCTGTGGCACATGCAGTGGCATTTCTCATGATCGCCTTTTACTGTTACATTTGTTACCGTTCGCAGTGCACAGTGCACGGCATGGCTGTTTTCTGTAGTTCCTTAATGCCTTGCTAGCCAGGTGTGTTGCTGAGATATTTTCTGGATGATTTCGAGATGGTTCTATTTGCCCCCGTTATTGCTGGTATCACTCTGGTTTTTACATTCTGTGTATTGCAAAATCTTTTCGGCTCCTTTATCGATCAGATTTCTATCTGTTGATATTGCAATTTCTTTTAATAGGCATGTTCCTTTTTCATAATAACGGATTGTTGTATGCGGTTTAAATGAATGAGTACTGGGTTCGAGCCCGTAAGGGTCGCGATGCACTTTGACCTTTTTAACAGGCCCTTTGTGCCCGATGTCCGGTTTATTGTTAAGGGTGGTTCTGTATTATTATTATTATTATTATTATTGTCATCATCATCATCATCATCATCATCATATGCAGTTACGGTAGAAATAGTATTAGGAGTAGGAGACGGAGGATGAAGTGCGTTTCGAATGTTGCCAAGTCCACTATTACTACATGCCTTATCCCGTGTAACAGAACATGGCTCCTCACCTTACCGTGTGCAGAACATGTGCTGTACATTATCGGCACATCTTGCTCCTGAGGGGCCACCTGCTGAAATCCCTCATATACTTCCTACGTTTATTTTAATTTCTTTGAAGGTCCGTATTGCTTACTTATTTCGCTATGTATTCTCTTGAGAGCAAGATGTCCTGTGTGGAAGGCATGGGTGCGTGAATTGACGCTTCCATTGCTGTGTAAATGAGGTCTTCTTCTCTCTTCGGGATATTGCACAGCGGTGGTTGTGGTTACCGACGTTTCGGGACGGTTTATCGGTCCCGTTTTCTTGGATCCTTGAAGTTGGGGCCTGTATGCTACCCTGAAATGTCGGTAACGTTAGCAATGAACGCTGCGCAATATCCAGAAGAACGAATACCTCAGGAAGGTACAGGTGTTGTTAAGGTATCGTATAGGGTATACCGTTGGTATAAAATTCAGTTGTTTACAAAATATCATTACTGTATTGACATGATTGATTTGTGTGTGCCAGCTACCGCGATGCTAACTTTACGCTGTCGCTTGCGTCCGATTCAGTGCGCATTACTTATATTAATTAAATATAAGCAATATAAATAATTGTCCAACGAGATGCAACACAATACAGTCTATTTATTATTCTGCAAGTTCACTCTACATGTTTCGGATGTCAACCACACCCATCATCAGGAGTACACAAAATTGTAAATACAGCCTCCGGTACTGTGCAGCTACCCCCCTCCAACGTGGCCTAGCTCAGGCCACGTTGGACGGAGGTAGCTGCACAAAAAATAGACCAGTACCGGAGACTGTACTTACAATTTTGTGTACTCCTGATGATGGGTGTGGCTAACACCCAAAACACGTAGAGCGACTTGCAGAATAATAAATAGACTGCTTTGTGTTGCATCTCATTGGACAATTGTTAATATAGATCACCGATACACGGAACCGTAAACATAAAATAAATATAAGCAATAAGACATCTAGTTTGTGATGCCGATTACCCATTCCTCTTAATGCAATATGTGTTAACCCTTTAAAGACGAAGCGCAGACTGCTTTATTTAAAGACCCAGTCCGTACCGCACAGTAAACACTTTTCGTCTCGGTTATTAAAACCAACCAGTTTATGCTGTAAGTGGCACAAGTCGCTGGTTTTTGTCAGATAAATACAAAACACATAAATACAGTGTGGGCAGAGCGGACAGTTGTTGAATATTAAACTGTTGATGCATTCCGTAACCAGTAGGCTTCAAAAGGTCAATTAAATTTCATTATTATCAAATGTGCATCCTGTCCTCTCAACAGCTTTACCCAACGCATTGGGGCCACAGTGTGCATGTTACCTGGAGGCTAACAATAGCAACAAGTTGGCTGATTTTCTTGCCAACTCTTTGTTTGTCCCCAGCTTACTCCCCACTGCCTTCTGCTGGGATGCGGCTGGAAGATAATTATAGCAAACAGCTCCTCCTCTCCATCCGTCTTTCTTGCAGCGCGGTCCATGCCACTAGTCGGATATTCGTCAGTTAACCACCGTAATTTCAACATGCCAGACGGTCCGTTTCTAAAATGGTAGTTGCGTCCTTTATGATACTGACTGGCATAGCGAATTGACTCAGTGTCTAAACTGTAGCGGCGGCCCGCTTCGTAGAACGTCGACGGCAGCCAAGCCTTTTTATATCAAAATTCAGGCTAATATGAAACGTAACTCACAAGAAAAGTAATTTTAATTATAGGACCGTTATTTTGTGGCAAATAAGAGAATAAGATTAATATTATTTGAAGACTGTTTGGAATGAGAAATACAAAAAGCAGCATGTTTATTCAAAAATGTTTCTTTTAGTCAGCGTTTTCGTTTTCAGTGTTTATAGGCTGTATTCAGACTTTAATTTTCAATGTCAGTAGGCTGTTATTTTAAATATTGTATTTGTGGCGTTCTAGATGACGTTTCAAAACCAAGCTTTGATTTATGAACATAATCAATATATGGTATTATTGTAAGAATCCACGTAGTATACTAACATAAACTCTATACCTAACGACCCATCTTCTCCTGACCACCTCTCTTAGCGCAGTGTTATGCCTTCATTATTAGCACTTTCGCTACAGGCCCGTGTTTGTCAGCAGTTCAGCCATTTCACTCTAAGTATGCTACCAATCCCTCACTCATTTTAACGACGACGAAGAGACCATCTCTGTGGTCAATAACCAGAGGCCGGTTAACAGATGCGGGCCTTCCTACTGATGGATAGCCTGCTCTTTTTCTTGAAGTCAGTATGGGACGCTGACTGGCTTGACGCTTGTGTATTACTACAAAAACACCAAAACAATTACGTCGAATCTGACGAGTCTGAAGCAAAAACGGCAGTGGTAGGGCTCAGGATCCCTAGGTCCATCATGTTCCTGACTGTAGTTGCTGCTTTGAAATCGTTTTATTGCATGTAGTATACGTTGTTGCAAAGCTAATCACATTACAGGCATCACACTGCACAAGGGAGTTGTTTTGTTTGTTTCCGGCGTTTAATCTCGTCAGCCGCTTGACAAATTCTGAATAAACTTCATGTAAGTGATGTGCACCATCGGTTGTGCTGCCGTTTTTGTTTATGTTCGTGTAATTCAATTTAAGAAACACACGGAATTTAACTTTTGTCACTTTTTTTAAATCCTGTCATCGTATGATACATGGCTCTGGCAGTATGAGGTTTGAGGTCTTTCAGGATGGTGAAGATTCTGCTTATGGTCGTGTGATTTGTAGTGCCGTCTGATCTGGTAGGTGGATACAAAGTTTTCAGAAGCACGTGTTGCCGCCTTCTTCTGTAATGTAAGTAGTATTTATCCTCTAAGCGCTGGTGAAAGTGCACCAAACTGAACAGTATCGTAATCTAGAATGCAGCCCTTTTGTTGATTTATTAATATAAATATCAGAGAGTGTAGTATGAAAGATTGGCAGTCCGTGCATGCTACATTATGGCTACTGGATACGAAACGTCTTTCCGTTGTTTCTGATGTGTCCAGCTGTCACCGAGTCGATCACCTGTGACTGTCGCTGCATGCCAGACCTTGCCAATAATTTACCCTGTAAAGCCTAGTCATTACTTTACCTACCGTCAGGTTTAGCATTTAAAAATTCTACGATCTGCACTCACAGTGTATTTATGTGTTGTGTATGGATCTCAGAACAAACAGCGATTTTTTCCAACACATTATGAACTGATTGGTGTGTGTGACCTAAACGGAGTGTGTTTACTGCGCGCTACGAACTGAATGTTTGAAAACATTGTTAATCTGGAGGAAAGGTCAATATTTTGGGAGGTGGTAGTAATGGCGATTTGGGGAAGAAGGGCGTATGAACATTATTTGTGGTTCTGAACGGTTACCAAGATAGGACTCTTTGAATATCCAGACCTAACTCCGTTAGATTTTTGTTTGTGGGGTTGTATGAAAGTCGAAGTTTACAAAATAAAGATGGATACATGAGACGAATTTCCCGCTGGCCTTATGTGTGCTGCTGTCCGCATAAAGAAATATGAAAATCAGCTCAGACGAACAACACGCGATCTTCGCACACGAGTTGTAGAAGGTGACATTTTCGGAAATTTTTTTATGAACTGTAACTGTCATTTCTGTGCAACGAATTAGTCATTTGAACATTAAAATTAATTTAACAATAAGGAATTTCTCTTTATTACCATTCACAGTGCTGTTGTATTTGTGAATTTAGACAGCTCTATATCCGTAACCATTCAGATTTAGGGACTTGCAATATAAACATTTTATCTTGCAGTGACTGATAATGTCACCTCCCGAAATGTTGAACTTTCCTTCTGAATCACCCTGTATAATTTAGGATAATCTTAGTTTTGAAGTGTCACTTCGAACGCTGTAGTTGTTCGTGTATTGCGTTGAATAGGGCAGAGTTCAAACCCAGTCAGTGGATCGATTTATACGTATTCTTTACTTCTACATCTCCCTAATTATTTATTGTACTACACTGTTTCAGGTACTGATGTTATGTGTTTAATACTGTAAAACATCAAGAAGGTCGTTTAATTTTTTCTGGAGGCCTGAGGGCAGCCATGAAGGACTTACGTGCTAGAGTGTGTTTGTTGCCGTGTATATCATACCGCGTCGCAACCCCAACCGTAGTGCCGTAAAGAAGTCTCTAGCGCATTGTAACGTACCTTTACTTCCTGTTGCGCTGTTCGCGGTACTTGTCAAGTCCGATTCCTTGATTTGCCTGCGACGGTTTAAATCTCATAGGCCTAATTGGTTTCTCTCTAGTTCCTTTTACTCGGCGTTCTGAGTTCCAGATACTTTCATAAAAACAGGGGAGTAAAAATGTAAAGGAAAAGAAGGAAAGAAACAACAAATGCCAGAATGTTTATTAGATATTATGCTTTGCGTCTGTGAGACGTGTCATGCGATTAAATTAATCGGGCTGGAATCTTTCAAGTGCAACTTAGTGCAGTCGTGAGTAATATTCGAAATCATTAACACCTGCTGGCTTCTTGTGCATTTTGTCTATACAGAGAAACTTACATGTGTCGTGAGGGTTAAAATATTTGTGTCAAGAAATGTGCACAAGAGGCTAATTGGTTTGACGTTCACAGGGCCGTGCATCGTAATATATTTCTATAGTAAAACCAACTGGATGCACCAGTGTGTCAAATTTATTTTATTTTGGAATGACACTCTACATATTTCGGACGGTCTTTCCGTCCATCATCAGGAGTTAAAGACTGTGAATACAGCAACAGGCATAGGCCGATGTCAAACAGATCCAGCTGTTTGCTTGCTAACAAGCAGACAGCAGCATCTGTTTGACAAACTCCTGTTGCTGTATGTACAGTCTTGAATTCCTGGTGATGGACGGAAAGACCGTCCGAAACATGTAGAGTATCATTCCAAAATAAAATAATATGATACATTTGTACGTCTAGTTGGTTTTCCTATAGAAATAGGCTAATTGGTGTTAGAAATAATGAGTAGAGCTGTTACAGAATTGCTCCTTGTAAAGTATAAATAAAGTTCAGGTTATAGCCTGCCATGAAAGCACAGAGAGGGAGTTAGAGTTATAGCTGTACTCTTTCTTTAACTTCGGCCCTATATGGGGGTGGGTAGTCAGCGCCATCTCCCGGCCCCTTTACCCCCGGGAGAGATACCCGGTACACATTGTATAGAAGGATGGGGGCCGGTACGGATATGTGCGGACAAGGAGGGCTGCACATGTCATCTCGAACAAGCAGACTTCCACTGTCTTACACAACCCAGCAGGCTTTTCAGAAGTGCTATTCGCACTTTTGGCAATGGTTTTGTAAAAAGGCATGACAAATCATTAGTGTGTGTCATTGTGGATGCAGTGGTGGTCTTATATCAGCAAGAACTGGCAGGAGCGAGTGGCGGACTGAAATTAAGCGCTTTGCAAGAAATAACCCTGGGACAGTAACACGATATGGTACAGTACATATTCTTGGTGCTTTACCCCCTGACCAAGTTGAATTGAAACTGAGCCAAGATGTTTTCTTTTACAAAGCAAGAGTCATTAACAACATATACGTACCGTGTTTGTTGAAGTTGTGTACTCTTAGACTGAAGCCAGATAAATAAATAATTATACAAATTAACAAATCAGTTAGTGTTGTGCCGTCAGTTAGACCCGTTTAAAATACAGTAGAAGGCCCCTTCATTTACACGTGAAATACAGAAGAGTTGTTGGTTTGAAAGTCAGACACACACACATGATGCTGCAATTGTACATACAAGGTGCAGTCACAAGGGAAGATTTTTTATGTCATGCTGTTTACAAGTCAGATATGTGAACATTTCATGGAACACTGCTTCAGCATTATTGAAGGCGTAATTATGTTTCAGTTTAGTCCCCATATTTCTCCACAGCCTTCTTGGAAACCTCTGAACAAGAGCATGATTTTTATTTTTTATTTTATTTTATTTTTTCCCCGCCTATGGTAAAAGTTGTTCTTCCTCGTCTGCTGCCGCTGTCGCACTGCGAAACGCACAGCGTCGAAATTTTTTCCCCTCGTTCTTCAGAGACCCAAACAAGTGATAATCTGATGGTCTGTGGGGCAACTCCGTTCGACCAAAATTTGTGACAGCCTCTCTTTTTGCATGAGAAGGGTGTTATTCTTGTGAACGTCTTGCCTAGGGGGACAACAATGAACTTCGACCTCTGTATTCAAATACTAAGAAGTCTGCACGGTCGCTATCGTCCATTTGGTCCCGGAAGATACACCTGAAATAAAAATGTTTCTCCCCCATGACAAGGTTCAGCTGCACACAAGTGTGCCTACCGCAGGGGTCGTCACGAATTTGGGTCGGCATTGTTGCCACATGCACCCTACGGTCTTGACCCCGCACCATCACATTATGACCTGTTAGGTCCTTAAAACATCCGCGAGGACATTACACCACGTACAAGGTACTGCAGAACGCAGTGTGCCCATGGCTGCGGAGGGCGAGCAACGTTTACCGGGCGGGAATACAGACTGTTGTTCTATGATGGAAGAAGAGTGAGAGTGCACTGAAAGATAACTGCACCGTCAGCAGTGTTGTAGCTAAGTTCTGCGAAATTGTCAAATGTCCGTCTTTTAATA
>Ga0123352_10011751_pt1 | contig 13820 bp, 13 predicted proteins | sample TergutLab28metaG_FD_89700 | JGI IMG/M metagenome (GOLD analysis project Ga0123352, IMG submission 89700) | Labiotermes labralis P1 segment gut microbial communities from Petit-Saut dam, French Guiana - Lab288 P1 | ecosystem: Host-associated > Arthropoda: Insects > Digestive system > Gut ...
CTCCCAGCCTGTTTGTATAAAGCAGCGAAGTAAAAAAGTTATTCCAAAGGCTAACCGCGTTAAACAGTAAAATAACAGCATATACCGCCTTTGAAACAGGGGCATAAATAAACAAGAAAATTGTAAATTGACCTGCCCCATCAATCCTTGCAGACTCTTCCATTTCAATGGGTATGGTTTCATAAAAATTTTTAATAATAAGCATATTAAAAACACTAAACGCACTGGTAATCCATAACACCGTAAAAGTATTGGTAAGCCCCAAATTATTTACCACCAAATAAGTTGGGATAATACCCCCAGAGAAAAGCATAATAAAAATACAAAGCATTAGCAAAAAACCACGGCCGCGCAAATGTTTTTTAGATAAAGTATACGCTGCCATTGCGGTAACAATAAGCCCTACAACAGAACCAAGCACAGTAACTCTTATGGTTAAGAAAAAACTATTTACAAAAAGACTGTTATCAAACACCATTCTGTAGCTTTCAAATTGCAAATTAGTAAAGTCCGGCAATAACCATACCTCTCCACGTAAAATAGCAGATTCAGTACTTACAGACTGAGATAACAAATACATCATCGGTGCAATCATTAAAAAGGAAAGCACCGAGAAAAATATATAATTAAATATAATAAACGCTTTTTCTGCAGGCGTAGCCTTAATACGATTCTTCTTATTTGCCGTCATCCTACCACACTCCTCTCTTGAAGCATTTTGAAGCAATAAAGTTTGCACCGAGCAATAGTACAAATGAAATAACAGACTCAAACATACCAACAGCTGTTGTAAATCCAAACTGAGCCCGGCCTAAACCTTCCCGGAAAATAAGGGTACCCAACACGTCCGCAGTCGCATATACCGTTGGGTTATACATAACCAAAATCTGTTCTGTACCTGCATTAAGTATGCCGCCTATACGCAAAACCAACATAAGCATTATGATAGGCATAATTGATGGTAACGTTATGCTAAACAACTGGCGCAATCTTCCCGCGCCATCAATTTGAGCCGCTTCGTAAAGCTCCACATCTACCCCAGCCAAGGCTGCCAAGTATACGATAGTTCCCCACCCCGCACCTTGGTAAGCGTCTGTAAGCAGCAGCACAAATCTAAACCACTGGTTAGTATAAAAATTAATAGGATTCCCACCAAAGAAACCGATCACTTCATTTACAATACCGCCTTGGGTAGACAGCAAGTTTACAAAAATACCATGAACAACAACAATGGATACAAAAAAAGGCAAGTAAATAATCGTTTGTACGGTGCGCTTAAAGACCATACGGCGTATTTCATTTAACATCAGTGCTAAAATAATAGACAATGGGAAGACAAAAATAAGTCTAAGTAAGCTAATCTGAATTGTATTGCTTAACACACGCAAAAACTGCGGCCGCGTAAACAGTACCCGAAAATGTTCAAGCCCCACCCAGTCACTTGCCCAAAAACCGTGGAATATATTGTAATCTGTAAAGGCAATTGCAAGGCCGGGCATTGGAGCAAGCCTAAAAACAGCAATCCATATAAGCGCGGGCAAAAACATTAAGTACAGTGGAAAATCCTCTTTTAACGAGCGCCGTGCCACGGTGCTTGACTTCTTAACCTTAGTAGATTTTGCTGGTTTTTTCTTGGGCATAGCCAAGCCCACCTTTCTTATACAAATTCCAAAAACCGCGCACTAAGCGCGGCTTTTGGGAAATAATTTTATATCATTATAAACAATTTACTTAGCGTGGTACAGGGTTAGGAACATTTCTCATCAGCGGATACACTTCTTCACCAGATTCTGCCCACCATTCGTTTATTGCAGTTGTTAATGTGGCACCGTGGTAAAGGTCACGCCACTCTTGTACAAAGGCGTCCCACTCACTCAGTGGTCTTACATTACAGATAAACTGTAAAACAGAGTCGGAAGCAAATTCTTGCGCAGCAGTGATATTTCTGTTAAATATATCGATTGGCGGCATAAACGTAGTTACGTGGAAGAGGTTAGGCACAGTAAATGTTACATCTGTAGCTTCAAGAAGATGCTCATAAAGTGACAAATTGCGTCTTGCTCTTGCTTGCAGCCAGTAGGTGGATGCATTGCGTGACACATGACCTACCGGGAAGTGAGATGCGTTTCCGCGTTCATCATCAAAAGTTGGGTCAATTGGGTTAAAATAAGTGCCATCGTGAGTCCAGTGCACCCCTTCTTCACCAAGGAAAACATATCTAAAGGCTTCTTCTGTATTCATCGCATTAATAAACGCAAAAGAACGCTCTTTATTTGGTGCAACACGAGGTATAGCAATAACTCTGTTTACGCCCCGGGCTTTAGAAATACCGGCTGTACCGTCAGGGCCTGCTAAAGGTGGCAGGAAGGCAAGCTCTGCATCAGGGAAAGCTTCCATAATCGTGCTGGTTGCACCCGGCTCGTTCCAGAAAGCAACAAAGTAGGAAACCGCACGGCCTGTAAAGAATTTTTCATTCATCATAGCAGCGTTAAGGGTTGCATATTCGCCGTCTAGGATACCTGTATTAAACAGATGATTCATCCATGTTACATATTCAAGCATTCCCGGCGTCTCAACTGCGTGCCTAATCTGCCCATCGACAACGTTCCAGTCAGAGAAAACGCCAAAAGCACTGCTAAGCTCAGGAACGATAACATTGTTACCGATACGCCAAATACTAAGGGGAATGACACCTAGTTCGTCCCGGATAAATACAGAGGCATTATAGAATTCGTCAATTGTGGTGGGCATGCCATTAAGGCCGGCCTGGCGGAACATATCCAGACGCCCGCGAATAACTGTACTGGAAAACCCAGGGCTTGTGCCGCCTTCTGGTATGCCAAGAACATCACCATTCAACGTCACGTTATGGAAAAGAGCCGGATCTGTGTTGGCAAGAACATTAGGAAGATGAGAAGGCAACCAATCATTTAATGGTTCGAAAGCGCCAAGTGCTACCGTTTCATTAAACATACCCGCCTGTAGCACGATTAAGTCAAATTCTTCCCGGGCAGCTAAGGTAGCGTTTAGCACAATAAGTGCATTGTCCGCAGGCAGTGTCTCATAGCGCACATTAAATCCTGTCATTTCACGCAGTGCGTGGGCAACAGGCTCATCGTTAGGGTCAAACCCTTGGAAAGGCATAAGTACTCTCAGTGGAGTATCATCTACAACAGCAGCATTGTCATCTCCGCTACGTCCACAACCAGACAATAATCCAATTGCAAGCACAAACACTACTAACAAACTCAAAGATAATAACTTTTTCATTTTAAATCCTCCTTTTATTCGTGCAATACATATATTTTACACCGGTTCAATTTGTGAATGATCCCAATGCAATACAATGCCATTTGCTTCTAAGTGTTGTTGAAATGCCTTTAGCAATTCAGGGGTATTGCGAACAACCGAAGATGTAACACCTTTATCTAAGGCGAAAGCCGCCAGATATCCGACGCTTTCCCCAATATTCCACTCTGTGGGATGCTCGCGGAAACTGCCATTAGTCAATTGTGTAGTACCAATATTCTTACATGCTGGCAGCAAATTATCCGTATCCTTAGGAATAAGCGCACCTAATGGAATTTCGAATGGCCATGCTTTTTGGTAAAAATGCCTGCGTTTACGCGTAGTCATATGCAGATCCATCCGGTAACAACCAACACCAATCGAATCCGAAACAGTAGGTGGCGTTGTATTGCAATTTTCAGTAATATGCTGCTCTAAAATAGTATGCTCCGCAATAATTCTCCGGCCTTCGCGAATATATGGGGCTTTTGCCAAGCCATCCGCCGTACCTGTAATATCCCCGCGCATACGTATTTCAGGATAGCCACTGCCGCCATCATGGCGAGGTGCTTCTGTTTGCAGCCAATATATAAAAGAGAGTGTTAACTGTTTGGCCATATACAAGTTCTTTTCGTCATCTTCCGTATCAAAAATATTGTCCATAAAATAATCGTTTTGAGGCCAGTTAATGAGTGTGGCATCATACGGCATAAAGCCATCTTTGAAAACTTCATTAAAGGCAATACGCCTATAATGCCATAAAGGCACAGTACCCCCATCTCCAAACATAGAACAATGCATTGTTTGGCCAATTTCGTGACCGGGGCCATACCAGCTTAACACTTTACAACTGTCGGAAAATGGCGCATCCATATTCTTAAAATACTCATATTCTGCAGGTTTTTCGATAACAAAATTACCACCGGGAACAAAATCAGCTGCGGCTACCCACGTAACAGGCTGCATTTCATCCGGATCAGCCACTTCTAAAGCGTGGGGCTCACCCGTTTCAGATTTTGCTTCTGCACCTTTACGATAAGCTGTATTCGTAAGTGGCAGCAAATAACCTGTCTCTGTTGCATCAATAAAGTAGGATGCAATAATTTTTGTTCCATTACATATCGTTACAGATTTCACATTTCTGCCATCCCGCTCTGCAGCCACTGCTTTCGTATTTAAAAGCAGCGTAATTTGCCCATTACATAAAAACGGCAGCAACATTTCGTACAAAACATGAAGGGAGACCCGCGGATCATTGGTAATGCGGCTTACGAAACCCATTCCTGGGTTTAGGGCAGGCACATCTTTATACGCGTCAGAAATAGGAAAATGTTCCTTATAGAAAGCACGCACACGCTTACGAAATTGTTGATATGTGGATGTACAGCCGGTGCTTTCTACCCATTTATGCTCATCTGCCGGAACACATTGGCTAGTTAACTGACCGCCTATCCAATCGGTTTCTTCTGCAAGCAAAACTTTTTTTCCGCTTTTTGCGGCAGAAATGGCAGCCATAATTCCGCCCAAACCGCCACCAAAAACGGCTATATCGTACTTTTGTTCACATTGCTTCAATTTTTTCCTCCATTCCTTCCAAACCAGATTAATGGATGACAACTATCATACTATAATTCAGTGTCATTACCATGTGTAGAGAAGACGCAATTCACATAGTGCATCATGATACATTTGCATACATAGGAAAAACACACAACAGATACCCATATATCAGACGTCCTATTGTAATATTATTATAAATAGTATGCATTTAAAGTAAATAAATTTATGAAACCAGTTTTATGGATAAATGTTGCTTTTTATGCGATAATACAGTATCAGTAAACATTTTGACATATTCCAAAAAAGAGATAGGAGGCGTATATTTTGAGAGAGCAATTTAGTTTTTCGTCTTTTCCCACAGAGCAATTTATTGAACTGACAATACACCAATTTGGGTATGAAAAATGCCCTCGCAACCATTCATTTGGCCCGACGACACGAAAGCACTATCTATTCCACTACATCTTATCTGGCAAGGGATTACTCATTTCAACAGATGAAAAGGGCTCGAATCAGGCATACTCCCTCACTCAAGGACAGGGATTTATGTTTTGGCCTGGCCAAACCAACCACTACATTGCAAATGATGATGATCCTTGGACATATATATGGGTAGAGTTTGACGGCTTGCAAGCACGAGAATTGCTAATTAAGGCAGGGCTTACCTATAACAACCCCATCTACATAGACAAAAGCCCAACACTGCGTGAACAAATGGCTGCTACGCTTATGTATATCATAACTAATGCAACAAATTCGCCATTAGAATTAATGGGTCATTTTTATATTTTTATGAACGCCCTTGTTTCCTCCTCCGCTAAAAGCAACGATACCACACGCACAAGCCTGAGGGAATTTTATGTCCAAGAAGCTATTGCCTATATAGAACTAAATTACCACCGGGACATAAGCGTCCAAGATATCGCTGACTATTGTAACCTGCATAGAAGCTATTTAAACCGTATTTTTAAAACTGTGCTGGGCATAGCGCCTCAGCAGTTTATTATTCGGTTTCGTATAAAAAAAGCATGTGAACTTCTTAAACTAGATAACCGCCCTATCGGTGAGCTGTGCCTCTTAGTAGGTTATCCAGACCAGCTTAATTTTTCTCGTGTTTTTAAACGAGAAATAGGCACATCGCCTCATAAATGGCGCAATAAAAATCGGTTATCCTAGAGTTTGTTCAAATTTAAAACCCTTCATCTTCATTTGCAATAAGCAAAGTTAAACGGTCCTTAATATGCTGGCCTTCTATGATTGAAACATTAAAACAAACTCGTTCCTCAGAAAGGCAGTCAACACAATGTCTCGCAGAAATGCATGGTGGGTTATACCCTGCTCTTTTTGCGTTTAAAGGGGCGGCAGTATTTCTTGCTCTATTTAAAGCTTCACTGTGGGTTGTGGTTATTTTATTTTTTCCAACCACGATATAAACCTTGTGCGGCCCATATGTGATAGCAGCAACTCTATTGCCGCTATGGTCGATGTTTACTATTCTACCGTCTACAGATACGGCGTTAGAACCGGAGATATAGTAATCTGCCAAAAGGGACTGTCGTTTTAGTTCTGTTACTTCATTAGGTGAGGTGGCTACTGTTTTATCTAAAACTGAGTTACCGTTATTTCTAAGTGCTTGGGTTATATCTATATACTTTAATGTTTTTGAATTGCCAATTCCCACTGTAGCGGTTTTAGGTATTTGTTGCAAAAGATAGGTCTTTATTTCCTCAAAGGTATTAAACCATAGTACTTGTATGTTGCGCTTTTCAAAATTGTACTCTAAAGCCTCTATTTTAAAGCTTGCCATTGTAATCAATCCTCTCTTACTGACTAACACGAAAATCTCATTTTGTAGGGAATGGTTCATAACCGTTCCGAAATGTATTATAAAATTGCAATGTGGTGCACTGGCAGCTGTTATAGCCGAAACCTAATGAGGCCTCTATTTCAGCCATTGTTATTATTTTTGCATCGTCTTTGGAGTTGAGTGTGAGGACTATTTTATCGTCATAGAGATAAATGGCGTTCACGGAGATGTCAATCAACCGCTGGCGTTGCTCCAGTTGGGTGAATGTCCTGTTGAACAGCGTTTAACATATTTTCTATGCTACGCTTCACTTTTCAGCTGACTTAACGCTGTAAAATTCTGCGCACCTTCGAGCAGAGATTCCAATAGTATTCCCGTTGCATCTTCCGAAATTGCCATTCAATGGATTCCTCTCGCTATGAATCCGAACTATATCCTGCATAAATTACAGCCTTTAAGTTTTATCGCCCTTCAGTTTCAAGTTATGGAGTTCCAACGCTCTAACTCTACTGTCGTCCGATAAAATATACATTTGATCTATTGCTATTTTATTCAAGCGCAGTAGCCTTTCAGATTGCGGAATATTGTCGCTTATAAAAAGTGCGTTAATATTTTCTAGGTTGAGCAAACAAACCAACTGTGCAACTGTTGCATAATCCCGCATATTTGCCACAAGGTCTGGGTTTTCATCACGCCATTGCCGTGCAGTTTTTCCAAAAAGTGCAAGGTTTAACACATCTGCCTCGTTTGCGTATACATTGGAAGTTTGGCTCTTGGTTAGTTCTGGCGGAATTAAATTTGCTTTTATGGCTTCAGTATGAATCAAATAATTTACCTTAGTTAAATTACGCTTGATATCCCAACCAAACTTCTCTAACTCCGCTTGCTTTAACCTATCAAATTCTTTGACGAGATACAACTTAAATTCCACTGATACCCAAGAAGCAAATTCGAAAGCGATTTCTTTATGTGCGTATGTACCACCATATCTCCCAGCTTTTGAAATAATGCCGACGGCTCCGGTTGCATCAATCCATTTTTGTGGTGTCAAAACAAAGCTGTTGATCCCTGCCTGAATCCTAAACGTGTCGAATTCGATACGGTTAAAATTTGGGTTATTGAGAAGTTCCCATAGACCTAAAAATTCAACCGTGTTGCGGTTACGCATCCAGTTTTGGATAATGAACCGTGGGTTTTGCTCATCTTTATGTTTGGCAATATCTGTTACCGAAATATAATCCTCATTTGTTAAGTAGCTTGCAACAGATATATCTCTGCCACGAACGTTCATTTTTTCCATGACTTATGCATCCCTCTCTGCTAATTTGAACATCATTTCTTTTAATTTTGCGTTCATGGGAGATCGCGGATCGAAGCAGGCTTCTATAAATTCTCTAAACTCCTCGACCTGCTCGATTTTCTTTTTAAAAATGTCGGGTTCATACTTATATAGCTCCCCTTGAGGCTTATCCGTGCGTCCGAAGATATAATCAAGAGAAACATCAAAATAATCTGCATACCAAAGTAAGATTCTATATCCAGCCTCGGCATTGCTTAACTCAAAACGATTTACTGATAATGGATTGGTTTCTGCCATTTCTGCAAGCTTGGTTAGTGGAACACCGATACTATCCCTTAACCCCTTTAATCGTTCGCCTACTGTAGTCATGCAAATTATCTCCTTCAAAAATTGAAATAAGCTTACTGGAATTTCTACGCAACTCTAGCACAACATGATAAGGATGTCCATCGAAAACAGATATTTTAGCATTGTAAATAGCGCAATGATTTTTGGTTGACAAATTACAAAATTTGGATGAAATAAGAGTAGACGAGCGCATATCAAGCTGAAACACCGCTTGATATGCGCTCGCTAATTTGTTTTGCCAAAATTATTAGATATATAACTAAATTTTCGATTGTTTTATAAGTGCAGCAACAGCTTCATCAACATGGCTATCAGGTACATCTTTAGACCATTCCTCCCAAAACTTCATCGTATTGCTATTTGGTTTCTTGGATGGTTGATTTATAACTATTCTACTAGGCAACAAACTTGCATCACCAACCACTAAAGCCTCACCAATGTCTAATATCGGTAGCAGTTCTGCAAAGTCGCCCAAGCTATCTGGCAATAATTTTTTCACTACGTTTTGATCATCAGCATTAGTTAATCTCATGGCAATAAAATTTCCCGCTTGGCTTAATACAGTTCTATTCACTTCTGCAGGTCTTTGTGATATCACAACTAGTGAAACTCCATATTTACGTCCCTCTTTGGCTATCCGCTCAAAACTCTGCAAACTAGAGTTTTCTATCGTCTGCGTTGTGTTTTGAGGAATATATAAATGTGCCTCATCACAAAATAGCGCTATTGGGTGCAACTTGGATTTATCCATCCATTGCTGTACCGAAAATATTAACCTAGCGATTAATGATGCCACCAATGGCAATATATCTGACGGCACCTCAGAAAAATCTATAACTTTAACTCCATCATTTTCACTGCCAGACGGCTTCATGAGCCTGTTGCACAAATCTGTCATGTAATTGGTCGATAATAGGTTACTATTATTACTAAACATAAAATTTAAACGTTTATCACTTTTCTTGGCTTCTAGCCGCTGTATAAACCTGGTCAGCTTGCCATAATACGTACCTTGCTTATCCCTCCCACTAGAACCTTTTTCTATCTTCACATCTTCTTCTTTGAAATACTCTAACAACGAATTAAGGTTATAAGGCGTAGGGCTATCTAAAGTAATTATTTCCGCTAATTCTGATTTAGACTTACTTTCTAAGTAATCCCTTTTCCCTTTAATTACAGAGGTAGAAAACATCATAGCTTGGTTAGGTGCATTGCTATCACTTCTATCTAGCATTAAGGCAATCATCTCTTCATATGTTAGTAGCCAATAAGGTAAAAAAATATTATTAGAATCCGGGAAATCATTTGGCCCAGCAATTTTAAAGCATTGCACGCCATCACCGTCTAATGGTTGATATTCTCCATGTATGTCAAATAGTAAAGCATTTGCAGATTTAAGCTTTGCAGTTTGCTCAATTACATTTGCTACAGTATATGATTTACCAGACCCCGTACTGCCTACAATTACAGCGTGTCGCTGAAACAACTTATCTCCATCCAAATAAGCTTTTGCATCATCGTTTAATGTATAATTTCCTATTAATAGTGGATGCTCTAAGTCCTTCAAACTCTTTGACGATATTACTTGCATGAAATCAGATAACATTTTGTCTGACAGCATATAACAATTAGAGCCTATTTCGGGTATTGACTCTAACGTTCTTTTGAATACATCATTTTCAGAACCACGCTTTTTTAAATACGTACCAATAAGGCTTATTCTGACAATGTCATTTATAAGAGCCTCTGCATCTAAATTACCTTCTACAGCATCTTGTTCATTGGTATACTTTCGGACGATTTTATTTACTAATCCTAAAAGTTTTCTGCCAACTCTAGATGACTCAATTACAACAAGATGATTCACTTGTAATTTAGACAAGGCATCTTTATCAATAACCCTAACAACGACACTTGATGTATCTACACTTTGCACATCTCCTAATGGCGAAGAACTATCAAAGTTTAAAATTTCCATAATTAAACCGCTCCTATTTTATAATGCTAAGTAATCCGCCTATACTCCAAAAATCACCATCTAGTGAGATTTTATTATCTACTGTAGTGAAGTGAGTTTTGGTGTGATCATTAGCATCTCTTTGTATTATAGTGAAATTACTAGAGTATTTTTTTATAAGTTCAATTGTAGCATCTAAAACCGCCAGTGATGCTATTACAATTGGCTTTCCAGTTCTAAGCTGTTCAAGCATTGGCTGTTGAATATGAGAATCGTTAAAACCATATCCATAACAAAGATAGCAACTTGCAGAATTAATTATGCTATCAAGATTGCCTAACACATTTCTATTATAGCTTTCATTTAATACAATTTCATATTTTGATGTACCTGGCGCAACTATTGCAGGTACAAAGCCATCTGGCGTATCGTGCTGAAGTGGTATCGAATATACAAGGCTATCAGAGTCGCTAAATAAATCTAAGCAACCGTGTATTTTGAACAAATTTACTATGCCCTTATGTTTGATTGGCGATGTGGAAAAAGTTTTCATATATGTTCCTGTAAATCGTTTATCTATGGGTATGTTTACACGGTCGCAGGCATACTCAATAGCCCTATCGTAATTAGTTGTTATAATATTCACATTCTTTTTGCTTGTAGAATAAAAATATTTTATCAAATCAGCCAGGCTTGAAATATAAGTGCAATTTTTCAACTTAGCGAGCAACTGCAAGTCAGTGGTGTTTATAAATTTCCATGTTTCTACAGAAATATCCCTGACAAGTTCTTTTGATAAATCTTTGCTTGTAAGAGAACTTTCTAAATCTATTTTACTATCCAAGTCTGAAACAACGTTTTTCCAACCGATATTATCTGAATATTTTTCTCCAAGAGATTGTTTCAAATATTCCGCTAGTTCCCACATTCCGGGAATGCCCATGGGTATCGTAACGCCAGTACCCATAAGGATAACAGGCACATCCGTTAGATATTTTTGTATCAAGTTGAATATTTTGTTTCTATCTTCTGAACACATAATTCACACCAAATTTCATAATATTAAGTAGTGATTTAAAACAACACTAAGCAGGATAATCATCGTTATGGTAATAGTGTCTTATGTGAATTCTCTTTTTAATCTACCTAAAACTCGATCCCAAGTTTCTATTGTTACGTTTTCTTTTTTTGAGATTTTTTAAATTGTTCAGCGTAAATGCTACGGTCGAATTGTCGCCTATTATTAAGTACAAAACTAGTACTGAAACATCTACATTGTACTCGTTTTTAAAACAATTTCTAATCTTTGGATCACGAAAAAACCTCAAAGCCTATAATATTGACACTAAAAAAACTTCCTGTAATTCAATTATTGCACAAATTGTCGGAAAATACAAGAAATATTCTCTTGCGCAGAGAGCTGCACAGCACAGGTCACTCACAACCACAACAAAAATCCGAACCCTTCACCCATCAATTTAATGACTAGTTCATGGTTCGGATTATCCATTATCCCTGCGGCGGAATAGTTGTGAATCATTCCCTATTTTCTATACATTTTGAGCATTTCTCATACGGCATAAAGACCAATTTAACGACGATGCCTGCACTGCGCAGCCTAGCTGCCATAAATTATTTAAAAGCCTCACTTCTACATTTCTGTGAAACAGCGCATCGTACAAGTTTTCATATTTTTGTACGTTAATGGGATATTCAATTTTTTCACTTACATAAAACCCGGCGCACTCGTCCTGAAGATAAAAGTTTGCCCCTTCGAACTCATAAATATATAACGTTGTAGAAAGCATTTTTGTATGCCAACCATACTCAATGGCAACACAGTGCCGGGATGATGATGAAAAAAATTTAGCGATGTCGTCTGATGTTGTTTTCTCATGTGCATGATAAGTAACGCGAGGGCAGTCCCTGGGTGTTAAAAAGTTAGGCAGGCAGTGTTCGTTTATAGCCCAAACCAGTCCTTTTGATTTATCCATGTCATCTCTTATGGGTATACGTGGGATAAATTTTGTGATATTTGATTCTTCGCTAACGTGGAATAATTTCATAATATACCCTACTCTCTGCGGGGTTTCTTTTTTACAAAAGCTTGAACACCCTTTTCATAGCCAAGCCTCTCATAAAACCCTACGGCTTGAGGCTGCGCGCCAAAAAATAAAGATGTTGGAGATGTTTCAAATGCCAGCTCCATTAATCTTTTACCAATTCCATGTTTTTGGTACACTGGCAGCACAAGAATTTCTGTTACTGTGCCAAAAAAATAGCCATCCGTTAATACTCTAACACAGCCAACAAGCTTTTCATTATCCCAGGCGGTGGTATTCACTGTCTGCTCAAGCGCTTCTTTTGTGTATTGCAACTTATATTCGCCCGGCCACACCTGGTTGGCCATTTCTATAAAAATTTCAGCACTTGGCTTGTCGTTTGTTTTGTACTGGATCATACTATCTTCCATAAACTTTATCGCAAACCCATGCCGTGTTTGCAGCCGTGTATAATGTACTTGGGCAAGCACCCTCACCATTTAACTCATCTACAATAGATTGGATTAAGTTTTGGTGAACATGTTTCGGCGTTTCTACTAGGATTTCGTTTATGCTACCACGCGCAGTTTCATGTATTATCGGCCCGGTGCCAAAGCATTCGAGGGTAATACGGCCTTCGCTTCCTACAATTTCAATCAAGTCTTTTCCTATACCTGCGGTAAAGCACCAGTCTCCACTGCCCTGCATACCGCTTTCAAAAGAGAAGCAAACATTTAGCATATCCTCCGGTGCATAGTAGCGTCCTTGGTTTGTTACAAGGCTTTTGACTTCGTTAATTTTACCAAACAAAAAATCCAGTATATCCAGTTGGTGAACTGCGATATCCATAAAAATGCCACCACCGGAAATATCCGGCTGCACACGCCATGCCTCACCTGCTTTTTCACTTTCTCCGGGAATATGACAGTAGGACACATGTACATAACGCACATGACCTATTGCGTTTTGTGCAAGCAACTCCTGCACTTTTAAAAAACGCGGCAATCTTCTTCTGTAATAGGCTGCAAATGCCTTTGTTCCAGTTTCTTCAAAAGCTTTTATCATTTCTAAATGGTCGGAATAGCAAAGGGCTACAGGTTTTTCTATATAACATGTCATTTTGGCTTTTGCACATTTTATAGCATATTCTTTATGAGAACCCGGCGGTGTTGCAATATATATCGCGTCTATTTGCGGATCGTCAAGCATTTCATCAATGCTATCGTATACTTTAGCTACATTATGGCGCTTGGCGTAGTCCTCCGCTTTAGCGCGTGTGCGGTTTGTTACAGCATAAAGTGCTGAGTTACGTGCTTTATAAAAACCTGGTCCGCTTTTTATTTCGGTTACATTTCCTGTGCCTACCATACCCCAGTTTATTGTTTTCATTTATGACCATTCCCTTCTTTTAAATGGGGCTCTGCCCCAGGCCGCATGGGCGAGCAGCAAATGCGCTTTTGCATTTGCAACCAACCCAAAACCCCGCCGCTCCACGAGGCAAAGCCTCACTACGCTTCC
>Ga0123352_10011752_pt1 | contig 13820 bp, 7 predicted proteins | sample TergutLab28metaG_FD_89700 | JGI IMG/M metagenome (GOLD analysis project Ga0123352, IMG submission 89700) | Labiotermes labralis P1 segment gut microbial communities from Petit-Saut dam, French Guiana - Lab288 P1 | ecosystem: Host-associated > Arthropoda: Insects > Digestive system > Gut ...
CAGTAGCAGAGCTTAGGACAAACTTACACAGGGACATCGTTTGGTAGATGTTTGAGAAGTGACGTCAAATGCACACGCTTACACCCACTACACACCGACTGGTGCAGCCAGATTAGACAGAATACTCGCCAGAGACGATCTAAAGACGAACGGGATAAGATGCCTACCATCAGGACGAGGTAGAGCTGCCATCTACAACAATATATGTATCGTTATCATAGATGCGCAATCCGGAAGGTCGAATCGAGCTGAACGGGAGGACTTCTACAACACAGAAATGATAGAATTACTACCACTTGCCCGAACTTAATTAATACTGCCTGGCGAATTCAATTGTGTACAAAGAAACAGCGACTGCATTAGGCAAAGATACAGTAGCAGAGCTTTGGACAAACATACACAGGGACTTCGTTTGGTGGATGTTTGTGACGTGACGTCAAATGCACACGCATACACCCACTACACACCGACTGATGCAGCCAGATTAGACAGAACCTGTGTATCGGAAAGAATTCGGAAGCATGAACAAGGGATAGAAACTCTGACGGCAGCATTTACAGACAATTTGGCCGTACTAGTACGAGTGAAACAAAAATACACTTCACACACAGGGGTAGAGGGAGGTGGATCAAACGGAACAGTCTGGCATGTGTAAAGTTCTGGAGGCGCCGATCACAATGAAAACTAAGGCACGCGATATTCAAAGGGAAGTCACATAAGCCTACAGGGCCAGATGGGATAGGACTAGAATTCTACAAAACGGCATAGGAAACAATTAAAGTAGAGCTATTGAAGATAATGAACCTCACGTACATAGAAGGCATAATATTGCGGAAGCAACTGCAGGTTCTCATTGTCTGTATTCCTAAACATGCACAACCCAAAAAATAGATGACTATTGACCCCTGACATTAATGAATACAGATTACAAGATTTTGACAAGGATAATTGCCGAAAGGTTGAGACATTTTATGCCTATAATACTTCACCGCCTTCAGTTCTGTTGTGTACAAGGTAACTAGGTATTTGAAGCTGTGGCTTTGCTATGCGAAGCGATTGCCTATGCTGATTCAGAAAAGAAGCCCATATGCATCGTGTCGATAGACTTCGGCGTTCCATTCGATAAGATATCGCATGAATACCTGTATTAGGTACTGAGCACACATGGGTTTGATGACTTAGTTCTACAACGGATAAAGGGGTTTTATGACAATGCAACATCCGTGATACAAATGATTGCTTTTAGATCAGGCCAAATCCAAATACAGCGATCAGTGAGACAGGGATGACCACTTAGCATGTGATCTACGCCCTGTGTTTAAACCCCCTGATATAGTCTCTAGAAAAGCACCTCAGTGGTATCAATATTGGTAGGTGCCGAAAAAGAACAGTTGTCACCACGTATGCTGACGATGTCACAATCTATCTGACGCATGTGGAAGATAAACCTAAATGGGAAGAAATATTAATGCGATATGAATCAGCCTCAGGAGCGAAAATAAATAAACGGAAATCTCGAGGAAAGATCATTGAAAACTGGGACACGACAGTACCCACAATGGATATTCCGTACCACAAGGAAACCAAGATAATGGGATTCCATTTCTCAAATAGCATGAACTCTGTTGCTTCTGAAACTTCGTCATCAGTAATAACGCGTGTGTGTGCTACGGCACAAACCATGTACTGTAGGAACATTACCCTTGACAAGAGGATTACATTTGTACATGACAAACTGGTAGCGAATATATAGTATGTATCACAGATAGTCCAACCACCACCAGACAAAATCCGGCAGATAAATACCACAAGAGATTGGTACCTATGGGAGGGGAAATATTCCGTGTCCCCCTCACCACATCACAGCGTGAGGAAACTGAAGCACGTTGGAAACTGGTGAATGTGGAAGAAAAGTGTAGAGCACTCTTCATGTACCGTATCCAAATGCAAAGCGATGGAGTATGATCTATCACAGCCGACTGGCTAACCTACTGGTCTTTGAACACTCGGCCTGAAAACCCACCCTATCCAAACGGGATATCGGAAAAGCTAAACTACCTACGAATCTACGCAATTGATGCTGCGTATATATCTGGGCAGAGAAGAACTGAATCAAACAGAGTGTACAAGAAAAAAATATATGTATCACTACGAGCCCTCCCCATTGCGACATCAAATACACAGGAAATGAGAATAGAGAAGCAATATCCACACGCGGATTGGAAAACAATTTGGAAAAATCTGACAATAACACCAATATCAGGACCCGAAAAAATGAACTGGTACAAGGTCATACACGACATCATTCCGACAAATGTCAGGTTACATCGCATTAGGATCTACCCAACAGACAACCGCTGTGAAAGAAACAACACAGACACACTCGAACACGGATTAACAGAATGTGCAGAAAACTAAATGCATTGGGAATGTATACAAAAGTTCATAGCGAGAATGTTGCGAACAGCTCCGATGAATATATCGCGAGACTGGCTACTACGACCGCATTTCTGTCTCCGGCCTCCACAATGACAACGATCCGTCTTGTGGCTGTCATCACGTTACGTAACCATCACTTTATCTTGACGCGGGAAACAGGAACCCAGGATTTCATGGAATTCTTGAGACGATTACGATGGAATACACATCAGATACCAGGCAGGCGGAAGTAAATTGCCAATTTCCTCACCGTCCTCGATACATTCCATTTCTAAATCTGAACATTAGGATGAAACATACGATGAGTGTACACACACACTGCCCTAACTGACGACAAGTGCAAAGTTTATGATGAATAATGCGAATAGAATATCACTCGGGCGTACAACAGTGGGAAAGATTCGATGAATATAAACTGAATCGAAAGACTTCAAAAAAAGCCAAAAACAACAAAAAAAATAGGTATGTGAATAACAAGCACAATATAACGTATGTACAAATTAAAAATATCCCAGCTTGTTTCAGTGGATTGTTCATTGACAAAAATTCTTCCGATCGTACTGTGGCGCTGAGGTAGAGTCAGCCTCTAACAGAAAAGAGAACCAGAAGTATTTCCTGGGAGTAAAAGCGGCCGGTACGTAAGGCTGACAATCTAACACCATCCCGTGCCGTTGTCACGTAATCAGGGAAAATTAACTTCCTGGAACCCTCTGGGCATGTTCAAGTCTGTAATGGGAGAATTTTATATTTTTTGAAAACAGTATAAAAGTGCAGTGCTGAAAAAGAAGGAAAAGGTAGAAATAGAAAAGGTAAATTTGCATACTTTGAAGAGAATTTTCAGAGAAAATTATAAATGGCATGTTTTTATATTCTGGATAATAAACATTCTGAAAATTTTCATGTCACAATGCAGAATACCCTGATTACAAATCCAAAATGAAATAAAAATTTTTGTGCAATAAATAATGAAACCAGAAACTAGGGTGCACTTTACAGTACGTCACACTGCTAAACAGTTTTACCTATTCCTATCACACACCTCATAATTACAAACGTCAAGCCCCTGTTAAAATGACGTAATAATCAGCATATGGCTACACCACGAACATACAAAACGCTAAATGCCAAAAGACACATAATGCACGTATTACGTAACACTGAGGAACGTTCGATTAATTATTCACTCTTACAAAAGAATTCAACTGTACGTATTCCTAGTGTGTCTCTACACTTAATTATCCGAACGGTAAAACAATGCCACGCATTACGTGTTAAATGTAGTTCCTCCAACGTCCGGCCCTACAAGATTTTCCACATTATCTAATCTCCTATACCAATTCCAGAAGAACATTCCTGAACATGAGATACGTGTTTGGAACTGCACTACAAAGTAGTCTAAATAAGTGTTTTTTAGAAATAACTGATTTAAATATAAATACAATTCAATAAAGTTACAATCCGCTAAAATTAAGAAGTACAACTAATTAGAAGAGAGTCACAAATTATTTGTTTTACAGATTTCAGGCTCTCGACCTTTGTACTATCAATTGCAAACCTCCAATGCTATTGAGAACGTACTTGCCTGTGTTGTTTACAGAAGTGGAAATCCTAAGGGAAACAAGAGCTTGATCACAATACAAGCGTATAATATCAGGTGGGTTCACAATATCCACTGTACGTTCAATGAAATTTTAAGCCGGTAAATCGACATAACATGTAAGACGGAATTGCTGTTCACACAGTATTGTGGGCAATATTAGACGTGACGTTATATTGCGGTTTGACTCTAATTTCATTATTCTTTCCAAATTTCGCCCGCTATTAAATTCAGACTTACAGTCGATTATAGGTAATAGCCACAGAATTTTCGACTTCCGATTTACCGAATGTAACATCGAATGATAGGAAAAGCAACAATCTTTGAAATGAAATTACAAAATCAAATAAGTGCCCTTTATCACCTATACCTCTAAGTTTGAAGCTAATTTACCATAGCATATCGTTACACAGATGTCGTTATGAGCACTACAAATATGGTTTAAATTTGGAGATCCTACAATTAGACATCCACCAGAAAACCTTAAATATAAATGCAGAAATTATATAAAAATAAGAGCTCCTTCATACATAGGCTTATACCTCCAAATACAAAGCCAAAATGCCGCAGTATTTCGTTATACACAAATGGCTTTAATACATCTCTAAAGACGGAATCAACATGCAGTTCCAACAAAAGAACAAACACTAGAATACCTAAAACAAAATGTACAAAAACATGTCTTAGAATATCCATGTAGGAAATTTATACGGTTTAGAATGTAGACAAATCTTCAATTCAAATAAACGATATATAAAAATTAACATATAATATTATATTATTTGAAACACAGAAATAGAAATTCCATTGTGAAAGGAATTTCGCAGTATAAAATTCGAATTCTAGAAGACTGCGTGTTGCCTATATCAATTTGTAGATACAAATACATGTCTGACACTGTACTGCTGTGAAGAGTGTTCATGTTTCATGTAAGCCACGTCCAAAATGTTAATGCCTGTCAAGCGTCTCATGAAATTCACTGCGGTTATCATACTGTGCAACAGGACACTAGGGTGGCCAACATTTAAATTTTAGGGTTTTTTTTATAATGTCGATGTCTTCGTCTCCCAACCTAAAATTAAATCCTGAAAACGTGACACTACAAAGTGCGACATTCACCTGCCAGTCAGCACATAATAATTCTGCATTGACTAAATGTATACAGATTAAAGTTTAAAAAGCATATCGAAATACGTTGAAACCTTCAAACGTTATTAGTTTTACACCAACAGCTGCCACACTATATTTACACGTGCATGTCGGACATATTGATGGGGAAATATTATTCTTCTACGTCCAATTTAACACTTTCATTAACTCTCAGCTTTCACGGCGGACAAAATGTTGGTAAAACTTTCAAACAACTATGCTCTTTACATTTATGCATATAACAATTTGTTTCTTATTCTCAACTATTTGTGTTCTACAGCGCACAAATTCACATTACGATCTAAGGCAATGCATCAAACTGGAGCCGTACTTTATACAGGGACGTATATTTCCAAATACCGCGTAAGTATAGGGTAATTATTCGCAAACAGCATCACGATTTGACCAGTCAAATGTGAGGATATACGATAACAAGTCATACGAATAATTGATTTTATGTGTTAATAAGACATATTCATATTTTTATTGGTCCAGGTTAACAAGACTGAATACTGTTTATCAAACATTCAACATTACACACACATATGCCTTTTTATGATAAGCTTAATTCACTCCACATATTGATGATGATACTGTCTGGTCGAAAGAACTGGAGTTGGATTCTGCAGTTCCACAGCGATTATCACGCTATATTACTGTGGTGAACAAACTAAGAAATGTGATATATTCAGTGTGTATAACAGGCAGGAGAGGGGTTGAAGGAACGTTAAAATGTGTTTGCGAGTAATCTAACTTTGTAGGATAATTTGTGGGACGAGAATGTTAAGAAGATTCCATATTCCATAGACATTGTTTACACTTTGTAAATTTCAAGACAACACTAAAAAGGCAACACTTTACTCTTCCCTTTTGATAAATGTTTTACTATGTGTTAAATGTGCCCAGTTTTCTCTCCACACTGATGTAATCAACCAAACAAGTTAATAGGTAAGGGTTTGCTCATATTTTGAGCCCAAATTTTCAGTTGCATATCTCGATATATAGTCAATATCTTTCAGTTTTCCCATTTCACCAACAGCAACCAGCCATCTTCTCTCAGACATCCACATATTGGCCATAAAACCAACATTTTCACACTCTAATATTCATCACAGTATGGTACTTCTGAACTGGGTAAAATGTCGGTCAGTATTTTGCAATCTCTCCACGCCTCACACAAACCAATTACAATATTTAATTTCTAACGAAATTCTCTACACAATAGCATTCACTTATGCCATTTTTGCAGATATCTGCAATGGTCAGCACTACGTAATAGCAACTGACTAAGAACGTTACATCATTTCGAAACTCTGCCTCCCCCAGTCCATTAAACGTAAGACCGCGCCTGTTAAATATTTTACATATATATGACATAGTGAACTGTATCAGTCACTTCGAACAACTCCGAAAAGCAAGTATTTGATTCGTGATAGCTGTCCGTCCATCCGTCCATGCACATCGAATTACTCGGCTAACGATGGATGCATTTAAGAAAATTATAATTCAGAACTTTAAAAAAAAAAAACTTAAAAATATTCACGTTTCCCAGAATTCTGAAATGTGTAAGGTTATTTTACGTGTAGACAAAAAGATATATGTATAATAGAACTTTGCGACAAATTCTTCTTTATATACATTTTCCGAACAAATACGTAGTATAAATTAAGGAAGGTAAATTATATTTATATATTTTTTAATGAAAATTGTATCGTTTGTAATATGGTGTGGAAGATTATGGTACAGAGAGACACGGAACAGATGATTGTACAATACGGCACTTTCGTTTGCATGCTTGTTACATAAGGCTAGATAAAACCACACAGATCATGAACAACTTATTGCTTTTTCACGTCAATAATATTTACATAGCCGCACCACAATTTTACGGTTATATGTACATATTGTCCGACTTGTATTGTGTTTGTGTTGGCAAATCGTGTGGTTGAGTTCCATTAACCATTAAATTTCCACACTCAATGTACAAACGCACATATTTTTAACAATATATGCATCAATCAAACCGATTCAGCATCAGAAACAATTAACAGTACAAAAGACAGTAATTTTAAATTAAGGAATTTTAAATATTACAAGGGCCGATAATCTGCTTTCAGCGAATGTTTATGTGGGGTTTCGAAGGAAGCGCCCTAACAAAACAACAATGAAGGACGTGCTGAAGGAGCTTCAAAAGAACAACATAGATGTCAGCCAGTTGGTGGAATTCAGGACAGAGCATTGCCAGTAGGCAAAATCGTCAACAGAGGAAAAACATTCCGAGTAGAGACACTGACGTAGAAAATGGAACGCAATCTTCCGTGATTTTAAAAATTCTGGACAAGTGAATATATATCACTTGTATGGAACCTGTTGTGACAAAAAGAAAAATTATTTGTATTTGCATTAAATATCAAAAATCCCTTTTTTTTACTCACTTTCAACATTGAATAATGACTAAAAATATATGTAGGAATTGCGTCCGAAATCGATAAAAATCAATGTATACGGTGACTAGCCAAAGGTCTGGACGGACGTGGTTCGGTTCACATAAATGTGCAAGGGAACTTTCTTACTACTGGTCCGTTCTGCTGGGAAAATCATCCGGAAGTTTAAGTTAAATGCACATCTCCATCTAGTGTCCTCTCAGAGAATATGTGGCGGTATACCGGTACTGCACAGTAATCAACTGCGGTTCACATAATTGTGCAAGAGAGCTTTCTTTGTCCATTCCGTCTTTTCTGGTTGCTACGCCATGCCTCGAATTCAATTCGTACCGGTGGTACTTTCTGCGGGGACAATCATTTCGGAGTTGAATTTAACTGCACATCTCCATCTAGTATCGTCGCATAGAATACGTGGAGGTATAGCTGTACTACACATTAATCAACTACAGTATTTACTTTAGTATAGAACTGAGATAACCTGGACTGGCCTTCTTACAGGCAGTTGACTTGATGTCACCATACTAACTTTTATTTCGAAAAAGCTATACTCGCGGTCCATTGTTTGTAACAAATGTTTTGAATACGTTTTAAATACAATGCTGAAGGTCGACCTTTCTGAATTTCATTGGTGCTTTGTCTTATTCATTACTTATTACGTCACTACAATTTAGACGTGACACTTGAATGACAAGCTAAACAACACACCGGGCGTTGATGAGTACGGTGGGCATACAATGAGTACAGATGTCACATGTTGTGTGAAGTGCCCGCAACCGGGAACGTATACAGAGCGGAATGCATCTTGTCTGATGTTGAGTCACATTTCTTCCCAAACATTTCTCAGTTCAGTTTGCTTAATGACTGTGTCACTAACAGGAAACTAATGGAGATAGACGTTACTATATCAAATAAAAATGAAACACCAGATTTAAGCAGAATTGGTCTTAAAATATTATGAAATATTATCTATTCACTGCTTGGAAATTTGGCACAATATAAAGCTAAGAATGATTGTACTCACATAAAAATGAAGTTCAGATATCTGTCGGCCTATTGTCAGTAAAAGCTTTGGGAGAAGAATCGATGTGTCATAACCGTGCATCACTGTGTTCATTATGCAAGGGGAAAGAACGCTCAAACACAATTTACATATCACTAGCTTTCATGAACTGAAGGATTTAAAAACAACACTCTTCCGTTTATCTGATTATATTTATAAAATCAGGTAAAGGACTTGATATGTTTTGTCATTTAATCGAGAGTTGATTCAAATGTAGCGTATACTTTCATGTTGAAGAGTGAGGAATTAATTCGTACCACATACTGTCTACAGCTTTAGACGAAGTTTCACATAAACCAGTATCGTTATAATGGGGATCCAAATCATTTAGTTGTACTACCACAGCGGTATTTTATATTGACTTCAGAAGGATTAAATTGGAAAAACTGGATGACAACAGTTACGAATTATATAATTTTTCAGCAACGCTGCGTTTTAAGAAACAGATGTGGCTTGTGTTTTGTTTGTATGTTTTGTTTATCTGACACATGCCCCAAATCAATAGAAGACGGTCCCGCCATATTTGTATTATCGAACTCACATTGCGTCATAAACACGAACCACGGTCTACAGAAATTGACATAATGGAAATAACACGCTCAAAACAACAAAATGAAGTAACACTTGAGACCTTGTGGCTTTATTAGAACATACATTTATAGCAGACAGATACGGCTACCAATGGGTAATCGCTGAATTAACCCGCTTCCCTTGTTCCTACGAAAAAATCTATAAAGCCTATATTATCACTAAATAGACACCATGTGACAGAGAAGCAGTGAAACTATACAGGAAAATTTTTACATACAGCCAGAAACATTTTTATAAGACGAACTTAACATTTCCTACGGTTACAGTAATATAACCACAATGAACTTTATCAGCCACAGGAGAGTAGGACGCCAAAATGCCTTCGCTTATCTTAAATCACAACTTCATTAAAATTAAGAAGGAACAAGGAAAGAAATATTGCAAGTGTCAAGTATTACTGTGAAAAAATTATTTCAGCGAGTACAAAAATTTCACGCGTTTTAGGAAACCGGAAATTTCAAATTTCATTACCACATCCACAAGCGCCCGCCTCCCTTCTCCATCCTGAGCAAGCTCGAACCAGTTCAGAACCCAACATCCTAACTTCTAAATGTCCATCTTATATTACCTTCGCTCTATGCCTGCATCCCCAATTGGTAACTTTCCCTCAGTTTTCCACATAAAAACCCTACATACGTCTCTCCTGTCCCCAATACGCGCTACATGCACCACCCATCTAATTCTTCTTGATTTTTTCATTCGAACATTATTGTGCGAGGAGTACAGATCATTAAGTTCCTCATTATGTAGTTTTCTCCACTACCTTCTTCTCTCGTTCCACTTAGACCCAAATATTCTCCTCAACACCCTATCAAACAATTTCAGCCGACGTTCTTGTCGCAATGTCAGCGACCATGTTTCACACCCATACGAAGAAACAAGCAAAATTATAGTTCTGTATGTCTCAAAATTTAAAATTTTTGATAGCAAACCGGAAGACAAAACATTCTGCACCGAAGGATGGCAAGCACTCGTAATATCTGAATTCAACATGCACTTAATGTTTTCCTGAAAAGAATTTTGATTTGTCGAAGTTGTTCATAAATATTTGAAATTTTCTACCTTTTCAAAGAACTATTATCGATCTCCAAACTGCGATTTCGTCCTGCATTCTGATCTCTAGACATGACCGTGTGTTTAGTATTATCAACATCCAAACTCTTTACAAACAAACACAAAACTTTTGTTTGTTTCCCATTACGTTATTTTCGCTTCGGCGCAATGTATTAAATACTCAGCATAAAACATAAGCTGATACATACCGTTTAATTTCAAGTCATTCTGTTTCACCTGAACCCTCCGAATGGTGTATTCTGAAGCAAAGATGAAACGAAGTGGCGATAAAGCATCACTTTTTCATACCATTCATAATAGGAAACATGTGGGACAAATGGTTTCCTACACCAACCCTCCTATAGGTTGAATTCAGACACATTTTTAATAGCCTTAACAGTTTCATGGTGAAATCAAACTCAATGAGAATATTATATAACACCCACCCCCCCAACTGAATCATAAGCTTTCTTGAAGTGTACAAAGAGCTCTATTCACTGATTCGTTGAATTCCCATCTTTCTCAATTATTGGACAATTACAGAATTTCTGATCAATATTTGACCTGTTGCGTCGAAAGCCACATTGTTGATCCCCAATAATCTCCTGTACATATGGAATTAACCTGGAGAGCAGGATGTCGGAAAAAATTTTGTGCGTATTTGGCAAGAGTGATATACTCCCATAATTACTATGTTGTGTTTCATTACGCTTCTTATAGACAAGCACAATGATGGATTCCTTCCACTCCTCAGACTATCCTCCTTATTCCACATAGAAACAATAAGATTATGAATTTCGTTGGAAAATGTTCGGTCCCCTGCCTTGAACAATTCTGCTGATATTTGAACAACACCTGGTGAATTGTGACATTTTATATCTCCAATAGCCAACTCAAATTCAAAGGCCCTTGGTTCAGGCTCCAGAGGTCCTGCTGTGTGTATTTCTGTGGGCCTAACATCATTAACCCCATGTACATTCAATAGCTAGGAGAAATAGTTCCTCCACCTCCAATAAACGTACGTTATCGCTCTTGTTTGTGTTTCTCTTTGCAAATTGTGCTGTTGATCTACACTAAGCATTAATTTACACACGGACTGCATAAGCACACACAGTTTTAACAAAAAATGGTTCATACAAACCGACTAAACTCCTTAAAAATTCCACAGCACAAAACTTATTAAAACAAAATTCCAACATATTCTTGTGCGTTCCGCTAAGGTCTATGTCAACCGTTATTTAGCGATACCGGACGCTAATCACAGACACAGTGCATATTTGTACTGAATGTATATGAGAGAGGAATTGCACATAGGGAAATATACTAGAGGGGGAATAGTTGGTGGAAGATGCGGAGACGGTAAAAACAAGGGAACATGTCATTAGTCACAGTTAAGTCCATTTCAGGTTAAGGAATTTTAATTCTTAGAACCGCCGATTACCTGATTGCAGCGTCTGTTTATGTGCTGTACCGAAGCAAACACGCTGACATAGCGACAGTGAAATTTGTGCTGATGGAGTTGTAAGAGAACAATGCAGATGTCAGCCATTTGGTGAAATCCAGAGCCGATCATTGCCTGCAGCAGAACCATCTAAACAGGAGGACGTCCACTAATAGACATTAGCGCAGGAAATGGAAGGCAACCTTCTGCCATGTTAGATATTCTGGACAATTAAACATATACCGTTTACGCAATATGTTGTGCAAGAACTAGAAAATATATGCAATTGACTTAAATATCACACTACACTATGCTTTTCAGCATTGGAATAATGACTAAAATTATAAGGGATATTTGCCTGAAATCTGCGAATCTCAGTGTATATGGTGATTAGGCTACGGTCTGGACGAACGGGGTTCGGTTCCAGTAATTTTCCAAAAGACCTTACTTTTGTCAAAACCGTCCTTTCTGGTTGTCACGGCATGCCTCGAATTCAGTGCGTACCGGTGGTCCTTTCTGTGGGGAAATAGTCGTTGAAATTTGAAAATTTTTACTTCAATTTTTATACATCTACAAAATATAAAGAGTGAATCACAGCGTATTTGTGTGTTTCATTTTGATACTGATATATTTTTTAACTGCAATCGGGTTGACAACCGGTGTTTCTTAGAAAAACATGCAATATTTCCCTCTATAATTCTTTCCTTTATGTTATTATAAAATAGAAAGATTTGACTCTATAGAAGTCTCTCTCTAACTTCTAAATAGGCCGTTCCATGGTTCAAGGTGTTAATCACCGTCCTCTGAAAGCGAATTACTGGGTTTCGGTTCGAGGAATTTCTAACTGTAATACGTGTTGAACAAAATGTGAAATTGTAATTTTTTTTTCTCCGTACTTCGCCTGAATTCTGCCTGTATATTTCGCACACGCTCTACACTCATCTTTGTCTACTATCGCTCGTAACAGAAGAACAAACGGACAAGGCCTAGAGACATTCAAAATTCAATGCTTTTTCGAAAATTAATTACACTGTAACAACTCAACAGGAGCTTGGCACAGCAATGATTATTAATATTCAGCACTTGAATATACTTTGGAAAAAATTATGTGACAATTAAACTCTAAATGCACAGTAAACCTTCCACAGCCCGATGTTAATTTTATTACTTAAAAACACCAAATACACATCTGACGTAATAGTGGGGCACGTTCTGTATTTGTCACGCAGGACAATTCTCAAATAGTCACACCATTCAATGCACTGCGGTCACAAATTGTTGCTCACGGCTGTGATTATGCTACGTTTAATGTAGACATTTGTTACTATATTTTGCAGCACTTATTACGTATCTGTATGCCAACTAAGGCACCTTGAATGTTTCAGGCCCCACATCACCCCGCAAGCTCAACGCACCGCAATATGTTACGATTCCTTACAAACACTACTTTCTGTGGTTCTGATAAGACGGTAGTGTTGTAGGGTGAAGATCAGGGGTAATCCGCCCATAATGGTATGCTGCCCTTAGGTTTCAAGCTTTTTATAGTCCACGCAGTCTTCTACGGTGAATAGAGGTACAGATCTATTCTTTCTAGTACCTCAACACTAGATGGGTGTGGGGGTAACACCACGCACCGGCAACATCTAACCCCGGGAAAGAGACGGTACCCAATCTATAGGAGGCTGGGTGGTCTACAGGGAGGCTCTGGACATGCAAAAACCGCGTCCCCACTGGGACTGGATCCCGGAGCTTCCAGCCCATAGTCAGTCGCTATAACGACTGAGCTACACGGCCCGCGTGTGAAAGAGATAATGTGTTCGAATACCGAGCTAATCAAAGAATTCTGGGAAAGGGTACCAGAGGAGCTTCATGACGGAGAAGGAGATGGTCCTTTAGACTTGATTCCGCAATATCCAAAAATAAATATATATACAGGGTGTTTCACGACTTTAGGGCATAACTGCAGGAGGTGATTTCGTAGGTCTTTGTGATCAAAAAAGTTCATATAAACATGTGTCCGATTTTGGACGGTTACGGAGTTATGAC
>Ga0123352_10011755_pt1 | contig 13818 bp, 6 predicted proteins | sample TergutLab28metaG_FD_89700 | JGI IMG/M metagenome (GOLD analysis project Ga0123352, IMG submission 89700) | Labiotermes labralis P1 segment gut microbial communities from Petit-Saut dam, French Guiana - Lab288 P1 | ecosystem: Host-associated > Arthropoda: Insects > Digestive system > Gut ...
GGGGTTACCCGGCCGTGGTAACCGCCGCCGTGCTTTGCAGGTTCATCACCCGCTCATAATATATTTCGTCTGGCATACGAAAATACTTTAGTCTTTTTTTAAAAAGTTTAAAGTTTTTTAAAGAGCTTGATTTTAAAGGTTTTTTTGAATTTTTGTGTTTTTTGAAAAATATATTAGAATGGAGGAGAGTTTTTTGAGTGGGGGCGAACTGTGAGTAAAAGGCGAATTGGGTTAGCACTTTCCGGCGGCGGAATGCGTGCTTTGGTATATCATCTTGGGGTGCTTAAATGGATTGCAGAGCAAGGGGTTATGGATGAGATTGTAAGAATTTCGTCTGTTTCTGGCGGGTCTTTGTGCGCTGGTCTTGTTTTTGTGCATTCTAATGGAAAATGGCCGTCGAATAGCGAATTTTTGGGTCATACATTGCCAAAAATCAAAGAAATTATTTTGGCTAACGACATACAGCTGACTGCTATGTTAAGGTTATTTCCGTTTTGGCTGCATAGGCGCACAAAATTGTTGGCAAGAGTTATGGAGGACAAATGGGAAATTGGAAGTATTGCAATGAAAGATTTGACTTACGAGCCGCTTTGGGATGCTAATTGCACTACATATGAAACAGGTATGCGGTTTAACATCAACCAAAAAGAAATGGGGGATTTTATGGTTGGCATTGTTCATGGGCATGGAATACTTGTAGCAGAAGCCATGGCGGCATCGGCGGGGTTTCCGTTTCTTATTGGTCCGTATTCTTTGCGATGGAAAGATTTTAGGTGGCAGCAGGCTGCGTTGCCTCCTAACATGCCGCAGCCCCCTGAATTTAAACCGCCAAGACATTACCACCTTTGGGATGGCGGTGTTTACGACAATTTGGGTCTTGAAGCCTTATTCCACATATCAAGCAACCCAGCAGGCGGGAGGCTATCGGATGACATTGACCACATTATTGTTAGTAATGCAGGGCAGTCAAGCGGCTTTAAACGGCGTGGGCTGTCTTTATCATCAAAGGCAAAGCGGCTTTTGGACATTGCCATGGATCAAGTTGGCACATTGCGGACACGCACGATAAATAGCCATATAAGGCAGATGCACAATGGCATACATTTGCGCATTGGACGCTCTGCCACAGAAATTTTAGAACACGCCCCAATAAACTTTGCCGAAAAGCGGCGAATCATTGCAGAGAGTCTTCCGCAACATCAAGCTCATTATGTACGAAATTATAAAACCACATTGCGCACGCCAACGCCGCAGGATTTTGACTTAATAATGCGGCATGGATACGAAGTTGCACGCTGCAATTCTGCTTTTTTGTAAAGATTTGGATAGTTTTTGCCGATGTATTACTGAAGGACAAATTCTTTGCATGGATGCCCCAAAAGGGAGCAATAAAAATGATAAACAATGTGAATAACAGCCAAGCCGTGATGCAAACAAGCTACACCCACAAAAAGCCTGCCGCAAAATCCGTAAAAACATTACCAGCTATTGACCAAATTTATATCAGCGGCGAAGCTATTGACATGGAGAGCCAAAAGGCTTTGCGTGAAGAACTTGCACAAAACGGCTTTAACTTCCGGTTTGCGGTGATTGACTCGGAAAATGGCACAAGCGTGCGGTTTATTGTAACTCCGTCTGGCATATGGAAAACGGGAGAAAATGGCTTTTCCACAAAGGTTGACATTGAGCAAGGTGTAGAGGGCATTGAGCAAACCACGCTCTATGGCTTGAAACATCTCACTCTTATGCTACGGCATTTGCAACCCGAGCACGACGAAATGCGTCTTTCGCTTCGCCAAACTATTGCGAATTTGCAATTAGGTGAATATGTGGACAAAACTGACCCGAAAGAAGCTCTTGAAAATCAACTGCGACAGCTTACAAATGCTTTTGGAGCAATGCGGGAGGAATTTGGCAATACAGACCAATACATGCAATATTCGCAAGCGGCTTTTCGTATTTTATTGTCAAGCACGATGGGCTTGACGGGAAGGCTTGTCCGAATAAATTTAGGAGGCCAAAATGCCGCTTTGCTTGATATTGATGATATTGAGAAACTTCAGGAACAAGCACAGCAAAAAATAAATGATTTTGCTGATAAATTTTTGAAAAACTTTGAAAGACTTGGAGCGCAAGGAGCCTTTGACGTGGCTTGGGACAGTATGAAATTGACATGATACAAAAATTGTGATATAATGGCGAAAAATGGCATGGAGGTACAAAAATGAAACCAACTACTGCATGGTATGACGGCAGCTTTGCTCAAAAGCTACATGGATTTGCGACAAGCCCGATGTTTTTAATAGGGACAATATTGTACACGACCTACGCTGTAATAAACGTATTTGAAATTTTTCCGTTTTTCTTTAATTTTTTCAGTATGATTTCAATTACGATACAGTTTTTACCTGTCGTTGCTTTGTGGATGTTGCATTCGTCAGCAAAAGGACAAGACCCCGACAAGACACTTGTAGCCATCAAGCTATTTAAAATTAGTGTGATAATTGGCTTGGTTTTGATTAGCCTAGGTAGTGCACTCGTTCTTTTTGGCACTCTGCTTGCTTTGTCTGTGTCGCCTTCATCTCTATTGCTTTTGATAGTCTTTGCTATGCTGGCATCGGTAATTGTATTTTATTTCGTTCCTCTTTTGTTTATCTTAAACAGTATACGTGATGGAGTACGCTATAACTTCACAAAACCCCTGCGTGGGGTGAATCCTTTTGTCGTATATATGCTAATAAATTTTGTGCTGTCTGCAATCCTCGTAAGTTTCCCAAATTTGATGACAAATTGGCTTATTAGAATGGGTGTGGAATATACGGATATAACAGTTACTATGCCGACTGTGGGAAGCGGCATGTTTTCTACAATATTTGCTAATGTAAGTATGGCGTTATTTGTTTTTGTGATATATATTTTTAACCGTAGTTTAAAAGAAGCGTCGCCTCAATAAAAATAAAGCGGCATGTAGAAAATGTTATCCACGCTATTTAATCGAAAAGCAAACTTACCCCAACACACGTCATTGCAGAATCCCGCTTGGCGGGAATCGTATATCCGCAATCCCATACATTTTTAATATGTAAATAAATAATAAATGGGATGCTGTGTCAAGCATCACAGCATGACGTATGGCGGGATAAATCCGCCAAAAAAACTTAAGACAATTTAGCAAAATAAAAGTGATGCACTTAACAGACTTAACCCCGATTGAGGAGTCAATCGGGGTTTTTTGTCTGCGAATTGACTGTGCTGTGATAAACAGCGTTATTTATGCAATTTCAATATCGTTTACTTCGCTCTGCTTCTAGAAGTTTCCTTTTTTATAACTAGACCCGTTATAACGGTTGCTACCATAGAAGTAAATAGCACTACATATACGAATGTTGGTATGGAAGCGACACCTGTTCTGGGCATAGTTGCCTGTTGCTCTTGTTGAGCTGACACAGGCGGGAAATAAGCAAGAGGTACTTCGTCATCGAATAACCACATCTCTTCTGCTTCATCCCATTCCCATCTTCCTAGTGGAGCACCTTGGTCATCTAGTTCCCAGAAGTAGTCTCCGTCTTGTACTATTTCGTTTTCTGGATATTGGGCTAGCGGAGGAGTAAGCGGGTCATTGCCGCCACCATTGCCATTTTGTGTTCCATTGCCATTTCCATTCGGTGTTGTTGGCTCTGTTGTAGGAAGGGTAGTAGTAGGTGCAGTGGTTGTTGGCTCTGTTGTGCTTGGTTCGGCTTCCGGCTCTGTTGTTGGCTCGGTAGTAGGTGCAGTAGTTGGGGCTGTGGTTGCGGGTGCAGTGGTTGTTGGAGGTGTCGTGGTAGATGTCTCTGTGTCGGGCTCAGTTTCTGGCTCGGTTTGAGGTTGAGTTGTGGTGGCCTGTGTCGTTGTCGTTGTTACTGGTGGCTGTGTAGTTGTGGTTGGCGTTGTAACCCAAGTAGCAGTCAGCGACACTGCCTTATTTGGCATGGCAAATTGCTGATTGTTTATATTGCTTGCTTCGATGCCTACAAGAGAAGTCCAGCCATTAAAATTGAGTCCCGCAGTAACACCGGGATTTAAAGTTACAGTATCGCCATAGGCGAAAGGCTGGTCATAAGCATTAGAGCCGTGGTTAGGTCTAAAACCTGTTCCTCCATCGATTATTGTAACTCTAAACCTAGGGGTGATAGTGACAACAATATTGTCGCCGTCTCTTTCAACTTCATAGACCCAATCGGGGTCAGGGAGATTTACTATAATGTCATCATCAATGTCAATTTCGCCTTCTGGGTCAGGGATGGTAACGATGATATTTCCTGGACCGCTTTCGTTACCGACATCTGGGTTTACATCAGGCGGTGAGGTAACATTCGTTGTTCTGTCATCGTCAACATCAATAACAATAGACGTTCTCCAAGTAGCACGAAGAGACACATGGTTGTAAGGCATAGTAAATTGGTTGCTGTTAATTGCTCCTGCTGCCAAAGTGTCATTTAAAATAACCCAGCCAGCAAATGTCCAGCCTGTTCTGATACCGTAATTAAGGCTTACCGCATCTTGATACCTAAACCAAACGCTGCTTGCAGGCGCAAAGCCAGTACCGCCATTAGAGATAATTACGTTATAACGAGGAATGATAGTAACGATAATATAATCGCCGTCTCTGTCAATTTCATATTCCCATCCAGGAGGAACTATTACGTCAACATCATCGGGGTCATCAATTTCGTTGTCTGGGTCTGGAATAATTACAATAATGTTGTCTCCTTCATCACCGTAGTCAGGACGGGAGGGACCTTCGTTTATTACTGTGTAATCATCGTCAGGGGCAGTTACGTCAACATCACGGTCTGTATCAACTTCGATAGTGACGCTTGTGTTCCAAATTACAGCAAGCAATACATGGTTGTGAGGCATTGTAAATGTGGTAACTTGACCCGTTGGAGCTGCTGCCAGAGAGTTTTCTCGCACAGACCAAGAAACAAATGTAAAGTCAGACCTGCTGCCAGCATCAATACTTACTGTGTCTTGATACCTAAACCAAACATTGCTTGCAGGTGAAAAGCCAGTGCCAGCATTAGATATAATTACGTTGTAGCGGGGAATGACGGTTATTATAATATAGTCCCCATCTCTAACACGGCCGTCTTCAAGCCATCCATCAGGTATGTTTACAATTATATCGTCGTCAATATCTATTTCATTGTTTGGGTCTTCAATGACTACAATAATATTGTCGCCGTCTTGTACCATGTTATCTCTGTTTTCATTACGCACGGTATAGTCAACATCATCAGGTGCATTAACTGTGGTTGTGCGGTCGTCATCAACATCAATAACTATTGCATTGGCTAGCTCCCAAAATGCCGTAAGAGTTATATTTTCGTCAGGCATATAGAAGCTGTTAAGAGCTTCTGTAAGAGCATTTAATAGCGTAGCATTGCCGTCTACATTCCAGTGTAAAAACAGCCATCCGTTTCTTGTGCCTGCAATTACGTCAACAAGATAACCTTCTTCAAATAAATTGTCAGGCGCAGCAGGCAAAGCACCGGTGCCGCCACCAAGAATAATTACTTCAAAGAGTGTTATTTCCGTGAACACTGCGACAATAACCAGCGTTTGGTTTTTATTAAGAGTGCCGTTGATGTCTGCAATTTCAACCCTAACGCCGTCAACTATAAAATGGCTTATTCTATAACCCGCACCATCTGTGGCTGTAACCGTATACGCCCCTGTTTCGGCAGTAAATGTATTCGCGCCGGTTGCATTTGTGGCAGATTGTGATGAACCAGTGTATGGTGCAAATGTAATAGTGCCTTGTCCTTGAACCGAAATTGTTACGCTGCCTGTATCTCTTGTCCAGTCAGCCACCAAAGTTTTTGGTGCTGTAATTGGGGTCAATAGGTCAAATGGACTTCCATTGTACATCCATACATTAAATGTATATCCATTTTTAGTCGGCTCGCCAATATTCGGCAATGTTTGACCTTCACGCACAGAATGGACTAATGTAGTAATACCTGTTCCGCCTGCAAGGTCAAGAGTAACATCGTGGAAAATTTCTTCCCATTGTGCCACAAGGGTAATATTGTTATGAATTTGGGTTGCAAAATCAAACGGAGTAGTTTCACCTTGCAAAGACCAATGCAAAAATGCGTATGTAGCACGTTCTGGGTTTGGAGATGGCTGTGAAACAGTTTGACCTGCCGCAACTTGCACATTCCAAGTATTTTGACCATTTGCTGGGTCAAATGTTACCTGATGCCCAATGCCGCTCCATTGTGCTACAAGAATAATATCTCCCACAATAGGGGTTGTAGCAAAGTCAAATATAACAGATTGGTTTGTTGACAATGCCCAGCCTTCAAAAGTAGCACTTGTATTTGGGTGCGTTGGGTCTGCAGGTTGCACAGCCCAAAAACCATGCCAAATATATTGTGTTTCAGGGGTAGGCGGGTTGCCGCCGTTTAAGTCAAAAGACACGCTGTACACATTTGTGTACACTGGCTCTACTGTAATATGACCAAAAGTCATTGGCGTGTTTGCGTCAAAAACTTGACCAACAGCAGAAGGATCCCATTGTGCTTCGCTTATTACCCAATGCGAAAACGCAGCATCAGGATGCACGGGGTGCACTGGAGCGTTCGGCATAGTAAATGCAGAGCCGTTTATAGTTTGTGTTTCGTACAATCTTACAAATGGGTTGTTGAGAGCTCCCCACAAGCCGCGACCAATAACAGTGGGATTTGCAAGGCTCATGTCAAAGTGTACGTCCGCTTGGTAACCGTAACGTAGGTCGGTGTTGCGGTAAAGGTAAGTAACCTGCGGTATAACTTCGGAAAAACCTTCACCTGTACTTACCCACCAGCCCGTGTTGTGCCAGCCAGCCCTTGGCGGTGCGGCTTGCATGTCTTCATGCGGAGGAAGCCAGCCTGTATCAGCACTTGTTAAAAACTGCTGTATAAGCTCCACGCTTCCGTCAAGGTGGAACAAACGAATATCAATTTGCCAATGCGCAGTAAGCACCATTGCGTGCGGCACTGGCACGGCACTGTTTACTGTCAAACCAGAAACAGCATCTTGCCAATGTCTAAAATTGCGCCCTTCCCAATATGGATTTGCTGGGAAATTTGCTATTGGTTGGTTTGGTGTAAAACTTCTGGTAAAAAAGTTTGTTATAAGGTCGCCTGCTGCGTCAGTTGCTTCGCCTGCAGCCCAGCTTAAGTCAAATGTAACAACATTTGGGTCTACTTCCTGCCAAATTGCAAAAACTTGAATTGGCTCTGTTACAACTGTGTTTTCTGTAAACCATTGTCCTTGCCCGTCTGCTTGCGTGTTCCAACCAACAAGGTGGTGGTTTGCTGGGGTAAAGCCATTCGGCATATTTGTGCCAGCAGATGGCAATGGGTTTATTCCTGGCAATGATGTTAAAGTAGACTGTGTGCCATTAGAAGTGAAGAAGTTTCGCTCTGCAACGGGAATTAAATTGTCACTTACGCTTGTTAAATTAATATTGCCTGTGCCAGCTTGAATAAAGCGAAACGGGCTTGACTCTACATTTGGGTGAGTTGAATTGGTTGCGAAATTCAGCCCCAAGGCAATGAGCCTGTTAAAGGTAGAAGCCGCCGCACCCGACATGTTGTTGTTAAAAGTAACAGGCGCAGCCCATTGGGCGTATACAGTTAAATCTTGCCCCAGACTTTCAATGTTGCGAGTATCTACCCTAGCTCCGCTACCGTCCGGGCTTGCGTTAAAGCCAAGCAAGAAATAGCCCTCGCGCACAAAATATCTTTCAAAGGCATTAGAATTACCAAAACCGCCTATATTGGCCGAACCCTGAAAATCAGTATGCGGTGTGCGGGATGAGGTCGACGGCACTGCAGCAGGGTTAATCATTTGGAATAAAAGACTTGTGCCAGTGTTTGTGATGTTTGCGGCAGAACCAAAGCCTGTCTGTGGAATTGGAATGTAGCTATGGTTTGTGCGGGTTGCGGGCAACATGGTCAAATTTTGACCTGTCACATTGGCATCCAGCGTAAGTCTCCAATAAGGCATCCAGTTTGCAAAAACAGTTACACTTGCATCGACAGGGTTATTGCTCATAAGTCCGTTGTTGTGCGCCCCTGGAATACGGCCATTTGCAAGTTGTTGAAAGCCAGTTGTTACAAGGTTAGGATTTTGAACCCAGCCTGTAAAAATATAGCCTTCTCTAACAGGGGTGCGTGGGAAACCTGCATTTGCTGTGTTTGTAAGATTAGCACCTGCTGCCATTTGAAAACTTACTGTTCCGTTTGTTCCTGCTGGCGGCGTGTAATTATCGGCTGCTGAACCAGACCCCCCTGTATGACGACCCAGCCATGTTCCGCCATTAGGGTCAAAGGTTAGGGTAATGCCCGTGCCTCTTGTCCATGCCGCAACAACAAACATATTGTTGTTAATAACTGTGTTGTCTGTAAAAGGTACAGCACCTGACGGAACACCGTCAATAAAGGAGTCGAAAAACGCCTGCTGCGCCTGTTGGTTACCTACGGGCATACCTTCAATTATGTACCATCCTGCAAAGGAATATCCGCCTCTGCTGGCTTGTGGTACGGTTCTCCATTGCTCGGCAGTTGTAATGCCGCTTGTAACAAATGACATGCCGTTATTAGCAAGGTTGCCATTTGTTACAGGAACTCCTGAAGCGGTAAAGGCTAAAATTTGGCGTGCTTCTTCGTGTTGATTATTAGAGTTAGGTGTGTTGTTGTGCAAGAATAAAACCCTATGCCCCCAAGCAGCGTAAGCTGTTGTTGGTCCCGTTATATTCATGCCGGCATTGGAAGTACCTGCGTGTGTGGGAGTATGCCCCCTAAACGCAAAAGAGGTATGACTAACTAAAACGCCTTGTCCGTGCCTTGCATTCATCCATCCAAGGTTTGACATATTTGCTCTTTGCGTCGCTGGTCCGCTAGTTGCCCAGTCATTATTCGGAATCATATTTGTATTAATGCTTGCGTTTGTGCCGGCACCAACAGTGGTGCCTTGGAAAACATTGCGTGTGTCGCGGTGGTTTGCCACAAGGCTTCCGCCGTCTGGGTCAAAAGTAACCACATGCTGCGGCGTGCCTGGCGCAACATCAAACCTTGCGTACAAAGCCGTAAAGCCTGTTATTGCTGTCGCACCTGTAAATGGGGTTGTGCCGCCTGATGTAAACCATCCTTGAAACGACATCCCAGAAGGTGCGGCTGGGTTTGCGGGCCAGCTAACACCAGGGGTGTTGTTTGCATTTGACCCTGTTGGTATAACGATTGAGGGCGGGTTCGTGCCGTGTTCGTTGTCAAATGTTACCATATGACCCCATATTGCAAACACGGTTGTGTTGTCATCGGCTGCACCAAACGCAGTATTTGATGTAACTACAGCGCCTGTGCCGTTTGATGCCCTGTTCCAATGCACAAAATGCGAGCCGCCCAAACTTGGGTCTTGCGGAAAATTGATTATTCTTCCGTCCGCTCCTGTTGTGCGCACTTGCTCCTGGACATTCATTGTGCCGCCTTGCGGGTTAAAATTAATTGTCAACCCAGCAGCAAAAGGCTGTATTTGCCCAGAAGAATCCGAGTAAGTAGATGCTTCGTTTTTTTCTGCATCTATTTCTTGTGTGCCTTCGTTTGCCAAATTTAGCAAATCATCATCAGCGTTGCCGTTAGGTTCGTTAGAATCTGTTTCGTAGGTATGCTCTGGATAGTCATTTAAAAAACTCTCCGAGCTATACGCAAAAACAGTTGAATTAAACATCACTAACGTCAGTAAAATGGCAACTATTCTTGTTCCGATTTTACTTGTTTTGTTTTTCATGTTTTTTGCTCCTTTCATAAATGATGTTACATTATTGTAGCAGAACCAATTTACAATATCCAACACGCTTTATGAGTATAAAAACATATGTTTGGTCTATCAAATCCCTATTTTGCGGCATTTTGTGCATCGTTTTTTTAAAAAAGAGCAGAAAGGTTAAGAATACGAAACCTTTCTATAAAAAATGCGGGTTTGATGGGAATAAAATAGGCGGGCAATGCCCGCCCCTTACCATTTAAATTTAATGCTGGGGTATTTCAATTCCAAGACTTTCCTTTATGTCTTCTGCTAATATTTTGGCAAGGTCGTGTCTGCCAAATGCCTTCGCGGTGTAAAATGCCTCAAGTAATAGCTCTTTTAAAGCTGCCTCGTCATATATTTTGGCATAATATCCAGAAAAAGCTAGGTTGTATTTAAGATTAGGAATAAGGCGAAAGTCATTGACTTCTTTGCAAATATCTATTGCTTGATGGCAAACCTTGAATGCTTCTTCATAAGAGCCAGCCTTTCCAAGAAAATTTGACAATGAAAAAGCAAGAGGTGGGTAAATGAACCTTGATTCCTCGGCAGATAACAAGAAATTTTCACGGCTGTCAACTAAATCTTTCAAAATTGCAATAGAACTTTGCACTTCGCCTTTATCACGCAATAAAGTGATTGCAATAAATGATATAATTATTATTTCGTTGGATGTAAGGCGATATGTTGATATTTTGTCTTTATCAAAATTTTTTAAGGACATAGACAATAGGGCAAGAGACTTTTCAAATGCGTCGGGTATGCTAATTTTTTTATCTGCATAATCTATTTTTAGTTGTGAAAATTGAATATATTGTGATATTGTGGAGCTTTTGCGTGTTATTCCTTTATTAATTAAGTTTGCGATTATGGTCTTTGCTTTTTTGTGGTCATTAGTGAGCATAAGATGTCGCAACCGCACAAATTGCTTGTATTGCTCAAACTCTTTTGTGCTTAAATATAAAAGCCAATAATCTTCACCGCCGCGGCCAACGGCTTGCATTATAGAAATAAACCCCCATAGGTCTATATCATTTTCGCCTTTTTCTATGCGTGATAAATGTTGCTGAGACATAAAGAGTTTTTCTGCCAGCTCTTTTTGGGTAAGGTTAGATTCTTTTCGCAGCTTTACTATAAGCTCATTGTTAATTTTCATCAATACTCCCCCAATCAACCGCATATTTTATTATAACAAAACTAGCTTGCGACATCCAACACGTTTTATGTGTATAATCTTTTAAAAAAGCACTTTATTTTCGGGGTCTTAATATAAAATAAGTCCCCACAATGCACAATGCTTGTGGGGACTGGTTATTACCGCCTTGTAAAAAGTAAGCTGGCGAATAAGGTTAGTGGGTTGTATTGCTGCGGCTCGGAAGCATCTTCTATTTCATTTTCCATTTCAACTGACATAATTCGGTTTGCGGCGGATTCCCGCATTAGCCTATCCCATGTCATCGGCCCAACCACGCCGTCTGTTGTTAGTCCGAAAATAGATTGGAATGTGAAAATTGCATTTTGGGTGTTTGGTCCAAAAATACCGTCTTCATTAAGTCTCCATAGGCGGTTTGGGTATTGCGGCACAAGGCGGTTTATGGCTTGTTGAATTTGACGCACACTTTCGCCTTGCGCACCTATGCGGACAGGGCTGCCGGGGTATTGCGGAGTAGGGGATGGCGTGGGCTGTGAACTCCTGTCGGCGCAAGCCTGCGCTTCACGCATTAGTCTATCCCATGTTATCGGCCCAACCACCCCGTCGGCAGACAGTCCAAAAATGCTTTGGAAAGTCAATACGGCATCCCTTGTGTTTGGTCCAAAAATACCATCTTCGTTAAGTCGCCAAAGACGTGGCTGGCAGGGGAGCAGCATATTTATTGCACGTTGAATTTGACGGACACTTTCCCCTGTTGCTCCTTGACGAATTGGCGAGCCGGGGTATTGCGGCAATGGTGTTGGCGGCGGTGTTGTACCTTCGTTCGGTTGTAAGTCAAGATACTCTCTAAAAAGTCTATCCCATGTTATCGGCCCGACCACGCCGTCGATAGAAAGTCCGAAAATACGCTGGAAAGCCATTATAGAATTGCGGGTAACTTCTCCGTAAATGCCATCTTCTGGAACGGTTGGCACACTTGGTACTGCCGTTGCAATTCGGTTTAGCGCACGCTGTATCCGTAAAACGGCATCGCCTGTTGCTCCAAGGCGAATTGGCGAGCCAGGATAAGCAGGCATTCCGGGTGGATTTTGCGGCGGCGGCGTGGGGGTTGGGCTCGGGGTGTTGTTCACAATTCCCCAGTATATTTCATAAAGCCTTCGCCAAGTGTTTGGCCCTACCACACCGTCTACGGTAAGCCCAAAACGGGTTTGGAATGCACGCACAGCGGCTGTTGTCAGCCTTTCAAAGCGGCTTGTGTCTGCCACAAAGGGAATTTCTTCGTAATACATCCCGATGAAATCCAGCAAAAACTGCAACTCCGTGACATGCCTGCCCGTTGCCCCTTCACGAATAATCACGCTTGGCGGCGTTGTGCCAATGCCTATACGCACTCCTTCGCTGTTCATTTCCCACAATGCTTTTTCTATGCCGTAAATTCGCCCTATTTGGTACCATGTTGCACGGTCAATAATACCTGTTTGCGGCAGATTGTAAATTTGCTGGAATAACCGCACACTGCGCTGGGTGCTCTCGCCAAAAATGCCGTCAACGGGATTGATTATAACATCTGTATAACGCCCTAAAACTCGGTTTAAATATCGCTGCATGGTGGCAACAGCATTACCCCGTGAGCCTATTGAAAGACTTGACCCCGGCCAAGACTCCAAAGGCCCTGTAAACTTGTCGCAATCACGAAGCTCTAAATTTTGTCTGTAATATTTTTGAATAATCTGCCACGCACTCATCCCCCTGTCCCTAGCATCGTAAAACGAGCCCCACTGCGACAAGCGTCCAGGGATGTTTGCCACAACTCCATCGTTATACAACGCTAAAAACGGCTCTAAATGACCAACCTGCGCCAAATAATTTGTAAAAATGCGGTCAACAATATTAGAAATTCTTGAGCCAATCGTACCATGGTGTACGTACATTTGGTCCATGCTTGTGTGGTTTGTTATATCAAAATTTTGACCACGTTTACGGTAAAACTCGGTAAAAATACGGTTTAACGTCAGCGACACAATGCAATACACATTCGCAACAATGGCTTGCTCCGGCCACACGTCAAAAATTTCATGCGACGCTACATTTTTTACATATTCAATAAATGGCACACGTACAGTTTGCGCAGCCACCGTTGGTCTGCCAAGATGCACTGTTACAAAGTTGGGTATGAAAACATGAGGAAGCACCCTAATATCTGGCGGGTCATCCTGTGGAAGAGGCATTTCTGGATGGCACAATGCATGACCAGCAATGTCCAAAAATTCCTCTGTGTCAAAATCCTTTTCGTTTAAGATTGCAGGATGAAGCTCTATTACTTGTATTGCCGTGCTTTGGTCAAATATCATAATGCCCCTGTACGTCATTGTGCGGTAGCCTGCAGCAGACACACGAGCATTATACAAGTAATATCGCCTTTCTTCTGGGTGTGGAGTTTCGCAAAGCGTGCTGCATGGTGCAGCTAATGAAATTTCAGGCGCGTGACCTGTTGCGTCTGTTGTTAGCTCGTACACCCTTTCTCCTGCTTCATTTGTTAAAGAAATAACCGCACCGCCTATTAAAACGCCGCCATCAGCCGCAACAACCTGCAGCAATAATTTACCCTCTCCCAATTCTCATCTCTCCTTTAATAAAATTACTGCGTGGGCTATTGTATGACGGTACAATCTTGAATTGTGCTTGTTTAGTCTAAATTTGTGCGTCGTATTAGAGCGTGTTCACATTAATGGGTTGCGCGGATTTGAGAGCTGAATTTTCGTCAATCTAGGAAGCAGGTTCCGCTCGACCCCAAAGGGTCGTGCGGGTTCTGCTGACGACGAGTGGCGGAA
>Ga0123352_10011756_pt1 | contig 13816 bp, 15 predicted proteins | sample TergutLab28metaG_FD_89700 | JGI IMG/M metagenome (GOLD analysis project Ga0123352, IMG submission 89700) | Labiotermes labralis P1 segment gut microbial communities from Petit-Saut dam, French Guiana - Lab288 P1 | ecosystem: Host-associated > Arthropoda: Insects > Digestive system > Gut ...
TACGGAAAGTACTGCAATGTGAAGCTTGAAGCGTGAGCGGTGGGGATCACCGCTGGTTCAAGAGAAGTACCAGGAAGAAATGCCTGTGACAGGAGACATACATATTGTATAATAATAATAATACGAATGAAACACTTCTTATACTTACTTACTCCATGGTGCAGAGTCCTTCTTGAGAAGCTAACTGGTTTGCAGCTAGTCAAGATTTCCCCGCATTTCACGGAACCCGAAGGTTCATTACCGCACTCACAAGCGTCCGCCACCTGTCTCTATCCTGGGCCAACCAAATCCAGTCCATATACCCACATCCCACCTTCTGGAGATCCAACCTAATATTATCCACCCATCTACGCCTAGGTGGTCTCCTTCCCTCCGGTTTCCCCAGCAAGACCCTATACACACCCCTCTCCTCCCATACGCGCCACATGCCCAGCCCATCTCATTCTTCTCGATTTTATTACCCGCACAATATTGGCTGAGGAGTACATATCATTTAGCTCCTCGTTATGCAGTCTCCTCCATTCCCCAGTTACCTCATCCCTCCTAGGTCCAAATATTCTCCTCAACACCATGTTCTCAAACACCCTCAGCCTCCTTTCCTCCCGCAATGTCAACGATCAAGTTTCACACCCATACAAAAAACAGGCAAAATTATAGTTCTATATATAAATCTCGATTTTTAATTTTTGGATAGCAACCTGGAAGACAAAAGATTCTGCACCGAATGATAGCAAGCATTTCCTGACCTCAATCTGCTCTTAATTTCTTCCGCAATATAATTTTTATTTGTTAAAGTTTTTCCCAAATATTTAAACTCTTTCACCCTCTCGAACGTACTATTATCAATCCTCACACTATGAATTCGTCCTGCATGCTGATCTCGAGACATGACCATGTACTGTCTCTATCCTGGGCCAACCCAATCCAGTCCATACACCCACATCCCACCTTCTGGAGATCCATCCTAATATTATCCACACATCTACGCCTAGGTGGTCAGCACGTACTTCCAGTCCAATCTCCCTATTAGTAGCTACTAGAGCTTCTGCATTTTCCTTTAGAGTATGTATGCTTCCTCCCAGTATATTAACATCATCGGCATAAGCCAGAAGCTGATGTGTACCATTTAGTTTCAAGTCATCTTGGCTTACCTGAACCCATCTAATTGCGTACTCTAAAGCAAGGTTGAAAAGCATTGGCGATAGAGCGTCTCCGTGTTTCAAACCATTCCTAATACGGAACCTGTCAGACACATTCTTGCTTACCCGGACTCTGCTATATGTTTCAGTCAGACTCATCTTTATTAACCTTACAAGTTTCCTAGGGTTAGTAAACTCAATGAGAATCTTATATAAGACCTCCCTCCTAAATGAATCTTAAGCTTTCTTGAAGTCTATAAAGAACTGATGAACTTCTTCATTGTATTCTCATTTTTTCTCAAGTATTTGGCGAATGCAGAATATATGATCAATAGTCGACCTGTTACGTCGAAAGCCACATTGATGATCCCCGATAATTTCCTTCGCATATGGAATTAACTTTGAAAGCAGGATGTTGGACAAAATTTTGTAAGTGGTTGGCAAAAGTGATATGCCCCTATAATTATTACAATCTGTTTTATCCCCCTTCTTATAATAGGTACTATGATCGACCCCTTCCACTCTTCAGGCAGTTTCTCTTTCTTCCAAATAGAAGTAATAAGTTTATGAATCTCCAAGCAAATTGTTCTACCCCCTGCTTTAATCAGTTCTGCCGGTATTTGGTCAATACCTGGCGATTTGTGACTTTTTAACTTGGTGATAGTCAGCTCAACCTCAGAGGCAATTGGCTCAGGTACTAGTGGTTCTGCTGTGTGTATTTCTGCCTGCCCAGCCTCCTTAGCCCCATGCACGTTGAAGAGCTGGGAGAAATAGTTCCTCCACCTAGCCACAATACTGTGGGAGTCTGCCACCAAGTCACCTTTCTCATCCTTTGCTATATTATATCTAGGCTGGTACCCCTTCTTAAAGTCATTGATGCCCCTATACAAGTCCCTAATGTTTTGGATCTAACTGTTATTTTCAAGTTCCTTAATTATAGCTCTCAGATATGCCTTCTTTTTGTTCCTGAAATGTCTGCTAACTTCACGTCTTACATTGTTCAGAATATCTACACTGTCATGGCTTGGATCCTGTATCCACTGCATTTTAGCCCGCTTCCTTTGATCCAAAAAATCTAAACATTCTAATAAGATATAATATAAGCTCACTTCTAGCTAACGAACAGGACATCTAACTAGCTACCTACGTAACCAACAAACTAACTAATTAGCTAATTCCTGGAACGGAGTCCTTCTTGAGCACTAAGAGTTCCTTCGCCAATCATGGAATTATCCGCATTTTATGAGACCCCGAAGGTTCATTACCTTATCAACAACAGCCCGCCACTTGTCCCTGTCCTAAGCCAGATCAATCTAATCCACGCCCTTCCACCTACCGTCCTATTTCTTGAAGATACACCTTAATATAATCATCCCATCTACGCCTAGGTCTTCCAAGTAGACTCTTTCCTCAGATTTCCCTACCAAAGCCCTGTATGTACCTCTCCTCTCCCCCATATATGACACATGCATCGTCCATCTCATCATTCTGACTTGATCTTTCCAATAATGTGTGGTGAAGAGTACAGTCCATACAGCTCTCCGTTAAGCCGTCTTTTCAAGTCCTCTCTAAAGAGAATAAGTAAAGCAAACCTGCACTATAATCAAATCGGCGCACACATATTCACACAGAGGCTTACACACTTCAGATACTTCTGTCTGCCGCTATAATTGTCCGAAATAATGTCCACAGCAGGAGCAGAGACGTGGTGCTAGAACAGATTATCCACATTCTGCTATGAAAAACAGGCAGACTCTAATCATGAATATAATTATGCCATTCATGTGATTTGTTAATGTTCATTGTAAGGCACTTCTTATATTCCATACCCGCAATGAAATCTCTTTGTAGTTATTATTGGTAGTAATAATAATAACAACAACAACAACAACAACAAACACGACCGTAAAACAACAACAAAAACAACTTTTCCAGCAACAACTCAAGAAGTCCTCTCCGACTTCGAGTGAAAACCTGGATCCTTACGTCAAAATCTGTAAGTTTATACACATAACATACGTACAGCAATGGAGACATTCACAGTGTACTTTATATCAGATAACTTGGGTGTTATTCTCAGTATTTTTGCTATGGTAGCTGGTCGTTCTCACACCCGTGTCTGATCCTGCAAGATTTCATGTGGTACTGACAGTGGCTCTGGTAGATATCCGAAGATCATGCAACTCTCGCTACAGCATTTTTTTTTCCCCGTGGAATGAAAAATAACAACATGGCCTTCGAGCGAATTTTCCAGCTGCTCTAAATAGTTCTGTATTGTTAAGTAGGAAACAGAGGAATGTAATGTTAAATTCACTGACACTTATTATGATAAAAGAGAAGGTGATAAAATATACAAAAGGTTTACATAACTACTGGCATGTCGCACAGTCCTTCCTGAGAAACTAGTAGTTGTTTAGTTACTAAACAAATCACGTATTCAGGGACTGGGAAATTCAGTACAGTGTTCACTGCAAACCCACAATTATTCCCATTCTGAGCCACATTAAACCAATTCACACTCTCAAATGTTAATTATTTATCAGAAAAATAGTTAAAATTCTCGAAAGGAAGCTTCTTTGTGTATTGACAAGTGATTTCGAGATTAAAAAATAATAATATTGAAAAAATTTGTAGTGACTTTATTGCTGTAAAATATATTAGACTGCGAGAGCTCAGGATGGGGCCAAAAGCGCATGTTTCTCAAGTGGCAGTGATTCTGACTTGCATCTTCGAATATCCTGGCCCAGGTGTTTGTGATATTCCTCAGACCGTCCAGGCAAATACCGTGATAAAGAGCATGGCCGCTCCTTACACATCCTTTGCAATTCATTCTGCAGTATCATTCAGTCATTAAATTCTATACACAGGGTGAGGAAAGATCAATATTTTAGAGATACAGGGCGTGCCTAAAGTCTTTCCCTGATTACAAACATATGTTACAAGAAAATTTCTGTAAGTGTAATACAAGCATTTTTTAAAAATGTAACTCAAGAAGTTTTTTTACAACACATTAATACACTTCAACATGCGCTCCTTTTCTTGCACGGAGAACGTCTAATCGACAATCAATTTCTCTCCATGTGTTCTCCAACATGTCTTCAGTTATTGTAGCAAAGCGTCTGTTATTCTTGCCTTCAAATTTGTAATATCTGGAACTGGTGTCGAAAACACTTTGTCCATAACATACCCCTTTAAAAAGAAGTCAAGGGGGGTGATATTCGGCGATCGTGGTGGCCAGTGTGTCGGACCATCTCTCCCAATCCACCTGTTTGGAAATGTTGCAACCAAAAACCGACGAACATGTGAACCCCAGTGTGGAGGTACACCATCTTGCTGGAAACTTATCCACGCCTGAAACTCTTCTAACTGAGGTGCAACGTAAAGTTTGTAATCAGGGAAAGACTTTATGCTCACCCTGTGGTATCGGTCATTGTGAGAAAGAAAGTTCATAAACACTTGTGTCTAATTCTAAATGGTTACCGAGACAGAGCTGTTTGAATCTCCAGACCTAACTCAGTTAGATTTTTGTTTGGGGGTTTGGATGAAGAGCGAAGTTTACAAACAAAATGTGGATAGGCTACAAGAGACGAATTGTTATCTCACATTCTGGATGCTGCTGCCCGCATGGAGACGTGAAGATCAACTGAGGTGAAAGTCAGGCGATCTTCGAAAACGAGTTGCAAAGTGCTTTGAGGTTGGCGGTGGGATTTTGGAATATTTATTTTAAAATATAAGAAATTTGTCATATCTGTATAACAAATTTGTTATTTAAATATTAAATAAAAATTGAAATAAAATTAAGAGCAAGCGATTTTACTTTCGTTATTACCATTCACAATGTTTTGGTATTTACAGATTCAAACAGCTCTATCTCTGTATTCATTCAGAATTCGAAACATGTTCACACGAACTTTTTTCTCACAATGGCCGACACTACTACCTCTCAAAATATTGACCTTTCCCCGTGAATCACCCCGTAGATGGTCCGAATTACTGACAGCATCGGTAAATAAACTGCAATTAGGCGGACACACTAATAAGACTAGGACAATTTGTAAAAAAAACAAGTAGTTGCTCAGATAGTCAAGGAATTATCCGCCAGTGATATCTATGGTGGGTACAATCTATTCACCACACACCCATGATATTAGTTCCTGGCCAGGCAAACAAAAAGTGCCCAGTTAAATTACTGAGAGAGAACTTCTTTACAAATAAAAAAGAGTTCCGGACAGTAAATATAATTACCAGTGCCCGAAACGTCGGAAATACAAGCGGCATGTGTACGGTGCCATCACTCACAAATAGGATCCACATTTATATTGAATCTCCGCGAAGGCCTGAAGTTGTTTACAAATTTAGTTGTGTTTAAAGCATTTTATAATCCACTCTCGTCTATCATTAGTGGCTGCAACCTATAATTAAAAAGTGTTTGCAAGTGCAAGTGTTAAAAAAATCCAGAAGAATACATTCCGATAACATTCTTCGCCTTCAATACTAACAATGTGCGATATGGGCCGCCACTGGGGCCGGCTTGGTGTAACAGCATCTGTGTCACACGTCACGGACCCATACAAATATTTATGGCAGGAAGATTTCTAGCTGTTGGCACATACCTGCACCGGGACAGCGCCACAGAAATTCACGCGTTCTTGAACGAGGCAGTCACCTCGGAAGCAGAAACCAAGATTGCATCACTTTCTTGGCTTTACCACAAAGTTAGTGCAGACCACCACTCTGTGTGATTTATGACGAATATCATTAAGTTAATTAATGACACTCGACTAATTATGCCGTATACTTATGCTTAGCGTTGAATGACAAGGAGCCTGAGAAGACTGAAGGGTGGAAGTGGTAGTGTTTGATCAAGGTACGGATCCGTATTTGCCTGGAGAGTCTATGGAAAACCACAAAAAACTGCAGCAAAAACATAGGCTTGTGACATTAGATTTTTTTAAAATTTTATTTTGAGACACTGTCAGTATCTCACATTATGCAACGTCGAAGTGTAGTTCAAATGAACTGGAAAGGAAAGGATCTGGAAGCAGCTGGTCGCAGCCTAGTCTAGTTACTCTCGGCAAGGGCCTAGAGAGAGTGTGGAAATCCACAGTAAACCAGGCGGAATAGCCAATGTACCAGAGGATATTTTAGCCAGGCATCTCCCGGATGTAAGGCTGGAAAGTAACTGTAACATTAACCTGCCCGGTGGCCCTAGATTCGAACCCAGATCTGGCCGGATGCGTCACAACTGCTAAAGAATCAGCCTTGATGTTTCGCCTTTCCATTAGGAAATTCAGGGTTCGTGACCCGAGTGTAGCAATTCCAGCAGGTTCAAACCTTGCAACTCGGTGTTCATCCACGTTTCATCTTCATCTTGACAGCACAAGGACGGAACTTATTTCTACTCGGAAGACGTGAGCAGGCGCCAGCCGCAAAGTAATTGACAGATTGTTTGGTATCAATGAGTTATCACTGACTAAACTTAGACATATTTCAGAGGTACATCCTGACCGAAGGACGAATACTGTCACAGCCCCTCCCCCGAATTCTGCAATTTCAATTTACGAAATTTGAGACTTACGCAATTTTTAAGAAATAAAAAACAAAACAATACAATTTCTTAAACGCGCGCCGAACTTTTTCTTTTGGGTGAAAGTGCGACGAGACGAAGATGGTGGAAGAATACTGCCGGGCGATAACAGAGGCGGCGTGGCGGTCGTGCTGCGGCCGATCAGGTTCCACTGTTTGGGAGTTTAAATATCATTTGGACTCCCTTATACTGTGCACATATACTACAGATGACCGTGTGTTTACTCAGCTACGTCTTACAAAAAAATTCAAATTGCACCGTACCTTCCGGAACGTAAATACTATGTAAGACGGGAAGTGTCGCTGTTGGTAATATTAGCAACTAATTAAGACACCATATCCCGGACTCCTTTTTGTGTTCAGGCTGTTAAAAACACCCATATTATTCTCGTCGGTATTTTACGTGAGAAAAGGAAAATCGGTAGGTAAACGACCTTCATTTGCCTTACATCACTACATAGTCGCGAACTCTATGTATTTTGACCACTTACTTACTTACTCCATGGTATAGAGTCCTTCCTGAAAAGCTAACTGGTTTGCAGCTAGTGAAGAAATTCCCCGCATTTCACAGAAACCGAATGTTCATTACCACACTCACAAGCGTCCGCCACCTGTTTCTATCCTGGGCCAGCCCAATCCCGTCCATATACCCACATCCCACCTCCTGGAGATCCATCCTAATATGTATTTTGACCACTTCTGACATAAAACAAGAAGGTAAACGTGAACTAACAATCTGCACGCAATTCTAATCCTTCAAATTTGAAACTTACAAAACAATACAAGTTTTCCCTCTCGGGCTGTCTGCATACTCGTAAATGCATTGTGCGGGATTTTAGGTCTCATAGAGGAGCTGGCGAAGATCTTATTCTTTTGGAACGTAAGGACTTGTGAATTGGTATACAGGAGGCAGCGTTTCGAAGGAGTTTTCTGTCTCCACCTTCAGGGTACTTAATTCTTCTCGGTCCTGCTTGCTTCCTCCATCGTCAGCTTAATGTAAGAACACTTCTTGGACTACCCTGCGGAAGGAGGTAATTTTTATTACTTCTTCAGTGCACCTATAATTTATTTTAAGACAAACCTCCACTAAGATGGAGGTCTTCGCTGGTAATGTAGGCTTCATGTAACGGTTCTAGCCCTTCGACTGGTTTAAATCGAAGAAGCTGGTAGAGAGATGAATCGTATATAGGACATTGACCTCTTCCGCGAAGGAGCTGGTGGCTAAAGGGTGACGAAGTGATGAATAAAGTGAAGAAAGTTATGACTATATGGCGCTGAGAGTGAATGAAATGTAGCTTAGTTTACATCTGCTCAGTTATTCCTTGAGGTAAACTTGGTTACTTATACACGTTTAACTTAAAACCTTATGACTCTTTATTGTATATTTATCTGACTGCGGTCTACTTTCGTAACGGACTGATCACGTTAGATGGTTTGTAACAAAATACCTCTTCAGTGATAGTACAAGGACATCTTGCATGTAAGTGGTGTGTAAGTAACACGTTAAAAGACGTAAAACTACAAAATGGGGCTGTCTTAGACACCTACAAATGTTCATTTCTGATTCTAGAAGACATCATTAGATACTAATTATAATTGATTTTTAGGTCGTTCTCTTAACCTATCCCACATTTTTAGTTAATGTCTTCAAGGAATCCTGTTTGGAGATAATTCCTAAGAGTGGGTGTGTAAACGTATTGTATGATGTCATTCCGATGAAGTGATAGCCCAAGTTCCTTCTATTAATATTTATTTTATAATTTAATTTATATATTTGTAAATCTGCAGCCAGTATAGCGTAGTCGATATAGTGACTAGGCTACAGGACAGTCCCGAGAAATGTAGGAGCCCAGAGCACGTTTATGAATTGGCGCTCCGGGCAAACTAATAGTTTTTCGCCCCTTAACACGGATAGTCTTTGAACTTTTTCGGCCTAGGACAGGGCTGGCGAAACTTTTTATCGGCGTGTGCCCAAATTTATGATAATTTTCGGAGAAATTCTTCATCGTGTGGGAACCTGAGTATACTAGCACGATAGTTCAGTTTATTCCAGTGAGGTCTTAGCGCCTGTTTTGGGTTGGTGCTCTGGGTAGCTGCCCGGCTGACCCACCTCTAAGTTCGGCCCTGTTACGCTGCGTGCTTGCCATCTTCCAGACTTTGTCTGAGGAGAACACACCCTCCAACTTAACAGCTAACGCGGGCACTTTCCTAAAGGGTAAAGAGGCCTGGACGTCACGCTGACAACTCACCTCATCAAATGCCAAAGTTAAGAAAAGTGGAGCTATACCTCCGCTCCCCTTACGCCTACGTAGCGTGCCCAGGAAAAACTTCACTCTATTTGAATTATCTTCTCTTATTTCCTTGATAGATACATGATGCTATAATGGTACATTACTGTACACCGCAAAGTGTGGCTACCGTATCTAAGTACTCTTCCTTTGTCTCATGAATTCAGTAATGACAATTTAAGTGTTACGAGACGGGACTCTCACAACAGTGTTGATGCAAATTACAGTCCTGTGGGATATGACGCCGTGTGGACTGGTGTATAGGTACCAGCATTTCGGAGAAGTTTGTCGTCTCTCTCTTCTGGATGGAAGCGTGAAGAACTTCTGAGACGTTGGTAAATCGTAACAATCCACACTACGTCATACTCTACAGAGACCGAAATCTTCATCATCTCTGTTTTAGTTATGAAACCATCTGCATTTTTTCGTCTTCCAACCGGTTTTTTTTAATAAGTAATCAGTCTTCATTAGACACTAAGTTATGGTTCTGACCCCGAGTAATCTGACAAAGCAAAAAAAGTTTTCATTTGTGCACACCATGAAGACACATATAGGAATGGAGGTTCAGCTCCACTCTTTCTTAACCTCGGCATTAAATAAAGGTGAGCTATGCCTCTACTGTCCTTTATGCCTTCGTGGCGTGGGCAAGGAAAATGTTTACCCCCCCATTCACCCCTTTCGATTCATCACAAAAATTTACTCTACCGCATACCAGTAACACTAGAGAACGCAAATAGGTTGCTAACAAACAAAAGCAATCCTCCCGGAAAAGAAATGCGGAATTTGGACACCGCAGTATTGTGACAGCCACAAAAGTGCACGGTTGTTTTTGCAACAGAAACCATTGTTTTGGGCACATTGAGATTACGAAGTGGTGGACTTGCAAGTGCTGAAAGGCATTCAGGAACCAGCGGCCTTACACGTGTATCACAACGACTACACCGAAAGGAGCAGGCAGACAAGAAGCACATGTCTGATTCCTATTTGGCAGTACATTTCCACAACAATTCTCATTGTACTCTAAGACAAGTCACAATCCTTTTCTTTCCAACCCTAACCAGTTTAAACTTCATCCCCCTCCCTACAGCACCTTCGACGTTTGTTAACTTAGCCAGTCAACTGAACAGTAAGGATTTGTAAAGATTAAGGAAGACATGCTCCAAAACGTTTTGTCAAAAACTGAGTTCCCCTTCAGCTTTCAAACCACAGAAGAACGTTAACTCTCCTTACATTTATACAACTTTTATGTTGAAGCAAATACATATTATACCTTAGAATATCGTTTTCTTGCTTACAGTATCGTGTAATCCGTTAGGTGTTTACCAACATTACGGAGAAAGCCGTTGTCCCCATCTACTGATAGAAGTATTTGACAACAATGCCTGAAGGTGTCTTAACCAAGAAGACCACATTCTAAATCCTCCAAATTCTGAGGACATCAAGTCTCATGAAAATTATTTCTGTTCGTAATTAAAGAGTTATTACATAAAGAAAACGGAAGGAAATGCACCACATTTTCGGATGGAAATTTTCCTTATTACCTGATCGACTTCCAGTTTCACAAATGTATATATCCTGTTTCATGAGGTTAAGTAAACATTTTACGCTCAGTGTCGTCTTTTATGCTTTTGTTTGAGCATCGATTAGATAACCAGGATTCTTTTCCACCCTGTTCGGTAAATTTTCTGTTGAAACTCCGAAAATCTCTCCATCCACAGAGACAAATTTGGAGTATTTTATACATTTATCATAATTAATTAGCCTGACTTATTGAACATTTGGTTTTTGTTCAAACAGCCAATCGATTATCTCTCATTAAACTCGAAATTTTATCATCGTGATGATAATTTTTCGCCATACTACACCACCTTGACATAATTCGATTTAATTCACATCTTTACTTAGAAGTTCCTACAGACCTGTTTTAATAATATTTCCCCATCTACGTTTAGAACTTCGAAGTGGGCTTTTCCGTTGTGGTCTTAGTGTGGGCGCTATCCATGACTCCTCTGACAAGCAGGAAGGTAAAACATGAAAATTCAGTGTTCATTTCAATTTAGAAAAATGTTTCTATAAATAATTTTTTCCCCCAAACACTAACCACGCCGTCTAGCTTAAGTAAGCAGTGAGGACTGAGTAATCTGAATGACGTTTCTTTGTGCAGGCCTACTGATGTTCCGAAATTCAGAAAACAAAAGTAGGGCGAACATCGTTGCTTCGATTAGCATTCGTTCGAAGATTCAAACTGCCTTCGAAGAATGAGGGGAAGAAACTAACACACTATCAATTCCTTGGTGCAGAGTCTTCGAGGAGTTATTCCTTTGATCAAGAAACCCCCTGTTATTTATTTCTTTTTTTTTATTATTCCGGCCCATTTAGGGTTTATTCAAGTACGCTGTCAGTATTTCAAATTATACGGTTTAGAATGTTTGGATTATATTGAACTTCTAGCAAAAAAAAAAAGTGTAAAGAAATTTCGTTGTCTACTTTAAGGTATTAGTTCAAATTTTTTCTAAAGAAATTCACGAATATAATAAAAAACATCTCAGGATATTTTGTATCGCCTGCAAGATTCGAACAGTATGCCTCGCAAACACAGAAAAGAAAAGTTACTTTTGGAAACAACGGCTCAACCAAGATGCTCCAGTCAGAAACTCGTCACTACAAAAACACGCTATTGAGCTCTGTCACACGCCAGTCGATTTCAGTTCAATTCACAACATGACAATCCTTTTGTGACATTCTCACGTACACTCAGATCTCTCAACAGGCCTCCTCCACAAAAGCTTGCCAAACACTTCTTTGCATTTGATGTTTGTGTGACCGTGCATCATTGATACAATAATATAAACAGCCATCTAGGTGTAACAATAATAATTTTATTAATAACTTTAATCAGCTCAACATGTTTCGGGCGATAATTTCGCCCATCCTCAGGAGCGCTAGACTGTGTTTACAGCTTGTGGTATAAACATAGTCTAGCGCTCCTGAGTATGGGCGAAATTATCGCCCGAAACATGTTGAGCTGATTAAAGTTATTAATAAAATTATTATTGTTGCATCTAGTTGGGTGTTTATATTATTGTACTTCTTTGCATATTCATGGCGTGCTACAATATTCGTCCATCCCGAAATGCTTCATTTGGCCTTCTTAACAATATTAGCCGATAAGAACTAATCGTGAAGTCTATAATCATGCAATTTTTCAATTTTCTTTATCAGACTTGAAGAAACGGGGGTTTTAAACTTTTCGGGCATTGATGTTACGTTTTAACGATTTTCTATTGTAAAACTAACGACACGCGAGTTGCTTCCTTAACCCTCTAGTCCTCAGTATCATGCACGCGGCTTGTTCCCAACCTTGTAAGAGTAGAGTCTCCTCTGCAAACATTTTGAGCAAATGTTCCACGCCCCTTTCCTTTCATTCGTTACAAAATTCCCACCAAGACAAGCTGCAGTACAGAAACATGTGGTTACAATGCATGGGCATTACAATGGAGTCAGCATCAGTTCCTGATACAAATCTCTTGTTTATTATGTCACTGCGGTCAGGACCGCCTTCGGAGTGTGAGGTAAGGTTGATTCCTCCCATCCCTAAGTGACAGAAACGATATTAAAATTATGCTTTCGTCACAAAATTTAGTTACAAGAAGAATTGACGATAACGCGGTAAAAAAAAGTGATGCTTAAGGCGGTCATTTTGAAGACGATTTTCTGTTTGGGTGTAACGCCCTGCGATTCTGCAGCTACGCACTATCGTTTCTTATATTCTAAAGACGAAGGCAACAGGTTCCTCCAAACGTCGACATATTTCTACCGGATCAAAAGAAGTCACAGCGCCAAAGACAGTGATCTTCAGCACCTACGTTACCCACATCCACCAAAGCTGCTTTCCTAAACGAAAACACCGGTCCCAGTAAAAAGAAAACTGTTAACTGTTTCTTGAAATCTACCGGCGGTCGCTGCTGCGTCTTCTCTCCACGTGAGTGTTCTAACGTAGGACAGTATTGACTGATATTCCTGTTTCGTATTTGAGAGGTCCCAGGTTCGAGTTTCAAGAGGACAGCCATCCTATTTTCGTGGTTTGCTTCAGTAATTTAAGACATCTCTCGGCGAAAACGTTTTAAAATAAGACACGGCCCCCTCATTTTACGTCCTGATTCGTCCCTTATAATCGCCCTTTAATTCGAAGCATTTAATCTGTAACTTAAAGAACAAGTTGGACACGCACTTAGATAGCGTATCATGCAGCCGTACATGACGAGTTTTTAAATCACCGTATTGTCTGTCGGTGGTAGTGACTGGTCAGCTTCAGTATCCGGGGAATAATACCCCGGTAGCTTCCGAAGAGGGTAACCGAAGCAGTTACGGAAGTTTCGTTACAAATACTAAGCAACACGTGGAACTTCAAGTGAATGAAGACTCACCACCATTTTCTTTGCGTAAGTGTAGAGTATTTAATGTAAGCCTCCGTCCAAATGGAACAGGACAGAGAAATGAAAGAGGCAAGGAATATCAAACATACCACAAGCTCTTGTAAGTTAGAAGGAGACGAAAGGAAAAACCAGTTCTTCCGGTTCGCTAGAAAACGTCTCTACAGAGATACAACGCAACCTTCCTTACTTTTGGACTGCCACTACTACTGTTGGCAGCGACGACTGTGACCGGCTGACCTTGGAGGGAATAAAGTGCTTCAGACATTGTCGCCTCTTCTTTTTTTATCGTGGACAGAGGAAATTTGTAATCTTCCCTCAATTCGACCCAAATTTAGTGTCCAGGTAAACCCAAGCAAAAATAAAAAAA